>Ga0208380_1000012_pt1 | contig 64231 bp, 52 predicted proteins | sample CryBogCBE27Jun07_FD_184570 | JGI IMG/M metagenome (GOLD analysis project Ga0208380, IMG submission 184570) | Freshwater microbial communities from Crystal Bog, Wisconsin, USA - CBE27Jun07 (SPAdes) | ecosystem: Environmental > Aquatic > Freshwater > Lake | place: Crystal Bog, Wisconsin, USA... | reverse complement strand
CCATCACTATCAACGCCGAGTTCATCGCTGGTAATCATTGGGTAGTCGCGCTTGAGTGTTGTGACGCAGTCCAAGACCGCGTGGTGCTCAACGGCTGAAGCGATCACGTGAGCGGACCCGTTAGCCCGACGGAAAGCGTTGGCTACGCCGGCGATGGCTATGTGGCACGATTCGGTGCCGCCGCCCGTAAAAACGACTTGCCCAGGTCCAGCACCAACGAAAGCGGCGACTTGATCTCTCGCGTCTTCAATTACGCGACGAGCATCACGAGCAGCTTTGTGCATGCCGCTTGGATTTCCGACCACGCCATGCTGATAAGGCGCCATTGCTTCGGTCACTTCGTCTCGGCGTGGTGCCGAGGCGGCGTGATCAAAGTAGTACAGGGTCACGCGACGTAGTACGACTTCTGGTTGGTGAACTCGCGCATTCCGAATGCGGTCAGCTCGCGTCCAAAACCGGACTTCTTAGTACCACCAAAAGGCAACTCGGGCATCGAGACCACAACAGCGTTAGCAAACACCATTCCCGCGTCAATACCGTCAATCGCCTTTTCAATTTCGGTGTCGTCCGTGGCCCAAATACTTCCGCCAAGCCCCCAAGGAATGTCGTTGGCCAATTGAATTGCCTCATCCAAGTCCTTAACAACGTGAACAACCGCGACCGGTCCAAAGAGTTCTTCGCACGCAGCTGGAGAGTCCTTGGAAGTGTTTATTAGAACCGTGGGCGGGAAGTAGTAACCCTCTCGGTCGAGAGGCGCGCCTCCGGTGAGAACCTTCGCACCCTTGGCCACTGTCTCGTTTACTTGACGAGTCAAAATATCGAATTGTGACTTATTCACCAATGGCCCAACAATTGTTTCTGGGCTCATCGGGTCACCAACCGGTACCGCTGCCATGGCTGCGGTGAACTTTTCAATGAACTCGTCGGCACGCTCTTGCACCACGATGTAACGCTTTGAGGCAATGCAAGCCTGTCCATTGTTCTGGAGTCGCGCGGTCACGGCAAGCGGAATTGTGTGATCCATGTCCGCCGAAGACGCAATGATGAATGGGTCTGAACCACCGAGTTCGAGCAAGACCTTCTTCAGGTTTTGTCCCGCGACAGCAGCGATGCTTCGTCCGGCGCGCTCTGAACCGGTAAGCGAAACGCCAGCAATGCGGTCGTCGGCAATGATGTCGGCGACTTGCTCGACTTCAACGAACATGTTGCGAAGAACGCCCTTGGGGAATCCGGCGCGGATGAAGAGGTCTTGCATATAGAGGGCGCAGCCAGGAACATTTGGTGCGTGCTTAAAGGCCACGGCGTTGCCCGCCATGATGGTCGGCGCAGCCATGCGAATTATTTGCCAGAGCGGGAAGTTCCACGGCATCACCGCAAAAATCACGCCAATGGGCTCGTAGCGAACGCCCGAGCGCTTGCCCGAAGTCTTGATGATCTGCTCGGTGAGCATTTCTTCGGCGTGCTCGGCGTAGTAGCGCATGGTCATAGCGCACTTAGAAGCCTCACCCTTAGCGGCGGCGAAGGTCTTGCCCATCTCGCTAGTCATCAGTTCGGCCACGACGGGAATCTCGCCCTCGAGAAGTTCAGCGGCGCGGGTCATCAACTGAGCGCGCTCCGCAAAGCTCATGGCCGACCAAGCCTCGTAACCCGCTTGCGCTTCGGCGAGTGCGCTTTCAACTTCAGCAGCGCTGAAGGCGGGGTATTCGGCAATTACTTTGCCGGTGGCTGGGTTCGTGGCGGTAAAGGGCATTCCCCTATTCTGCCAGCAAATCCTTATCCCCTGTCGGTGCCGGGCCCATCGACTTAAAAAAGTTCGGGGCAAAGACCAGAATTCCCAATAGGACTAGTCCCATTACCACCGCGCTCGTCAGGGTGATTTGGCGGACACCCCACTGCTTGGCAATCGTCGATTGAAGAATGGCCCCAAAGGGATACCAGATCGAGAGCGACAAGGTGTACAGGGACAGAATCCTGGACCGAACTCTGGTGGGCGCATGAATCTGCACCGAAGCATTGAGCCCGTTCAAAGTGCCGACGTAACACAGGCCCACGAGTGTCAAACACAGAACGCTGACGACCAAAGTCTGCGCCAATGCGTATCCCGCAACCCCAACGACCAAACCAACAATCGCAATTCGAAGTACCGCAACTCGCGAAGTCCGCTTAGCGAAGTGAGGTAGGAAGACTGCCCCCAGTACCGCACCGACTCCTTGTGCTGTAACTAGCCATGAGGTTCCAATCTTGCCCGCCTTGAGGACATCAATGGCCATGGCTGGCACGAGGGAGATGAAGGGGCTAATGACAAAAGCGATAGTGCCCACGGCAATTATCGGGTACCGACAACCCTTAACTCGCCACGCTTCACCAATACCGTGACGCATCTCAGAGAAGAATGCCAGCTTGGTTGTGACCGCAGCGCGGGGAGCACTCTTGACGTAGGAAAAGATCACGACAACAACCAGGAAGCTAGCGGCGTTAATCGCAAAGCACCAACCCGGCGAACCAACTGCCAAGGCCACTCCAGCGAGGAGCGGGCCAATAATGCGACCGAGGTTAAATTGTGCCGAAGCCATCGACACTGCGGCCAGCACTTCGTCCTTATCAACCAGATCAGGCATGAGCGATTGCCACGCGGCCCACGAGGCCGCTCCACAAAATCCCTCAACAATTGCCAGATAGCAAGCCAGGGTTGGAGTCAAGTGCCCGGTCAATTGTGCGACGGCTAGGGCCGTGGCACTAACGGCCATGGCGCCATTCATCATCTGAATCCAGGCCTGCCGGTGCTTTCGGTCCGCCATCACCCCGCCTAACGGAGATCCAATGAGCGCAGGAAGCCACGCCGCCAGTGTGATGAGGCCCAGCCATTCAGGGTTATGGGTGGTCTGGGTGAGATACACACCTAGAGCCACCGACTGCATCCACGTGCCGGTTGAGGAGATGAAGGAAGAGGAAAGAGCGAGGGCGAAACTTCGATGACGGAGTGGGGCGAACGAAGTGAAAGCCATGGCTAACTACCCTACCGACAAAAAGCAAAAGGCCGGGGGCATGGCCCCCGGCACTTTTTTGCGACAAGTAAAACTAGTCAGCCTTGTTGATTTCGACGTTCAACTCGAGGGTGACCTTGTTACCAACGACGAGGCCGCCGTTTTCGAGGGTTGCTTCGAAGTTGACGTTGAAGTCACGACGGTCGATTTCAGTCTTGGCTTCAAAACCCGCCATGGTTACGCCAGGCTGAGCTGAAGGACCAGTGCCGAGGAATTCGAGGTCAAAGTCAACCGACTTAGTGACGCCACGGATGGTGAGGTCACCGGTCATAACGTAGTTTTCGCCCTTAGGCTTGATTGAAGTCGACTTGAAGGTCAAGTTGGGGTGGTTCTCGAGGTCCAAGAAGTCAGCTGACTTCAAGTGGCCATCGCGCATGTCGTTGTTAGTAGTGATCGAAGCAGCGCTAACGGTTGCATCAACTACTGAGGTCTCTGGGCTGTCACCTACGGTAACGGTTCCGCTGTACTCGGTGAACTCACCACGAACCTTGGCGGCAACCAAGTGGCGAACGCTAAAGCCGACGTGCGAGTGAACTGAGTCGATGTTGTAAACACCGGGAGCTGGAAGGTTGCTCATTTTTATCTCCTAGTTGGAATTTGAACACTTTTGTGTACCTATCCATAATAGTTGCTAATACAACTATTTGCAAGTCAATTGTTTTATAAGCAACTATTGGCTAGAATTAGGGCTATGAGTTTCGAGCCGACCATCTGCCCCTCTGGGGACGAAAAGGTGCTTCTTTTCGGCTTGCTTATGGATACCAACGCTCGCCTGACCAAGGATCTTGGCGAGGAACTCGAAAAGAACTGCGAACTCCCACTCGCCTGGTTTGATGCACTTTTGCACCTTCGCAAGGTTGACTCGGGCCGACTCAAGATGAATGAAATGGCCGACGCGATTGTTCACTCAACCGGCGGCACAACGCGATTGATTGACCGTCTTGAAGAGGCGGGATTGGTTGTTCGTGAACTATGCCCCACTGACCGCCGTGCAATCTACGTGGCAATTACCGAGTCCGGAAACAAAAAACTTGATGAGGCGCTGACGACTCACATGCAGTTCTTGCAAGAAAAGCTTGCCGAGCGACTCACTGAGCGCGAACGCGAGTCCCTCGCCAAGTTATTGGGCAAACTAAACGCGCACTAAGCCTTGGCGAGCCAAGCGAAGGCTTCACGCTCGTCATCAAGCTCGAGTTTCGCGCCTTCACCAACTCCAGTCCCAGTAATCACGTCAACTGCGAGAACCTCGCTCGCGAGGGTGGCAAAACCATCGGCGAGATCATCGATGCCCGATACGTGAAGGACAATTCGGTCCGAAACCTCTAGGCCGCTGGTCTTGCGCAAATCCTGCACTTGGCGAACAACGTCGCGCAAGTAACCACGACGCAGGAGTTCATCATTCAAAGTGAGATCGAGAGCAATTACTTCTCCGCCCTCGCGAGATACGGCGAAACCACCTTGACTCTTGACTCGGAGTTCGACATCTTCTCCACTGAGTTCAAAAACTCCAGTTGAGAGAGTTACTGAAATTGCCTGCCCCGCTTCGAGAGCGTCCGCGGCCGCTACTGAGTCGAGCGCCGCGAGAGCGGGCTTCAACTCCTTGACCGCCTCGCCTAAACGCGGACCAACGGTTCGGAAATTGGGAACCAATTCGAAACTTAGGACTTCCGCAAGTTCTTGCCCGTATTCCAAGAGGTCCACGTTGAGCTCATCTTCAACAATGCCCACCGGTGGGTGCACCTCGCCGCTCGGAATAAAAACCAGTGCTCGGGCCAAAGGTTGGCGAACCTTGACGTGAGCTTCCGCTCGAGCTGCTCGCCCAAGGGAGGTCAACCGACGCGCTACATCCATGGCCTTTTCCAACTCCACGTTGCGTTTGGCTGGCTCACTCTCGGGCCAGTCAGCCAGGTGGACCGAATCCGATTCGGAAACTTCGAAGAGCTCGCGATACATCGAGTCAGTAATGAACGGACAGAACGGTGCCATCAAAAGGGTGAGGCGCTGAAGTACTTCCAGCAAGGTGGCCTGTGCGCCAAGCGAGTCTGAACGCGGTGCCGTGGGATCGGTGCGCCAAAAGCGACGACGAGAACGCCGTACGTACCAGTTCGACAATTCGTCAATGAAGGCTGCCAAAGGTAGCGTCGCTGCCAGGGGCTCATACCCTTCCAGCGACTCGGTTACTTCAACGGTGACCGATTCCAAACGAGAAAGAATCCATCGGTCAATTTCTGGCCGGTCTTCCCAACTTGGGCATTCAGGGTCCTTAGGATCAAACTCGTTCAGCGACGCGTAAGTCGTAAAGAAGCTGTAGGTGTTCCACCAGGTAGCGATGGTCTCACGTAGCGAGTGGTCAATTGCACCCAGTCCAGCACGCGTCGAGGTCCAAGGCGAACCTTGCGAGAACATCCACCAGCGCAGTGGGTCGGCACCTCTGGTGGAGAGGACATCCCACGGATCAATGACGTTGCCTTGGGACTTGCTCATCTTCTTGCCATTTTCGTCAACGATGTGACCAAGACAAAGCACGTGCTCGTACGGCGATTTGCCAAATACCAGAGTGTTTACCGCTAGCAGTGAATAGAACCAGCCACGAGTTTGGTCAATGGCTTCAACAATCAACTGGGCCGGGAATTGCATTGCGGCTTCGCTACCGGCAACATGCGGATAACCCACTTGCGCAGCTGGCATCGAGCCCGAGTCAAACCAAGCGTCAATGACCGGTTCAACGCGACGGGCCGGCTTTTGGCACGTACGGCACTTAATTTCAACTTCGTCAATTGCGGGGCGGTGTGGGTCAATTTCCGAAACGTCGCGTCCGGCCAATTCGGAAAGCTCAGCACGCGAAGAAACACAGGTGAAGTGTTTCTCTTCACAGCGCCAAATCGGAAGTGGTGTTCCCCAGAATCGGTCGCGCGAAAGCGCCCAGTCAACGTTGTTCTGCAACCACTCGCCCATTCGACCTTCACGAATGTGAGCGGGGTGCCAGTCAATCCCAGCGTTTTCGCCAATTAGTTGCTCTTTGAATTGGCTCGTGGCGATATACCAAGAGGGTTTTCCCCAATAAATCAATACGGTGCCGCATCGCCAGCAGTGAGGCAGGGAGTGGCTGTAGTCGAAGCGACGTAGTAAGAATCCGCGCTTCTCGAGCTCGTCGTTGATCTGGTGATTAGCTTCGCGAACCTGAATTCCTTCGAGCCAAGGAACCTCATTGGTGAAGGCGCCATCGGGGCCCACCGGATTAACCGTGGGCAAGTTGTTCGCGCGAGCGACCTGACGGTCAATTTCACCAAAGGCCGGCGACTGGTGAACTAACCCGGTTCCGTCTTCAGTGGTGACGTAGTCAGCGAGGACTACGAAATTCACGTCCACACCTTCGTCATAGGGCACATCGGTAAAGGGTCGCTGGTAGTGAACTCCGGCGAGATCGCTTCCCTTAAAGGTCGCTGACGCCTTGGTTCCTTCGCCGAAGACAGCTTCGATCAGTTCTTGCGCGACGATGTTGCCGTTCACGACCGCGTAGGTGACTTCAGGGTTTACCGCTACCGCAACGTTCGACAGCAAAGTCCAGGGGGTAGTCGTCCAGACCGCGAGGTGAGTTGCACCTTTCAGTCCACCGTGCTGATCGGCGTCGGTGATGGGAAAGAGTACGTAGCACGACTCATCGACTTCATCGGTGTAGACACCAGGTTGACCAAGTTCGTGCGACGAAAGAGCGGTGCCACAACGCGGGCAGTATGGAATTACCTTCAAGTCTTCGTAGAGAAGTCCCCGATCAAAGAGTTGTTGTAGCTGCCACCACACCGACTCCACGTAACTGGGGTTAAAGGTGTAATACGCGTTGGACATGTCGGTCCAATAACCGATGCGGCTGGTTAGCTTTTCAAATTCGCCAATGTAGGTCAGTACCGATTCCTTGCAGAGTCTGGTGAATTCGGTAATTCCAACCTGCTCTTCGATGGCTTTTTTGCCAGAGATACCTAGTTGCTTTTCAACCTGGACTTCGACAGGAAGTCCGTGCGTATCCCAGCCCGCTCGACGTGCCACGTAGTGGCCCTGCATCGTTTGGTAGCGGCAAAAAAGGTCCTTATAGATTCGAGCCCACACGTGGTGCAGGCCCGGCTTGCCGTTCGCCGTTGGGGGGCCCTCATAAAAAACCCAGGCGGGGGCGCCTTCGCGCTGCTGCATTGAGCGAGCGAAAATGTCGTGCTCGCTCCAACGCGCTAGTTCGGCCTCTTCGAGGGCCACGAAATCAAACTCTGCGCTGATAGGGCGAAACACAAAATCTCCTTAAATGATTTGTCTATCGTACCGAAGGATTGCTCGCTCCCCCTACGATTTACCAATGCCTGAATTCACCTACCACGAAGAACCGAGCACCGGGGCGGGCGCCCTCGCCATGATTTGGAACGCTATCGATGAACTCGAACGGCGCTACGGCAGTAGCGAGGAGCGACTCAAGCTCTCGCCCGACGAAATGGCCGGCCCCATGGGGGCATTTGTGGTGGTCCGCTGTGATGAGCACCCAGTCGGGGGCATTGGACTACGCCCCATTCTCGATCCCGAAATGAAAGTTGGAGAACTGAAGCGCCTTTGGGTTAGACCCGATATGCGCCGATTCGGGGTCGCCAAGCAACTGATGATCGAAATTGAGAATTCCGCTCGAAGTCGTGGGTATCGCGAACTCTACCTAGAGACCGGCGTCAAGCAACCTGAAGCCGTGGCCCTTTACGAAAAGATTGACTGGGAACCGGTCGAAGATTTTCCCGAAGGCGCGTACAGCTATCCCACCGGAATCAAGTTCAAGAAGGTTTTGAACTAAATCGCGCGTCCAGCCACGCTGGGTCAAGATCTTCCAGCGAGTCGAGGATCAAATCAGCCAACGCAATAGCGGGGTGACTGCGATCCTCTTCCACCGGAACAGCAACCACCGTCATTCGCCCCGCCTTGCCCGCCAACGTTCCCGCCGGCGAGTCTTCGAACACCAAACACTCAGTGGGGTCGACCCCGAGAGCAGCGGCCGCGGAGAGAAAGACTCCAGGGTGAGGTTTACCGTAGGGCTCCACGTCTGCTGAGTGGATTGACTTAAAGCGATCGCGAAGTCCAAAGTGATCAAGCAAGGTAAGAATGAGTGGCTTCGGCGTTGAAGAGGCCAGCGCAATGGGCCCACGCTCAGCGCACAGGGCAATGGTGCGCTCGGCACCAGGGAGTAGGCGGCCTTCAGTGCGAACAAGTTCGCCCACGCGAGTTAAGAGGATTTGAACCACCTCGGCATTACTCGGCCCTTCCCACGGGTATATCGAGCGCCAGTATTTAACAACCTCATCGACGTAAACACCTTTGGTCTTGCGTCCGTCAATAGTTTCGAATGGAACTCCGAGAGTGCCAAAGATTTCAACTTCAGCCTTGTGCCAGAGGATTTCGGAGTCAATTAAGAGTCCGTCCATATCAAAGAGGGTTGCATTTAGGGGCATAATCAATGTTCCCACTCGCAATCACTCACGAGTGCCAGGTTTGACTAGTTCAGGGCAGCTTCGATGGCGCTAACGATCTTGGGGTCGTTCGGCTCAATCTCGGGATTGAAACGAGTGACGGTTCCATCCTTAGCAACCAGGAACTTTTCGAAGTTCCAGCGAATTTCGCCGCTGTAACCTTCGGCGTCGACCACCTTGTTGAGCTCGGCATAGATGGGGTGCTGGGCTTCACCATTTACATCAATCTTTTCCATCAATGGAAAGGTGACGCCATAAGTGGTTGAGCAGAATTCTTGGATCTCTTCTGCTGTTCCTGGCTCTTGACCCATGAATTGATTGCAGGGAAATCCAATGACACTAAAGCCTTGTGCTTCGTACTTGCGCTGCAGTGCCTCGAGACTTTCGTATTGAGGGGTGAGACCACACTTGGAGGCAACATTGACCAAGAGCAAAGTCTTGGAACGGTATGGCTCGAGTGAGGTGTTCTCACCGGCAAGGGTGGCGATTGGCTGGTCAAAAATACTCATGACCAAACCTTAGAGGAAAGAGCAACGCCCTGGCCTGCCCTACTCAGGAGGCAGGCCAGGGCGAAAAACTAGTGAGCCGCGGCCGCCGGGGCGTCGTGCTGACCGAGGTGGTGACGGTCAACGTTCACCATGAAGTAAAAGACCGCTGCGGCAATCACAAACATTCCTGAACCGAAGCGGAAGGCTAGCGAGTATCCGTGGACTCGAGCATGAGCCATGGCGATCTGCATAGGACCACTGTGGTGCAACTTGAAGAACGCCGTCGCCGCCGAAACAGCGATCGTGCTCTGAATTGCGGTACCGAATGAACCACCGATCTGCTGAGCGGTGTTCAAAATTGCGGAAGCCGAACCGGTGTCCTGGGGGCGCACGTTAAACAAAGCGGTTGATGACGTCGGAACAAATACCAAACCCATACCCAGCGAAATCACGAGCATGGCGGGCAATACGTGACCGGCGTAACTCGAGTTCGCCTGGAACATCGACAGGTAGAGCAATCCAGTTGCACCCATGAGTGAACCGACAGTGGCCAACGGCCGCGGTCCAAACTTAGGCAAGAGCTTCGAGGCGACAATTGCCGAGAAGATAACGCCCAAGGAGAACGGCAAGAACAACAGGCCAGAGCGAACAGCTGAGTAACCGTGAATCTGCTGGAAGTAGAAGGTCATAAAGAGGAACATTCCGAACAGTGCGAGTGCGACGAGGATCTGGCCCAAGTACGCACCACCGCGGACACGGTCCTTGATCAAGCGAATTGGCATGAGTGGCTGTTCCTTGCGCGCCTCAATGTTCAAGAACACCACTAGGAGAACTGCGCCGAGGGCGATGAATGGCCACGCGGTAGTTGAACCCCATGAGTGAGTTGAAGCTTGCGAGACTCCATAAACAATGGAGATCATTCCCGCGGTAGCGGTCAGTGCACCCGGCACGTCGTAGTGAGGGTGGCCTTCGACCTTTGACTCTTTGACGTTACGAATAGCGAGAAAGAATGCAATCATCGCCATTGGTGTGTTCACAAACATGCACCAGCGCCACGAGAAGTACTGAGTGAGCAATCCACCAGAAATGAGTCCGACCGCTGCACCAACACCCGACAACGCACCATAAACACCAAAGGCCTTCGCGCGCTCCTTAGAGTCAGTGAAGGTAACCGAGATCAATGAAAGAGCGGCGGGAGCTAGCAAGGCACCGAAGAGTCCTTGCAGGGCACGAGCACCAAAGAGCGTTGGGGCGTTCTGGGCAAATCCACCGAGCAAAGAGGCAGCGGCGAAGCCAACGAGTCCGATCAAGAATGCCTTCTTGCGGCCCAAGTAGTCACCAATTCGTCCACCCAACAGCAAGAAACCACCGAAAGTCAAGGTGTAAGCGGTAACCGCCCATTGGTAGTCCTTGGCGGCAATGTTGAGTCCGCCCATGGCCTTTGGTAGTGCCGCGTGAGGCAGAGCGATGTTCACGATTGAGGCATCGAGCACCACCATCAACTGGGCAATGGCGATAACGACCAGTGCGAACCAGCGACGGGGGTCGGCCACCTCAGCGTGAGTGACGTTGTTTTCTGTTTTCTTTGACATTCAAATCCTTTCGGGGGGATAGAAAAAGGCGAATGGAGCAACTCCACGCGCCTAGATCCGTAGACAGGGAATTTACAAGAAAGACTCTACAGGAGTAAAGGCCATTCCGTGCGCTTCTGCAACTGGCGAATAAGTGACAGCTCCGTTAACAACGTTCACGCCCTCAAGTAGTGGCTTGTCGTTTGACACCGCCTTCTTCCAGCCTTCGTTAGCCAACTTCAATGCGTAGGGCAACGTTGCGTTCGTCAATGCGTAGGTCGACGTATTGGGTACTGCACCTGGCATATTCGCTACGCAATAGAAGACCGAACCATTGAGTTCAAAGGTCGGGTTCGAGTGAGTTGTGGCCTTAGTAGCCTCAAAACAACCACCCTGGTCTACCGAGATGTCCACGAGGACTGAACCGTGCTTCATGCGTGAAACCAGTTCGTTACTGACGAGCTTGGGCGCCTTAGCGCCTACTACGAGAACAGCACCGATGACGATGTCCGCATTCAAGCACGCCTCTTCGAGCGAGAGCGATGACGAAGCCATGGTTTGAACCTTGCCGTCGAAGGTGGCGTCGAGGTGACGCAGACGCTCGAGGTTGCGGTCAAGAATGGTTACATTGGCGTGCAATCCAAGGGCCATCTGGGCCGCGTTGAATCCAGCAACGCCACCGCCAATAATGACAACGTTTGACTTGGCGGTTCCCGCTACTCCCCCAATCAAAGATCCCTTTCCGCCGCCAGGTCGCATCAAGTGGTGTGCGCCCATCAGGGGAGCCATGCGGCCAGCTACTTCACTCATTGGCGTGAGTAGTGGAAGCGAGTTGTCAGCTAGACGAACGGTCTCGTAGGCAATGCCGACGTTGCCCCCGGCAACCATGGCATCGGTACAGGCTTTGTCAGCGGCGAGGTGCAGGTAAGTAAAGAGGACTTGGTCCTTGCGCGCGCCAAGACGAGGGTACTCCGGAGCGATGGGCTCTTTCACCTTCATAATCATGTCCGCGGTGGCCCAGACGTCATCAACGTTGTCGATGATCTTCGCGCCAACGCCCACGTAGTCTGCGTCAGAGATTGACGATCCAACTCCCGCGCTCTTCTCGATGATGACTTGGTGACCTGCACCAACCATCTCCTTGACTCCCGCTGGCGTGATGGCCACGCGGTTTTCGTCGGTCTTAATTTCCTTGGGTACGCCGATGATCATCTTTGATCACCCTTTCTCTTAAGTCGATATCTACGCTACTCAATCGAGTGCGTCAATGGTGTCGTAGGAAACCTTGGGCTGATTGAAGAAGGCGACCTTCTTACCAATCCGCAGTTTCATGACTATATAAAGAGGGATACCAGAGGCGAGCACCACGATGTCTGGAATCGCTGTGCTTCCGCCCGAGACAATCACTTGATAACACACGTAGAGGAGCGAAACACCCCCGATAAAAGGCAGGTAGACCATGGTCAGGTTGTTCTTGACACCCTGTCCAATCGTCTTGCGAAATGCCCACGCACAGGCCAGCCCGGTGACCCCGTAATAAAAGGCAACCAGTACGCCAATGTTGGCCACCAAATTGTTAAAGACGCTCGCCGAAGAAGTTGAGAGGGTGGTGAGCATGATGCCAAACATTGAGAAAAGTCCCACAATCACCGTGCCTAGTGCTGGAGTCTTGTATTTCTCGTGAACGCTGCCAAAGACCTTCGGGAAGACCCCATCACGCGCCATTGAATAGGTGATTCGAGCTGCGGGCAAAACGGTCGTCTGGGTCGTCGCCACCGTTGAAGAGAGAACTGCGAAAATCATCACGTAGCTCGCCCACTTGCCGGCAAATTGTTGTCCAAAGTAGAAGAGAACCTCTGGACCTTGGTTAGCAACCGCGTGAGAGCCCAGGAGCATTTGGGCCGCTACAAAATTAAGAACAAAGACGAATAGCAACAGCCACATCGAAATCAATCCAGCGCGACCGGGGATCTTGGTTGAGTCCTTGGACTCCTCGTTGAGATTCATCGCCGTATCCCAGCCCCAGAAGAAAAACACCCCTAGCGCCAAGCCCGACGCCAACGCGGCGTAGCCATGGATGTTCATTGGGTTGAGCCAGCCCATAGAGAAATTCAAAGAGTGGACCGGATGCGTAACCAAGACCTTGATGATGCCGCCGATGGAGAAGCCCACAACCGCGATGTACTCAATAATGACCATTACCCACTGCGCGTTGGTCGTCCACCTAATTCCGTATACACAAATTGCGACAACGAGCAATAGCCACAGGGCCGCCACAATGGCAACATCCTTTGTATTATTCACCGATGACAGACTGACCGCATTAAAGGCGGTGTGCAGGAATTGCAGGGTGTAGCCACCGGCCAACAAGGGTGCCGTGGTGCAAAAGAGGACGGAGGTCCAAACCTGAATCCAGCCATTCACCCAACCAACGCCTGGACTAACCAGCTGGCTAAGCCACGAGTAACTCGCTCCGCAGTTGGGATTACGACGATTGAGGTGGAAATAGGACAGCGCAATAAACATCACCGGTACGAACGAAACCAGCAATACCGCCGGAGCCGCCAGACCAATTCCGGCAATCACGAAGACTGCGGTCATAGTTGACGCAATTGAATACGCCGGTGCCACCGATGAGACAGCGACTGCAGTGGCGTCCAAGAGGTTGAGTTCATCAGCACGTAACTGATGTGCAACCTCTCCTTGCGGAACTGGTGCGCCAAACGGGCCAGTTACATCGTTGATGGACATTCCGCCCCCTTATTCAATTGTGTCGAGTTATTTAGAACTCGATGTTGTGCATCACGTGCTTAATGCGTGTGTAGTCCTCAAAGCCGTAAACCGAAAGGTCCTTGCCGTAGCCGGACTTCTTGAAACCACCGTGAGGCATTTCCGCAACGATTGGAATGTGGTTGTTGATCCACACCACACCGAAGTCAAGGTCGCGAGCAAAACGAAGGGCCCGGCCGTGGTCACGGGTCCACACCGAGGAGGCGAGACCGTAGTCGACGCCGTTGGCGTACTCGAGTGCGGTTGCTTCGTCCGAGAACTTCTGAACCGTGATGACCGGTCCGAAGATTTCGTTCTGGATCATTTCGTCATTCTGCTGGAGGTCCGCAACAACCGTTGCGCCGAGGTAGTAACCAGCATCACCAATCTGAACTCCACCAGCGGCGATGGAGGCGTGTCCTGGCTTGTTAGCGAGGAACCCCTTAACGCGGTTGAACTGGTTTATGTTGTTGATTGGTCCAAAGAACGCCTCGTCGGAGTCAATTGGTCCGGTAGCGGTGTTCTTCGCAACTTCAGCAAGGGCGTCAACAAAGTCGCCGTACACCTTGGGGCCGGCAATAACACGGGTCGCTGCGGTGCAGTCCTGACCAGCGTTGAAGTAACCACCAATGGCGATTCCCTGGGCGGCAGCTTCGATGTCGACGTCGTCGAAGACGATAACGGGAGCCTTGCCACCAAGTTCGAGGTGAACTCGCTTGAGTGAGTTCGAAGCAGTAGCGGCTACTTCTTGACCAGCGCGAACCGATCCCGTAACCGAGACCATGGCGGGGGTTGGGTGTTCAACCAGCAGGCGTCCGGTGTCGCGGTCACCACAAACAATGTTCAAGACACCAGCGGGAAGAACTTGTGCCATGAGCTCGGCCATCAACAAGGTTGAAGCAGGAGTGGTGTCCGATGGCTTCAAAACCATCGTGTTACCAGCTGCAATTGCTGGTGCCCACTTCCACACCGCCATCAGAAGTGGATAGTTCCATGGAGTAACTGCTGCGCAAACTCCAACTGGTTCGCGACGAATGTAAGAGGTGTGTCCGGCCATGTATTCAGTGGCGCCACGACCCTCGAGCAAACGTGCAGCTGACGCGAAGAAACGAATCTGGTCAACCATTGGCGGAATCTCTTCGGCCAGGGTGACAGCAACGATCTTTCCGGTGTTCTCTGCTTCAACAGCAACGAGACGCTCAGCGTTGGCTTCGAGTACATCGGCGATCTTTAGTAGCGCGAGGCTGCGCTGACTTGGGGTGGTGCGCTTCCATGAAGCAAATGCTTTCTCAGCTGAACGGACGGCGGCGTCAATATCCGCTTCGTTCGAAACGGGACTCTCGGCAAAAGGCTGGCCAGTTACTGGACTCAGCAGCTCAACGTACTTGCCACTCTTGGGCTCGACGTATTCTCCATTAATAAAGTTGGCTAAACGACGCATGGCGCCTCCTTGATTCCCCTTGTGACTTTTTCGTCACTTTCGTAAAGTACTAGATTTCCAAGGGTTCGTGGGGCTGAAATTAGTCCCCATTTGCCCCTAGGGCGACTCATATCGGCGCCCAGAGCCCCTATACTGTCTCTATCCGTAGCCCACAAGGCTCGGAGGCAAAAAATGGCAACCAACAAACCACAGCGCACCAGCGCCCCGAGTCCAGAGCGTTCTTTGATTGAGCTCCTACCGAGTTCTTCCAACGGCCTCGACTCGCTTGACCGCAAAATCATCGTTGCCCTCCAGCAGGACGGACGCCGGGCCTACGGCTCGATCGCCGAGGAGATTGGACTCTCCGAAGCAGCCGTTCGCCGCCGGGTACAACGATTGAAAGATGCGGGCGTCATGCAGATTGTCGCCATTACGGATCCACTGCAACTCGGTTACGGCCGAGAAGCGCTGATTGGTATTCGCGTCCATGGTGACGTTCGGCTCGTAGCCGACAAGGTGGCCGCCATTACCGAAGCGAACTATGTGGTTATGACCGCTGGCAGCTTCGACATTTTGGCGGAAGTGATTGCCGAGGATGACAACGCCTTGGTGCATCTCTTGAATGACTCCATCCGGAGTATTCCTGGGGTGACCGAAGTTGAAACTTTTCTGTATTTGAAACTTTCAAAGCAGACATATGCATGGGGTGCAAAATGAGTATGGACGAAATCATCACCGACGGTATTACCGTTGGTGATGTAAAGCAACCGAGTCACGAGTACTCGGAACGAGCCAGAAAGAACCTGTGGCTGCAAATGTCACGTATGGGTTCTTATGACGAGAGTCACGAAATTCCGATCATGGTCAAGGGTGAGGGAACTTACATCTACGACGCGAACGGAAAGAAGTACTTCGACGGACTTTCGGGTCTGTTTAACAACATGCTCGGACACGGCCGCAAGGACATTGCCGCCGCTGCCGCGAAGCAAATGGAGGAGATGGCGTTCTTCCCACTGTGGACCTACGCCAACCCCACAGGAATTGCCCTCGCCGAAAAGATTGCGTCCCTCGCCCCCGGGGACCTCAACAAGGTGTTCTTCACCACCGGTGGAGCCGAGGCCAACGAATCAGCGTGGAAGCTCGCTCGTCAGTATCACCGCTTGAAGGGTCGCACTGACCGTTACAAGGTGATCAGCCGCGAAATTGCCTACCACGGCACCACTTTGGGTGCGTTGACCATCACCTCGATTCCGATGTACCGCGAGCCCTTCGCGCCATTGGTCCCTGGTGCGGTCAAAATTCCTAGCGTCAACTTCTACCGTGCGGCCAAGCACGCCGACGACCTCGTGGCCTTCGGACAGTGGAACGTTGAGTTGCTCGAAGAGGCCATCTTGCGCGAAGGCCCAGAAACCATCGCCGCATTCTTCGTGGAGCCAGTGCAGAACTCGGGTGGTTGCTTTACGCCTCCCCCGGGCTACTTGGCTGCGGTGAAGCAGGTGTGTGAGAAGTACGACATCTTGATGGTGGCCGACGAGGTCATCTGTGGTTTCGGTCGACTCGGTGAGTGGTTCTCGGGCCACAAGTACGCCTTCGCCCCGGACATCATCACCTGCGCAAAGGGAATTACCTCTGGTTACGCCCCGCTCGGTGCGATGATTGTTTCAGACCGCGTGGCTGATTACTTCATGCACGACAACACCGCGTTTATGCACGGTTACACCTGGGCCGGTCACCCCGTCTCAACCGCCGTTGCCTTGAAGTCAATTGAGATTATTGAGAACGAAAAGGTACTGGAGAACGTTCGCGGCAATCAGGACTACTTCCAGGCTCAACTCGAGAGCTTGAAGGATCTGCCAATCGTGGGAGACGTTCGCGGAACGGGTTACTTCTGGGGTGTTGAGCTCGTGAAGGACCAGACCACGAAGGAAACTTGGAGCGGTGACGAAGCCGAGCGTCTGTTGCGTGGCTTCATCTCACCCGAGATGTTCCGCCGCGGACTCATATGCCGCTCGGACGACCGAGGCGACCCCGTGGTCCAGTTGGCACCACCGCTCATCTCAACTCGCGAAGACATCGACTGGATGGTCGGAACCTTGCGAGAGGTCTTCACCGAAGCGGTTAAGCACCATATCTAATTACCAAGAAAAAATGCCCCTCCCGTTTGGGAGGGGCATTTTTTGTTTCTGCTTAATGCAAGATATTGACCGCTCGCGCCGCCACGATCGCGATTGTCACTAATGAGACCACTGACTCGGCAACAAAAAGTGTCTTGGCCCTGAGGGTGAGTGGCATGGCGTCAGCGGGGGCAAAGCTCGTTCCATTCGCGAATGAGGTGTACAGGTAGTCGGTAAACCGAGGGCGCCAATTCTCGGGGGCCAACTTCGGATTCTCCATTTGAGGGAACTGAATGTCGGGGTAAATGATTTCCCCGTTGGAACGTCGGTGGGGTCCCCCACGGTCGATTTCCCAGAACCAAAGCCCGTACACAATGACGTTGGTAATCCACACCGCAATTGCCGAGTAGATCAAAGACCTTCCGGCCGTTACGTGGGCCCGCAGCAAATGGTGCACCAACAGGCTCATGGAAATTATGTTCGCCAATGTGATGGCCGCAATTAACGAAAGCGTGAGAACTCGAACCCACTTCGCTTCGTTGGCGTGGCGGGGCTTTCGAAACGACAGCGGAATAAGTGGGAGGACAATAAGGATTGGCAGCAGCCACCGCGGTCCAACCACCAATCGGTTAGGTAGAGCGAAGTAGAGGCCCGCGCACACCAGGAGCGCAACCGAAGCTGGCCAGTGTGGCTCTCTGTTTGCTTCAGCCGTCATCATTTATGCGGTAGTCGTTTTTCCGGTGGCCAATTGGGCAATGTTCAAGTTCTTTAACAAGCTACCGAGTCCAGACTTACCGGAACTGATCTGCGACTTCTTTGGAATTGTTACGTTCACACTCTGATTGTACGAAAGCACGTGCAGCGAAATCTTTTCGTTGATGCTCTTGGAGTGAACGTTGATGGTGAGTCCAGTCAATTCTCCGCCACGACCGACCAGCACGGAAAGCGACGTTGCGTTGTTCAACTTAAGTCCAGATCCAAGAGGCAAGGAACTTCCACCGAGGTGGTAGGTGTAAACCTTGTTTCCCTGATTGTCATTGGTTACGACCACCGAACTGGCTGCCGCGTTCAACAACCCAACTTGGGGGTGCGCCATCTCAAAAGACACCCCGTACCAAGGAATCCCGAATGCACCAAGATTTAGGTAGGGCTCAGCCACGGTGCCTCCATGTACCAAGTAGCCGTGACCCCGGGCGAGCACAATCTGCAGTTGGCTGGTTGTTCCCATGAGAGTCGTGCCCATCGTCAACTGACCGACCGAGCGCTGAAAATCGACCTGGAGGTCTCCGCTCAAGAGCGGCAACGAGTTAGCGGATACCGAAATGCCAATGTCAGCGGTCTTTGGTGCGAATCCGTGCAAGTTGAGTGAGTCGACTTTGTAGCCGTGTGGATTGGGATCGGTGGCCGCCAGCACGACGCCGGTAACGCTTAGGCCCAGAGCGAGTGTGGCGATAAGTACTGCGGGGACTTTGAATGAACGATTCATATCTTCACCTTAACGGCGCCAGTTAGAAGTAGCGCCCTAGCCCTCGGTAAGAATTTCTTGCAACAGTTCGAATGCAATATTGCGCCCACTGACCAGAAATCCAATTTTGGAATGGTCTTGGGTAAGGTGCTCGGCAATCAACGCGTAGCTCGCGGCCGATGACCCTTCCATGACAAGGCCATTTTGTTCAACCGCTTCGCGAACGGCGTTGCGGATTGACGCCTCTGGAATTGTCAGCACCTTGACTCCACTCGAAAGGATTATGTCGTTCGTAATTGAGCCAGGATCGACTCCTCCCGCCAAGCCATCTGCAATGGTTGGTGAGTGAACCGTTTTTTCGGGGTCTTTACCGTTGACAAAGTCCGCCATCGCCGCTGAGTTTTCTGGCTGGACGCCGGTAATAGTGATGTCTTCACGGTTGTTCGCTGCGCGCGAAACCAAGACCCCAGAGATCCAGCCTCCCCCGCCCACCGAGACCACAACGTGTTCAACGTCGGGAAAGGAATCGAGGAACTCGTCGAAGGCGGTGGCCTGTCCGGCGACCACGTTGGGGTTATTAAAAGGTGAAACGAACCGAAGCCCGCGAGTTTCTGAAAGCTCCCGGGCGTGAGCCTGAGCTTCGTCGTAGGAGTTTCCGAATTGAATCAACTCGACGTCGTAACGACTGATCTTGGCGACTTTTACCGCCGAGGCGTTGGTGGGCACCACCACTGTGGCCTTCACGCCAAGTAGTGAAGAAGCGTGGGAAATACCGAGGCCGTGATTTCCCGCCGAAGAGGTGATCACGCCAATTGATGGGTCTTCGAGTCGAACAGCGTTAAGTGCCGCGAGTGCTCCACGCAATTTAAATGACCCGGTCACCTGCAAGTTGTCGAGCTTGGCGTAGACCTCGCGACCTCGAATGGTCAATGCAACAGACGGAGTGGGGCGCAGATAGCGCTTAACAACCTCTCGGGCTGCTTCGAGCTGTTGTGCAGTTGGTGCTCCGACAAGGGTGGTCACGAACCCAGCCTACTTCTCTTGAAATTCGACAAATTTCCAAACTGACTAGTAACCGCGACGGAGAACAAGGTGAGAAATACAAAGTCCTCACAACTAGCGTGGTGGTATGGCCCGGAGCACACCCCAACAGACGCTGCAGCGACTTCGCATAATTGTTGCAATTCAGTTCATGGGCGCCACTTTGGGTTTGCCTCTACTCCCCCTCTTTCTTGAGCATCGTGGTGGAACCCCCACCATCATTGGACTCATCATGGCGAGCTTCTTCTTCGCTGGCGTGATTTCGCAATACTTTTTCGGGCACTTGGCCGACAAATTTGGCCGCCGACCAATATTGGTCGCCAGTCTCATTATCTATGCGGTTGCTAGTGGCTTCTACATAGTTCCCATGCATGCCAGTTGGTTCATCCTCGCTCGAATCTTCCAAGGAGCAGCGGCCGGGGCATTCGAAGTGGCGTCAATGTCAGCGGTGGCAGCTCGCTTCCCAGAGGAAACTCGCGGAAGAGCGATGAGTCAAATTATCGCGGCCCAACTTTTGGGAATTGCCATTGGCCCAATGCTGGGTGCGGTGGTGAATGTCTCGCAGTTGGGATGGGCTTTCTTCGCCACCGGTGTTGTGAGTTTGATAGCTGCATTCGTTACCTTTTCAGTTGATCTCGGTGACCGTGCCTTTGACCCAACACCTCTTCCACCCATGAGTTGGAACCCGCAACTTCTCGGAGCGCTGGGTGCGGCGTGTGCGGCGGGCATCTCCATTGGTGTTTACGAAACCTGTTGGAGTTTGCTCATGCACTCGCACCATGCGAGTACGTTTCAAATTCGCCTGAGTTGGACAGTCTTTTGTTTACCCTGGGTGCTCTTGAGCCCGGTGGGTGGCTACATCGCCGACCACTGGAACAGACGGTGGGTCGCAACACTCGGAGTTCTTGGTGGAGCAATCTTTATGGCCACTTACCCCCACATTCACAACAACGTTGTGATGTTGATTACTGGTTCATTTGAGTCAATCTTTTCGGCGTTGAGCGTGCCCTCAATCTCGTCATACTTAACCCAAGGGGCCGACAACCGAGAAATGGGTCGCCGCCAGGGCTTGTACACAACAGCCAATACCGCTTCCTTGGCCATTGCCGCAACCGTTGCGGGGACCTTGTATTCCCAGAGTCCCGCACTCCCCTTCACTATCGCCGCGATCAGCGCGTCGGCACTCGGTCTCGCCTCATTCGTTACTTGGCGCCGGGTACCGGGCCACGTAACCACCGAACTCAGTCAATGAAAAAGCCCCCTAGGTTTCCCTAGGGGGCTTTGTTCACTTGGACTTAGTGGTCAGCAAACTGGCCTTGTTCTGGTCCGTCACCATTGCCATCGCCGTCGCCAGGGTGAGTGAAGGTGGGGGCTGAAGTGGAGATGGCCACTGAGGTTGCAGTCAATGCCCCAGCGCCGGTGGCGGTGCCCTGAGCAAAGACGTAGCTGCCAACTGTCACTTCACTGAGATTTCCCGCAGCGTTGTTAAAGGTGTAGGTGGTTGTGCCATCGACAGTGATGGTGTCGGTGTTGCCGTGAGGATCGGTAACCGTAATGGTCGAACCGTTAATAGCGGTCACCTGTCCACCGGCCACGGGGCCAGCATCGGGGAGGTCGCCGTTTGGTCCGTCGTGACCAAAAGCGGGAGCGACGTCGATGTCGATTGAATTGATGGTGGTCGAGCCGGCTGCGGTCAACTGCGCTTCGACGCGTTGTCCAACCGCTAGGTCAGCGACCGTAGCTGCGACATGATCCTTAGTAACGGTAAAGCCCGATGCCAAGGTGTAGGTCGTGACGGTACCAGATGGGTCAGTGAGCGTTACCGAAGTAGCGGTCAGCGCCGAAACGCTGCCGTGAACTTCCAGAGCATTGAACTGGCCGAAGCGGTCCGTTGGTGCATCCGCGCACCCGGCAATTGCTTTGGCAGCAATGGACTGGGTTCCGGTGGAATGGGTGGTTGATGCGTTGGCCACGGTAAATCCCAAGCCAAGGGCGGTTGCAGCTGCCACTGACGAGAGCCCGATGCGACGAATCATCTTTTGTTTTGATGAGCGGTACATAAGCTTCCTTTTTTCAGTGCCCCGATTTCGGGACTTTTCCATAGTGCCGGCCGAACATCGGAGAAGTCCCAAAAGCAACTAATAACCAGATAAGAGTTTTTGCCCAAATCGTCAAAATTGACCATTTGGGCACCTCTAAATAAGGCAAAGTAGAGGGGTCATCCCCAGCACCTCACGGGGGGATGAGAGATGAACATCCATCTATTAGGGAGGACCACAAAAGTGGCAACTACAGAAATTACGCACGGCGGTTCGTCGGGCGATCCAGCATTCCAGGTTGAAGAACACGGAATCGACTTCATTCCAGAATCAGAGCGTTGGGCTACGGCCAAGAACATCGCCGGTATGTGGGCAGGTTCGGCAATCAATGTCGAATACTTCATTTACGGTGCGTTGCTCATGGGCTTCGGCTTCAGCTTCTACACCGCTCTGAGTTTGATTGTTATCGGTAACTTGAGCTTCTTCTTCTTGGGACTCGCATCACTCCAGGGACCAGAGACTGGAACTACCGCATTTACGATTTCCCGCGCACCATTCGGTACGCAGGGGTCGCGAATCGTGGCGTTCTTTAACTGGATCACTCAACTCGGTTTCGAAACTGAAGGCCTCATCTTGATTGTCGGCGCTGCTGCCGTACTCTTCAAGATGGGCGGCGTCTCAATTAACAAGGCTGAAACAGTCGTGCTCATTATTGTGGCCGCGGCGATTCAGGCCCTGATGCCCTACTTCGGTCACGCGACAATGGTCAAGGTTTTAAAGACGCTGATTATTCCCTTCGGTCTAATCTTTGCCGTTCTCGCCTTCTATGACTTCAAGCACGGTTCAGCAAGCTTTAAGGGTCCATTCGCGACCAACTGGGAGCTCTACACCGCTGGCCTCGCCTTCGTCTTCGCCCTCTCGGGCCTGGGATGGACCGAGTGTGGCAATGACTACACCCGCTACGTTCCCCGCGACGTTAAGAAGGGTGAGCTAGTCGGCTGGCTGTTCCTCGCCACGGCCGTACCGGAAATCTTGATGATGATCTTGGGCGCGCTGACCTACACCTTCGTGAGCTCATCAAATCAGGTCATGGAGTGGAACTCGTCTAACCCCTTCACCGCTCTGTACAGCCAGCACTTGATTCCAAGTTGGTTCCTCGCAATCTTCTTGGTGTTCGCCATTGTTCAGTTGTTTGGTATCAACTCTCTCGACCTCTACTCGTCGGGAGTTTCGTTGCAGGCAATGGGGCTTAAGCTCAAGCGCTACCAGGCCGTTGTCCTGGACTCAGCAATCGCGTGCTTGCTCACCATCTACGCAACCTTCCAGTCAACCTTCTCGCTGTACATGAAGGAATTCGTTGGTGTGATCATCGTGTGGATTGCCCCATGGCTTGGAATCTTCCTCATGGACTGGGTCCTGCGTAAGTTCCGTTACAACGCTGCTGAACTGCAGCGTCGTGACTCGGGCAGCATCTACTTCGTGGGACGCTCAGGCGTGAACTGGAATGGCATCATCGCCTTTGCCGTTGGTGTTGTCAGTGCAACGCTGTGCTTCTCCAAGGCTCCACCTCCCGTTAACTTCCCCTTCCACTGGATGACCCCAATCTCCAACCACTACGGTGCGGCTTGTGCCGGAAACTTGGTCAAGGGTGTCTGCTCGGCTGGTTGGTACGGTGGCGCTGACTTCTCGGTGCCAGTTGGAATCATCATGGGTGCTTTGGTCTACTACATCCTCGAAAAAGCCACTGGCCACGTATCTCGCCAGGTTGAGCGTCAAAACGAGCTGGCGACCAGCAAGTAGTACTAACTAAAAAATCCCCCGGACTGTGAGGGTCCGGGGGATTTTTTATTGCTCGACTATTAGCCGGCCCAGTCTTCGACCAGACCACCCTGTCCATCGGGACGGAAAATTGGAATCGATCCGAGGGCGCGTACCTTTTCGGCGTCCTCACCAAGCGAGGTGCGCCACACTGAAGCTTCGGTGACGAGTGTTCCGATTGCCACGACGTCGGCACCCACACTGCGCAAGAGCCGAAGGGCTGCGCCAGTGGATGCGCCGGTCGAAATAACGTCATCGACGATTGCAACGCGCTTACCTTGAACATCTGAAATTCGCACTCGGTCAAAGAGAAGTTGCTGATCTGCGTCAGTGGTAATTGAACGAACGGGCTCACGAACCGCATCGGCGAGGTGAATTTTCGGCGTCTTGTGCAAGATTACGTACTGGTCCAAACCAAGTGCTCGAGTCACTTCGATCGCAACGGGAATACCCATTGTCGCCACCGTCGCCACGATGTCCACGTTGTAGGGACGCAAGATTTCTGCCAGTTCCTCACCTGCCGTAGTCATGAACTGCAAGCCCATATCGACAGTAATTAATAAGGCGAGGGTGAGATCATCTCCCAGCGGTACTAGGGGTAGCTCAACGTGTTGGCTGCCGACTTCTACGGAATAGGTGCGGGGACTCACGTATGTGGAGCATACTTAATACATGACTGAACACCGCGAACCCTTGACCCGCGACTTAGCCGCATCAATGCTCCAAGTCGCCTATGACGAGGCCCAGAAGGGCCTCCACGAAGGAGGCATCCCCATTGGGGCGGCACTCTTTACTCGAGGTGGCCAGTTGATTGGTTCTGGGCACAACCGCCGGGTTCAAGAAAATGACGCCTCCACTCACGCCGAAACCGACGCCTTCCGACGTTCTGGTCGTCGCCGCAATTACGCCGACACCGTTATGGTGACGACCCTGTCACCATGCTGGTACTGCTCTGGACTCGTTCGTCAGTTCAACATCGGCGCTGTAGTCATTGGTGAGGCCGAGAACTTCCACGGTGGACACGACTGGCTCAGAGAACTTGGCGTCGAAGTCGTCGTACTCGACGATCCTGCTTGCACCGAATTGCTAGGGACCTTCATCCATGAGCACCCTGAGTTGTGGAATGAAGATATCGGGCTGTAATTAGTTGCGTACGGGCGCGCCAAAGAGGCGGTCGCCCGCATCCCCGAGTCCAGGGGTGATGTAACCAACTTCATTGAGTTCTGCATCAAGAGCTGCGGCGTAAACCTCTAGACCTTGGTGTCTGGCGAAGAGCGCGTCGACACCGGGCTGGGCGGCAATCAAGCAAAGAATCTTGATCGGGCCAACTCCGCGCGAACGTGCCAATTCAACCACTGCAGAAATGGATCCACCCGTCGCGAGCATCGGGTCAACAATGACCATCGCCACACCCTTTAAGTCACGGGGTAGGCCATCGTGGTAAATCTCGGGCTGGAGCGTCTCTTCATTTCGACGAAGCCCCATCAGACAGAGCCGGTGAACAGGAAGCAATTCCTCTACCGCCGGAGTCATGCCGAGCCCCGCTCGAAGAATTGGCACCACGAGGTATTCCTCATCCAGAGCTACCGCCGGGGCGTCCGATACGACCGGGGTGGTCACTGAAGTCGAAGAAACTGGGAGGTCCCGGAAGGCTTCGTAGCCTACGAATCGAGTGATCTCGTTGGCGAGCCTCAAAAAGTCAGCATTTGAGGTGGTGACGCTGCGGAGCTGGCGAACCTTGTCGGCAACTACAGGGTGATCGAGGACCTTAATAAATGACACGAGGAAACTTTACGCCGAATAAGTTCTTTCTTAGCGTCACCGCCAAAAATCTCCCGTGTGCCGATACTCTTAAATGATGCCTGAAGCCCCTGTTGAGCGCACAAAACTGCCCGACTTGGGGCTTAAGACCCGCTACTCCGGCCCCAAGGCTCAGGTTTCGCCCGATACCTCCCTCGAGTGGTGGCGTCGCATTCTGCCCGTCTTGGTTTCGCATCGATTTACCTTCTTTATAGCAATCTCGCTTTCATTTGTCAGCCTCGTTTTTCAAACGTTGATTCCGAACTACCTGAACTACGCCCTAACTGGACTCATCTCCCACCACGGCACCTCGCTCAACCATGACGTGACCTGGATTGTCGGGATTGGTATCTTGACCGGCATCACGGGAGTTATCTCACGGAACTACGTGTTTAAGACTGCCTACAACGTCGAAGCAGACTTGCGTTCTTTGATTTACGAGCACATGACCTGGTTGTCATTCTCTTTTTACGACCGCGTGCAGTCTGGACAACTAATTAGTCGAGCAAACTCGGACATTCGTAGTGTCCAAATGTACTCGACTTTCGCTCCGCTTATTGTCGTGCAGCTCTTCATCGGAGTGTTGGCTTTTATTTTTATGCTCCGCATCAATATCGAATTGGCCTTCGTTGCGATTTCGGTTATGCCCTTTTTGTATCTCATTGGATTGCGAATGCGCCAAGTGATGTTCCCAATCTCTTGGATCACTCAGGCTCGCCTCGCAGACGTCGCAACAATCGTTGACGAGAACATCAATGGCGTGCGCGTCGTGAAGTCCTTCGCCCAAGAAGGGGCCGAAGTTAACCGACTCGCTGACGCTTCCGAGCGAGTGACGTGGGCATACGTCAAGGATGCTGAGCTACGCGGAGTGTGGGCGCCATGGATCCAAAACTTGCCTCAAATCGGCCTCGTATTAGTTCTGTTCTTTGGTGGTTGGATGGTCTACCAGGGCAAGTTGGGTGTCGGAGCAATCTTGGCCTTCAACGCGTACTTGCTCATGCTCCAAGCGCCGTTCATGATGCTTGGACAACTCGTCATGATGGGGCAACGAGCGAAAGCGAGCGCTGGTCGCATCTTCGAGATCCTCGATGAGCGCTCCGAAATCATTGAGCAACCCAACGCCAGTGCCCTAGGTGAGATCTCGGGCTCAATTTCATTTGACCACGTGAGCTTTGATTATGCCAACGGCACCAAAGTCCTCGAAGACCTTTCTGCGGAGATCAAGTCAGGTGAAACAGTGGCCTTGGTGGGGCGAACTGGATCAGGTAAATCGACGGTGGCTCGACTTCTCACTCGTTTTTATGACGTAACCGGTGGCGCCATCAAAATTGACGGGCAGGACATCAGGAATGTCACCCTTCACTCGCTTCGCGAACACGTGGGAGTGGTGATGGACGAACCATTCCTCTTCAGCGTGTCAATCCGCGACAACATTGCCTACGGCCAGCCAGACGCCACCTTAGAAGAAATCGTCGCAGCGGCGAAGGCCGCTAACGCGCACGAATTCATCGAGAAGCTTCCCCTCGGTTACGACACCGTCGTGGGAGAACGTGGTTACACCCTTTCAGGTGGACAACGTCAGCGAGTTTCAATTGCTCGAACGCTCTTGACCAATCCCCCAATTCTGATTCTCGACGATGCAACGAGCGCGATTGACGTCCATGTCGAGACCGCCATTTACAAGGCACTGGAAACTCTGCTCGCAAACCGGACCACACTGGTTATCGCCCACCGAGTGTCAACCATCGCGTTGGCATCGCGTGTCCTGGTCATTGAAAATGGTCGGGTAGCCGCTTCGGGAACTCACGAAGAGCTCATGGCCACTAGCGACCTTTACAACGACATCCTTTCGCACGAGATGACCGCTGAGGTGAGCGAATGAGTTGGGGTGGTGGATTCGGAGGACCCGGTGGCGGCCACATGTTTGGCGGTCCCGGAGGTTCGTCGGGCTTACCCTTTGGCGGAATTCCCACGGAACTACAGACAAACGCTAACAAGCTGCTCGCTACCGAGCCCACGCACGAACCTATCGATTTAGAGTTCTCTCAAATCCCGAGCGATGAGGAAAAGAAGCCCCTCACCCTCTTGGGATTGGTGCAGCGCTATCGCCTATGGCTCGTCACCGGCTCTCTCTACGTGGTGCTCATCAGCGTTGTGTTGCAAGCGGGTCCTCGCATCACCCAGTGGGCAATTGACAAGGGAATGACGGGACCAAACAAGTCAGTCACAGTGATTGCCTGGTGCGCGGGTATCTATCTGGTCTTGACGTTGGTAGGCATGTACTTCCAACGTGCTCAAGTACTCGTTACCGGTCGCTTGGCGGCTTACGTTATGCGAGACCTTCGCCTAAGGGTCTTTACTCACCTGCAACGCCTGAGTTTGGACTTCTTCACCGAAGAGAAGGTCGGCGTCCTCATGAGCCGCATGACTAGCGATGTCGAAAACCTACAGATGTTGATCCAAGATGGCATCAGCCAGTTCGCCCTCCAGGGGCTGACGATGGTTGCAATCACCATCATCCTTTTCACCACCAACGTCGTCCTGGCACTTTGGACAGTTGGGCTCGTCGTGCCAGTGCTCTTCGCCCTCTCGTGGTGGTTCCACGGAGCATCGGAGAAGGGCTATCTAATGAGCCGAGACCGCATTGCCGCAGTCTTAGCTGACTTGTCCGAGTCCCTGTACGGAATCCGTGTCGTTGCGTCAAACAACCGCCAGGAGCGCAATATTGCTCATCACCGCAAGGTCGTTGGTTCGTATCGCGACGCGAACCTCTACACCGGTCGCGTCAATGGCTTCTATGGTCCAGCGACTCTGACCATTGGAATTGTTGGTCAAGGTTTGTTGTTGTTCATAGGTGGCCATATGGTGCTGCGTCACCAGCTTTCCGTAGGTGCACTCGTTGCATTCTTCTTGTACTTGAATCGCTTCTTCCAACCAATTCAACTACTCGTTCAGCAGTACAACTCGCTTCAGTCCAGTCGCTCGTCAATAATTCGCTTACGTGAATTGCTCTTGACCGAGCCTTCAGTTCAGCAAAGTGATCTCGCAACAGAGTTGCCGCCCGTCAGTGGTCGAATCACCTTTGATGACGTCAGCTTTGGGTATCTGAAAGATACGCCAGTGCTCAGCCACGTAAACCTCGAGATTGCCCCGGGAGAATCGGTGGCCTTCGTTGGGCCTACCGGTGCGGGTAAGTCAACGTTGGCGAAGTTGGCAAATCGCTTCTACGACCCCACCGCGGGACGCGTCTTGATTGATGGCATTGATATTAAGACCGTGACTCTGCACTCACTTCGCTCTCAAATTGGTGTTGTGCCGCAAGAGCCCTTCTTATTCGCGGGTTCCATCAAGACCAACCTGCTGTTCGGTCGCTCCGACGCCACTGACGAAGAACTCAATGAGGCAATTCGTGTAGTGGGATTGGCGCCTCTGATTGATGGGCTTCCCAATGGAATTGACACCATTGTTCACGAACGCGGACAAACTCTTTCCGCAGGTGAGCGTCAGTTGCTTGCCCTTGCTCGAGCTTTTCTCTCTCGACCACGAGTTCTTATCCTCGACGAAGCCACCTCGTCGCTCGACCTCCAGAGCGAAACCGTTATTGAGGCGGCCCTCGACACAATTCTCGAGGGCCGAAGCGCTATCTTGATTGCCCACCGCCTGACAACGGCCCAGCGCGCTGATCGAATCGTGGTGGTTGACCAGGGTGGCATCGTGGAGATGGGAACGCCCGCCGAACTCCTCGCAAAAGATGGCGCCTACGCCACGATGTACGCGGCCTGGCTGGCTGCGGGTGGCCGGGACGCTACCCGAGCGTAAGAATTTCTGACACCCCAAAATTCCCTAGGTTCTTGTCACAGATAGCCCCTAAGCGCTGTCCTAGGCTATTTGCGGAGCAACGAGGCTCCCAGTTCAAAGGTTGGTGACAACGTGGTCACTCGTCAAGATGAAGTAACCGAGGGCGAATTCAATCCCTGGTTACGTGTTGTTTCTCTCATTGAGTCAGCAGGAAAATTACTCGGACTCGAGCCCGACTTAGTTCAGCGCATCGTTTCACCCGAGCGTGTTCTCGAAGTCTCAATTCCAGTTCGTATGGATAACGGCAGTGTTCAAATGTTCACCGGATGGCGCATCCAGCACGACACCGCTCGCGGTCCTGGAAAGGGTGGGATTCGCTTCCACCAGACCGTCAACGAGGACGAAATTGCCGCTCTGAGTGGTGACATGTCCATCAAATGTGCCGTTGTGAACATTCCTTACGGTGGCGCCAAGGGTGGAGTACGCGTTGACCCCACCAAGCTCAGCCGCGCTGAGCTCGAGCGCTTGACTCGTCGCTACGCATTCTCGATTGCACCAATTATCGGAGCCGACCGAGACATCCCCGCTCCCGATATCAATACCGACACACAAATTATGAGTTGGATCATGGACACCGTTTCGATGCTCCGTGGTTACAACACCCCCGGTGTTGTAACGGGTAAGCCACTCTCAATTGGTGGAACCTTGGGCCACGCCGGTGCGACCTCGCTTGGTGTAACCATTTGCACCACCGCGCTTCTGCGGCACCTGAACCGTCCACACGACCAAGAGTCAGTCATCATCCAGGGTTATGGCAAAGTTGGCGCTCCCCTCGTTAAGTTCCTCGCCGATCGTGGTATTCGCGTGGTTGGTATCGCCGACGTTCGCGGTGCGATTCATGTTCCTGAGGGCATCGACCCCGCAAAGTTGGCGGAGCACTTCGCCGCCACCGGAACAGTCATGGGCTTTGCTGGATCCACCGAAGTTCCTTCAGAGTTGTTCTTCGCAATTCCAAGCACCATCGCCATCCCCGCAGCTCTTGGTGGCGTCATTGATGCCCACGTGGCAGAAACCATGTCGGCCAACATCATCGTGGAAGCCGCCAACGGACCAACTACTGGCGAAGGTGCTGAGGTCTTGAACCGCCGTGGCATTATCGCGGTACCTGACGTTCTGGCGAATGCTGGTGGTGTTGTTGCGTCATACTTCGAATGGGCCCAAGACATTCAGGGTTACATGTGGGAGACCGACCTCTTCATGCAGCGCCTCGAGAAGACGATGAACGATGCCTTCGAGCATGTCTGGAAGCGTCACCAGGAACTGAAGGTGCCTCTGCGTGAAACAGCTATTGCGGTTGGCGTTGAGCGAATTGCCGAGGCCACTGAAGTACGAGGACTCTTCCCCTGATTCACGGGAATTAAAAAACCCCCGAGCCTCGCGGCTCGGGGGTTTTTTAGTTTTAGAGCTACTTCTTTTCTACCCGGTGGGCAGCAATCTTGCGGTCCGGACGAGCAATTACCTCGTACAGAGCGCCCAAGATAACAATGACGAACATCACCATCAGGGTGATCCAGCCATAGTTGAAGTAAGCACGGCCACTCGAAAGTGAGCTTGGCCAAACGATGTTCAGCAGCATCAAGAACAAGTAGATAGCGGCTGCCACAGTGACAGGCATGCCCCACTTGCCAAGGGTGAACTCTCCCGAAGGCTTCCAGCCACGCAGACGGGCCACGAGGGCTCCGACCACGGTGAGGAGGAAGGACAGGTAGATACCCGAGGTAGCGAATGACACCAAGGCGTACAGCGCGTTGATGTTGGCTGGGTAGTCGAACCACAGAACGTGAACGTTGTGCGATGGGTTAACCAATACCAACAGCAAGAAGGCGAACGGAATCACTGCGCCCACCCAAATTGCCGTGCTTGGAGTCTTGTGCTTGGGGTGAATCGCACGAACCTTGTCTGAGAATGGCACGCCACCGTCTCGGGCCAAGCCAAAGGCGACTCGGGCACCGGCACCCTGCACTGCGGTTCCGCAGGAGAAGAATGCAATGATAACCATCAACAAGAGAACGTCCTGGATTCCACTGGGCAAGCTAGCCAAGATGACGCCAGCGCCACCAGTCGCTACAGCCGAGAATCCACCTTGTGGAATTGCCAAGAGGAGGCCCAAGACAAGGACGAAGGAGGCAATACCACCGTAGAGAAGTGCGTTGCGCATTGCGCGAGGCACTTGACGTCCAGCGTTAACCGTTTCTTCGGCAATGTCACCAGCGGATTCAAAACCGAAGAAGATGTAAACGTTGGCCAGTACCGCAACGAGAGCCGCGCCAGTGAGCCAGTGGCCGCCAAACATAGTTCCCTGCTCAACGTGCTGGGTAGTGAAGATTGAACCGAAGCCCTGGTGGAATCCCTTTATCCACAGCGTAATAAACACGCCGAAGGTTCCGAGGGTTTCGATGTAAACACCAATCGCCGCGATGCGGCCCATGATTTTTGCACCAACCGAGTTCAGTACCGCCGAAAGGACGATGACCGCACCGGTAATCAGGAAGATGGTCAAGTGCTTCGTAGGGTCAATCTTGGTCTTGAACAAGTTGTTGCTGAGCTGAGCCACGTATCCAACGACACCTGAGTCAACAGAGGCAACTGTTGCCAAGAGGGCGAATCCGTAGATCCAACCGACGTACCAGCCGTAACGTGCCCCAACGTTGTACTTGCCGTACTGGTAGAGCGCACCCGACAGTGGGTACTCACTCGACAATTCACCAAATACCAAGGCGACGAGGGTCATGAACCCAACGACGACTGGCATGGTCCAGATGTACCGTGGTCCACCCATTGCCAAGCCAAGCCCGAAGAGTGAGAAAATTCCCACCATTGGGCTCAAATAACTAAAGGCCACCGAGAAGTTGTCGAAGAGTGAAAGTACTCGTGACAGCTCTGGGTGGTATCCGAGGTCCTTCAGACGAGCATCGTCTTGGGTCCCCATACCCTTCTCTGACATAAATGTCTCCCTTACTTTTTCATCCCCTAATGGGGCAATAACTCAACGCTAATTAAGAACAGCCGCAAAAATTGGCACTCTGGCCAGTTACTAAAGAGAAACCCGATTATCTAGGGAGAAAAACTTTTGGAATTAAGCACTAACTATGGGAAAATTTTAGAGTGAGTTCGAACGATCCGGCAATTGAAGAATTAGAAGAAACCATCGCTTCGCTACGCGCCGAAGTCCAGCGTCTTCAAGAGCAGCTTCGACTGGCGCGTCGCAATGACGCGGAGATTCCCCCGCACTATCTTTAGCAAAATAAATTGTGCTTGGCGGACAAAACTGTCATCGCGTCACTCTGAAGTGTCGCTAGCGGCAGTCGACCGCTTTGTACCGCAATTGCTAACGATGCTCTAGCAGCATTGGCGTTCGACAGAGCCTGGGTGACACTGGAAGATCCACCAAGAAGGACTAGATCGGCACCAGCAATAACGGCTCGCACTGCCGCCTCTGACAGGCCAATGTGTAGGGCCGAAATTGCCCCGGCTGAAAGAGAGTCGGTGATGGTAAGGCCAGAAAAGTTGAGCGTGCTTCTCAGATATGCATACATCTGCGGCGACAGGCTCGCTGGCAGGTTTGAGAAGCCCGGTGTGGAGTTATTTGACATCATGATCACCGGAACTCCAGCTGCAATAAGGGAACGAAACGGCACCAAACCAGTTGACTGCAGCTGCGCCCAAGTTTTCGTTAATGCTGAACCGAAATCTGAGTTTCGGGATGAGTAACCGATGCCGGGAAAGTGTTTCGCGGATGCCACCACATTTTGAGCGGCCAAGCCGCTCGCAAAAGCGGTTGCAGCCGTTCCGGCAATACTCGGAACTCCCGAGAAGCTTCGCAAGCCATCAGGGTTGGCGTAGCCAGGTACTTGTGGCCTTCCGTCAACATCCGCGACCGGTGCCAAATCCATATTGATTCCCAAGGAAGCAAGCGCTCGTCCTAAATTGCTTGCCGCGAGCCTTATCCGGTCGGAGTTCCACTTGCCCATAGTCTGAGCCCACGGCAACGAGGGCAATGCATTTGCCAACCGCATTACGCCTCCACCTTCCGCATCGGTCATCACAAAAAGCGGAATCTGGAGCGGACTTGCTTGTTGCATCTTCGCAACTTGGCTCGAAAAATTACTTGGGGCCGTGGAACCAGTAATCATGATCCCGGCGTAAGCGGAAGTCGCGATTTGGGTTGAGTTTGATATAGCAGTGGCGCTAATTGTCGGAACAATGAGCTGACTTACCAGTTGCAAGGTCGAAAGACTCGACACTGATGGAACCGCACCACAGTTTGTAGTCACTGCTCCCGTCTCACTAGATAGCGGGCTAAATACAACCACCGAAAGGGAGATTGCTGACGCGGCGATGGTACCTCTTCGCAGAATCTTCGGGAATCGCATCCGCGGCCCACAGACACGAGCCTTTTCATTCGATACCGGGTGAAATGTCGCCACTTCTAAACATTAAGCGCGCAGGCAATAGAAGAATCGTGCGCTATCAGCCCAAAGCAAAAACCCGCAGCCAATGCTGCGGGTTAAGGCAAAATCCCAAAATCAATCAACCAAATCGGCCCAAGGTGTAGTCGAGAGTGCGTGAATCGATTGGCGAATTGAAGATCTTTTCCGTGGTGTTGAACTCAATCAGTTCACCGGCTCGATCCTCGCCCATAAGCAAGAACGCACAGTCGTCAGAAATACGTGACGCCTGCTGCATGTTGTGGGTCACGATGATGATAGTTACTTGCTGCTTCAACGTCGACATCAACTCCTCGATGCGAAGGGTAGCAATTGGGTCAAGTGCCGAGGTCGGCTCGTCCATCAACAAGACTTCAGGCTTCAATGCCAAAGCTCGTGCAATGCACAACCGCTGCTGCTCTCCACCAGAAAGGTTTGAGGCCGCAACGTTAAGGCGGCTTTCAACGCTCTCCCACAGTGCCGCCGCGCGAAGTGATTCTTCAGCCGCTTCGTCAAGAAGCGACTTCTTCTTCACGCCGTTAAAGCGGAGTCCCGAAATTGCGTTCTCGTAGATAGACATTGTTGGGAAAGGGTTGGGGCGCTGGAAGACCATTCCAACGCGTGTGCGCAATTCAGTGACCGACAGGTCTGAACCGTAAATGTCAGTTCCCTCGAGGAGAATCTGGCCGGTGACCTTGGCTCCAGGGGTTAGGTCGTGCAAGCGGTTTAGCGCACGCAAAAGAGTGGTCTTACCCGAACCCGATGGTCCGATCATGGAAGTGACGCGATTGGCAGCTACATCAAAGGTCGCGTCGCGTACGGCGGTGCGCCCATTGAAGGACACCGCAACGTCCTTTAGTTGCATCGCAACTTTGACTCCGCTCGAAGTCGCCGCCGTGGTGGTCTTGGTGGTCAGGTCATCAGTCATGGTTATCTCCCAAATGCTAACTCTTGCGCTGCTGGCGTCCAACTAGGAAACGAGCAGTAAAACTGGCAATAAATACAAAAATAAGGAGCACGAGTGCGATTCCAAAAACAATTGCTCTCAAGCTCGGCCACTGCGACTTGGCATCAATAAAGATCGAAATTGGCAGTGCTGAAACGGGGTCGGTGGGCTTCCAGTTGAGTAGAGACGCTCCACCAATGGTGAAAAGCACTGGTGCAGCTTCTCCTACGGCCCGAGAAATCGCCAGAATGCAACCGGTAACAATTCCGGACAAGGCAGTAGGTAAGACAATGCTGAGCGAGACTTTGTGTGGTCGGGCACCGAGTGCCAAACCGGCTTCACGAAGCGTCTGTGGCACGTTTCGCACGGCAATTTCCGTGGCCACAATGATCACGGGAACCATCAAGACAGCTAGGGCGAAAGATCCTGCGATTGCTGAGTACCCAAAACCAAATTGCTGGCACACGAGTGCGAATGCAAACAGGCCCATCAAAATTGAGGGTGCGCCGGCCATGGTCTGGGCCATGAGTCGTAGGAGCGATGCCGAACGATTCTCATTTTCCGCAGTGTAAATTCCGGTCAAAACTCCAACTGGGATTGCCATAAGAGACGCGTAGGCCACCAGAGCGATCGACCCAACAATGGCGTTTGACACTCCGCCCGTAAGATTCGGGTTGGCCAAATTCGGCACCTGAGGAAGCTGCGTGAAAAATGCCACCTTCAATACCGGTACGCCCCTCAAAATAATTTCCCACGAAAGTGCAGCCAGCGGAATGATGGCCACAACGAGTGCGGCCACGCAAAGCGCAATAATGATTCGGGAACGTACTAAGCGTGCAGCGCGACCCTTATGAGCGATTTCTTGAATCTCTGCCCGTAGAGCATCGTTGGTTTGAGCTGTATTGAAAAGATCTGTCATACCTTGGCCAGCATCTTTCGTTGACGGGCGATAAACCAACGACTAATTAGCGAAACGCCCAAGCTGATCACCATCAAAATGACTCCTAGGGCCATGAGCGCTTGAATGTCAACCGATGACGATTCACCGAACGCAGAAGCAATCCACGAGGCAATGGTGGTTCCAGGATAGAAGAAGTGCCATTGGACATTTGACACCGTTCCAATGGTGAGCGCTACGGCGACGGTTTCTCCAGTGGCACGAGCAAGTGCCAGGAAAGCCGCACCCATGATGCCGATGCGGGCAGTTGGAAGAACGGTCTTTGAAATAACTTGCCAGCGCGTCGCGCCAAGCGACAGGCTGGCCTCAATGAGATCTTGAGGTACTGCCGAAATCACTTCTCGGGTAATTGAAACGAAAATTGGAAGAATCATCACGGCTAACACAATTGAAGCCAGGAGAATTGAAGGACCAGTCGCCATGGCCGAGCTTCCCAAGAAGGTCAAGCCAAGCGAGTCAAGAAAAGGATAAAAGTGGGCCAACATCCATGGCGAGAGGACTAAAAGTCCCCATACTCCGTAAATGATCGACGGAACTGCTGCGAGCAGTTCAACAATCGTTGCCGTGATGAGTCGAAGGCGAGCAGGGATGAAAAAGACGATCGAAATTGCTGCGCCAAGGCCAACTCCGACTGCGAGAACTAGGGCAAGAATTGAAGTTTGGAGAGTTCCCAAAATCATCGGGAAGCCACCGTACGGGCCACCCCAAGAAGTACCCGTGAGAATTGTCCCGGGCTGCTTTTCCCAAACTGGGAGAGACTTTGAAATGATCGACCAAAAGAAGAGGGCCGAAACTAAAAGGAATACCACCCAGGCAGCCCCGAGGAGGTACGAGTACCACGAACGCTCCGTGGTGGATGGCTTAGAGCCACCCACCACGAAACGACGTAGCTTAGAAATCTGAACCGAATTACTCGTCATAGAACTGTAATCCTAGGTCCAAATTTCCTGTACAACTAGTTGGCCAAGGTCAACAATGGCTGCGTACCGTTAACAACGGTCATCAGCTGCTTGCGGTCGTAGTTCTTGATCGCGGCAGGCAAGGCAATGAAGCCCTGTCCAGCAGCCTGAGTCTGACCGTAGTGAACCATCCAGTCAAGGAACTTCACAGCAGCTTCACCAGCGGAAGCGTGAGCTGATTGGTCCTTCTTGATGATGGCCCAGCTGAAGGTTGCGAATGGCCAAACACCAGTACCGGGGAGGTACACCGCTGAGAAGTTGTCAGGGGTGATGTTGGTGCCAGCAGCAGTTGCAGCAGCCTGAATGGACTTGATTGAAGCCTTAACGTAAGCACCGTCGTGGTCTTGCAACTGAGCAACATCAATTGCTGAGTTACCAGGGATCAAGAGGTAGCTGTACTCAACGTAGCCAATTGCACCAGGAGTGGTGGTCAAAGCGTTAGCCATTGCACCGTTGTTAGCCTCACCAGTGAAGGTAGCGCCCCAACCCTTGGTTCCCAATACGGAGCCCGAAGGACCAGTTACACCAGTTGGCAAGCCACCGTTAGCGGTGTTCAAGTAGTCAACAAACGCAAAGGTGGTTCCGGACGAAGCGTTACGCTCCAAAACCTTGATGGTCTTAACGTTTGAAGGAAGAGCAAGAAGCTTCTTACCAATCTTCGAAGTGTTTCCACCATTCAAGTTAACAATGGCGTTGTCAGCCCATGATGTGATTGAGCCGCTGTAGATCTGAGCAATGACCGAAGCGGAAAGCTTCAAGTTGTTCAGAGCTGAACCAAGGTCGTAACCAACAACTGCACCACCGAAAGCGGCTGGAAGCTGTGCGTAGTCCGAGGTGCTAACGCCTGTTGGAACTGTACCAGCGTTGTTGTAGGTGGTCATCGGCTGGTCAGAGAAACCAATGATGTCCGTACCGTTAGTAACGTTGGTGCGACCAGTACCTGAACCGGCACCGGTGTAGGTGTTCCAGGAAACGCTGTGGAGTGGGTTCCAGTACGAAGTACCAGTTCCGCTCTGCAGTGCCATTACCAAAGGCTGGATGAAGGAGGAACCTTCAGCAGTCAACGATACGCCTGATGGAATAGCAAGGTCGGTGTCCAATGAACTGTTTCCGCCCATGTTGGATGGGTAGTTTGCAGATGCACTGGTCAGAGCAGCGTTGCCCGCGACGGTTGCAGCAGTAACGGTGCATGCCGAAAGCGAAGTTGCCTTGATCTTGCCGGTTGGGTACAGCGGGTAGCACGAAACGTTCGTGCCTGTTGCGAGTGCCGGGGCGGCAACGCTTGCGAAGCCAACTAGCGCAACCGCAGCTGCAACTGATGACTTAAGCATCTTCTTCATTAAACTTTCCTCCTATAGAAAAGCGTTGAATTTGTTCAAATCTTCGTAGTTTTATGGGCCTCACGGCCGACATCCCTACTTGGACTCGGAGGAAAGATTACGGAGGTCAGGTTAATTAACTGTGAAGTTGCAGGTTCTGCAAGATTAACTTTTGAAAATTCTTTTGTCAGAAAAACGAGTTGCTGCGCTCGGTTCAATCGCAGAATCTCCTCATTTCAATCCTCAAAATGCGTCACTCGTATTTAACCTAATTTTCACCAAAAAGTGGTCTTACGGTAGCCCGTATTTATCTGTGTTTCATTAGCCTCACGGGCAGTTATGAAACCGAAATTCCGTCCTCGCAGACGGTCAAACTCCGACCATCGGAATCGACAACGAACGCTTGTCGGTTGGATAGTCACGTTCGGTTTTATTTTTAGTGTGCTTTTTGCTTCGTTCAACATCTCTAACGCTGATGCAGCTGGAACAAGTTATGGCGGAGGCGGAGGCGGATCAGGTGGTGGGTTGAGCGGTTTGCCGGTTTTAGGAGTACACACAGTCGGAACGACTGCAGCAACATTCACCCTCAACATTCCGGGCGCGATCGTAACGATAGTTGTACCGGCTGGAACTTTTCCAGCTAACTCCCAAATCGCAGTTCTAAATGCTGCGTCGATTGCGCACTCACCTTCAGGTTGGGGTGCGGTTTCTTTTGCTTATGCAGTTGCAGGTAAGTCAGCAACCGGCACATTTATTACGACATTCACCCACTCAATTCGGATCACCATTGCCAGTGTCTCGATAACAGGTCGACAAGGCGTTTACAAACTGTCGGGCACAACTTGGGTTGCCTTCACTCCAACGACCAACGTAAGTGGTTCACTCAGCTATTACTCGGCAACAAGCCAAAGTATCGAAGTTGTCAATCCTCCAAGTACTACGACAACGACCAGGCCAGTTGCGACGACGACAACGACCAGGCCGGTTGCGACGACGACAACCACCCGTCCGGTGGCCACTACAACCACGACAAGGCCAGTAGCTACCACGACTACGACCAGGCCGGTTGCGACGACGACAACCACCCGTCCGGTGGCCACTACAACCACGACAAGGCCAGTAGCTACCACGACAACGACCAGGCCGGTTGCGACGACGACAACCACCCGTCCGGTGGCCACTACAACCACGACAAGGCCAGTAGCTACCACGACTACGACCAGGCCGGTTGCGACGACTACAACCACCCGTCCGGTGGCGACTACCACTACAACTCGCCCAGTTGCGACTACGACAACCACCCGTCCGGTGGCGACTACCACTACAACTCGCCCAGTTGCGACTACGACAACGACCCGTCCGGTGGCGACTACCACTACAACTCGCCCAGTTGCGACTACGACAACGACCAGGCCAGTTGCGACGACTACAACCACCCGTCCGGTGGCCACTACAACCACGACAAGGCCGGTTGCTACCACGACTACGACAAGGCCGGTTGTTACAACCACTACTACTCATCCGGTGACAACGACTACAAGACCGCCAACAACTACAACTACTCGCGCCGGCTCGGGCTAGTGTCGGCTGAAGTAAATCAACAAGTTCGCGTATTAATCAAGTAACCAAAACAATTAAGGAAAAATAATGAAACAGTATGTAAAGCCCAAGCTTCTAGTAGCGGGAGTAGTTGGAGTACTCGTTGCCGCGAGCGGACTTTTCTTCATTTTTGGCGGTGCCAAGAGCACCTCTACTCATTCTTCGCTTCCTAGTGGCATAGTCCCTGGACCAGCAGGAATCGTTGGTGGATCACTTGTCGGCAATGGCCAGAACGCCTGGGTGATAACGAATACCGGCAGTGCAGCGAATGCTCAATATCTTTCAACTTCGACCGGCAAAATTGGAGAAATCATCCCGACCTCCATCAACGCCACCAGCATCACCGTTGCTGGAAAGAACTCAATTGCCGTCGGTGCCGCTGCTGCGACTGCCGGCTTTGTTGAATTTTTCAACACTCTTTCGAAGAATCCAATGGGAACAATTCCGACCGCTGGTCCCGTCGTCGCCCTCGCTCGAATGCCTAATTCAACCAGTCTTTACGCAATGATTTCGACGCCGACTTCTAAGGCAATTCAGATCCTTAATCCGCTAAGCATGAGCGTTTCGAGAACGTCGCTCCCACTGCCCTCCGATGCTGTTTCATTCACCGTGAGTGCTGACGGTTCATCCATCGTGGTGCTTAAGAGCAGCGGTCAAGTGACCTACGTCTCAACGACCACTGGGAAGATCACTCAAACATTCCAGGTTGGGGCCGACCCAGTGGCAGTAGCGGTCAACGCCAGCGGAACTCGGCTGTATGTTCTCAAGGGTGTTGAGACAATGAACGTTGCCATCATCGACACCTCCACCGAGGCCGTGCTTCGCGCGACCGCCGCTCCTAAGAACGCCAGGACCATAGCGATTACCGCCGATGGTGCCTCAATCGTGAACTTCGTTGGAACCAGCGCAATTGGGAATATCCAGTCATTTTCTGCGAACTAGACCTTTGTAGGATTTAAGTCATGTCCGACACTTACGAGGAAACGACCCGGGGCCTCGAAACGTATCGGGGCCTCTGGGGAATTGTCGGCTTCCTCCTTATTACTTGGGCATTCTTATTGCTGGCCTTCACCGACCTGTATTCGTGGCTCGCGGCCGTCGAGCTAGTGCTCGGCGGTTGGGGTCTGGCGACGATTATTTTGGCTTGGTCTACACCGACCTATACCCAGCGTCACCTCACTATTTGGACCTGGATTACCGCCCTCTTAACCATGTTGGGCTTTGCGATCTGGGCGTGGACTCAGATTCGCCTCAGCCCCAGTTACGGAACTGACGAAATTGCTTTTAACCAATACGCCGCGTCAATTGCCTCGCACTTTCACAACCCCTATACCCACTCAATGGGACCGTCATTTCAGCTCTTCCACGTTTCGCCAAATGGGTATACCTTTCGTCTGAATGGCACTCCCGTTGAAGCATTGAGCTACCCAGCCCTTTCTTTCCTTATTTATATACCGTTCCTGTGGCTGGGTTTCTCGACCCAAATGGCGGTTGCGGTCAATATTGTTTTGTGGGTCTTTGCAGTCCTACTTACCTTCTACTTACTGCCCAAAAGACTGCGAGCTCTCGCGCTCGTGGCGGGATCGCTGCCAATTCTTACTGGCTTTACCGTTGGCGGTGTCACCGACGTTGTTTTCCTGATCCCGCTAATCATCGCTGTTTACAAGTGGGACCGATATCCGTCCCTAACTGGTTGGCGCGTATGGATTGCCCCAATTGCCATGGGTCTGGCGATCTCGGTCAAGCAAACCCCCTGGCCAATGCTCCCCTTCTTATTCGCCGCCTGGTACCTCGAGCTGCGTCGTGAAGGACGTGAAAAGGAATCACCCCGAATTCTGGGTCGCTACTTCGTAACGATGATGGGCGTCTTCCTAGCGATTAACGCTCCCTTTATCCTTAGTAACCCCTCGGCGTGGTTAAAGGGAATCTTGACTCCTGTGGCGTCGAACGCTGTTCCCGCCGGACAGGGTTTGGTGGCCCTTTCGGTCTTCTTGGGCATCGGTGGAGGAAACCTTCTCTATTTCGCAATTTTGCTCCTCGGCGTTTTCGCTCTGTTTTTCTACCTCTACGTGACCACCTACCCGCGGTTCAAAGCGCTCACCGTTCTCACCCCGGCTTTCGTCCTCTTCTTTAGTGCACGATCCTTTGCCTCGTACTTTGTGGTTCTCGCTTTACCAGCACTCATCGCTCTCTTTTCAACTGAATTCCACGCCAAGTCCTTCTACCTTCCACTAGCTAACCGCAGAGTTATTAAGCGCGGGGCAGTTGTCCTCACCGCAATAAGCCTCATTGCGGGCCTGCTTGCAATTACCTCTGCGCCACCACTGCGTCTGCAAATTCTTTCAATTAGGACTACCGGTCAGCTCGCGACCATCATTGAGGTCCGAGTCAATGTGTTCAACCAAACTGATCAACCGATTTCCCCTGCGTTTACTGCGCAAAACGGTGGTGCCGTCACGGCGTTTTGGATCCGAGCCTCCGGCCCAAAAACGCTGCCAAGCCACACCGGGGCCTTTTACCGACTGCTCGCACCAAACTTCTTTGCCCAGACTCCGCTCACGGGAGGTTTCCAAATCGCGGCGTACGCCGAGCACCCAAATTCGGTGAGTATTTCGAGTCCCTTCACCGTTAATCCATATCACGTCATCTTGAATCCCGAGGCCATAAATAAGGTGCAGCCTCTGGGCAAGATTGTGACGATGACCGCCCACTTGGTGAATGCATTTAACAATCCAGTCCACGTTTCTGGACTGCCGGTCTTCCTGGGTCAAACCGTCTATACCCAGGCCGGCCAAATATTTGGCCAGGCGGTCATCAACGGGCAAGGTATTGGCCAAACCCCTGTGGCTGCGTACACCAATGCCGATGGGGTAGCCACCTTTCAGGTGTCTTCGGATTACGCATCGATTAACCCGGTCTATTTCGAGGCCAATCTCGTTAACAACTTGACGGGTTACCCCTACGGATACTCCGAAATTGTTCCCATCCGCTTCATGCGCATCCGATAGGGGCTGGTTGATGTTCCGAGGTCTAGTAGCGAAGTGGGAGCGACTGGGCGAACTGAAGTGGGTTTACCTCATTCTCGGGCTTCAGTTCCTGGCAATGTGTCAGTGGTCTCTGGTATTGCTGTGGCACTACAGCGAAAGTGTCGACTTTGCGATGCGATATCAGGCTTGGTGGAAAATTGCCCACGGTCACTTCAATCCTTACACCACTCCCCTGGGCCGGTTCTTCATTTCTGACCACTTTGAATTAATTAACTGGCCCTTCGCACCGCTCGCCAACTTTTGGCCCCACATGGGTTGGATTCTCTGGATCCAAGACGCCTTCGTTCTCTCTGCCGAATGTGGCGCTATTGCGGTTATTCGACACTTCCTGCCCGCAAACTGGTGGCCCAGAGAATGGAAACCGACCAGGGTCCTCACAATTGCCGCCGCCGCCATGGCTCTTTCACCATGGACTTGGTACACCGTTTCCAACGATGTGCACTACCAAACCTCCGGCGCCATCGGGCTCGCTATTTGGTTCTTGTACTTTGGTCTGAAGAAACGATGGTTCGTCGCTGGATTCTTCGCCCTCTTAACCTTCAGCGTTGCGGACGTAGCGGGTACATACATAATTGCCCTCGCGCTCTCGCTAGCAATCATTCACCGAAAGTCACTGAAGTCCCTACTTTGGGTTGGCCTTTACGCACTGGCCGGCGTGATGTGGGGATCAGTCGCCACAATTTTCCACGGCAGCGTCGGCACCAACTTCGCCGTTCACTACGGATACCTGCTCGGGCCAAAGGGCTCCGCCGCTGTCCAGCACGGCACCATGGTCAAGGTCTTGTTTGGGATTCTGAAGCATCCGCTCCTTGCCTGGAGTCACTTCAAGACCTCCCTGGGGTCTTGGTTTTCCTATAACAGCTCGACCGGATTTTTGGGCATGCTTAATCCGATTTCAATTCTGTCTCAATTGGTAATGCTCCAAACAGGTCTCTCGGGAAAGATTGGGCGCCTGGCGACCATTCCGTGGGAAACCTTTGCCGCGACTATCACCATGATTCCCGCCTCGATACTCACCTGGGGGTGGGTTGCCACCAAGGCCAAGGGCCAACTTCGGCGTTTCATAATTCGGTATCTACCGTGGGTCCTTATCATCAATGCGGCCATGTGGTCGGTGGTCTGGCTTCCCCGCGTACAACTCGACTACGCCCGCATGCCGAGTAACACCATGGTCACTCTCGGACAGGCCCAACATTTCATCAAGCCGCAAGATGCGACCTTTTCGTCATTTGGCGTTATTGGCATGTATTCCGATCGAAAATTTGACTTCAAGCTTGGCTACTCACATTCAGACCACTTCTGGACCAAGAACACTGACTTTATTGTCGTCCCCTGGAGCGCAATTGAAAATCTCTACCCTGCACAACACTTGGCCCTAGTCACGGCACTTGCATCGCTCCCTGGGGCCACTATGCCAGTTCACAAGAACGGTGTCTTCGTCGTTCGTGAACATCGGACCGCCACTCTCCAGAGCTTCTCTCCGCAACGCCACATTGCCCTGCAGCCAATTGCCATGTGGTTGAGTGAGGGACATAATTCTGCGCAGCACTGTCAACAAATTCTCACACTCTGTACAGTCTCAACTGGGAACCAGACTGGAACTATTAATTACGGACTTACTTGGAATTTGGCCACTGGGAAGTGGCAGGTCCATCTAGACATCAATTCAACAGCACCTCTCACTATTGAATTCTGGGACAACACGACTAAAAAATTGCTGATCAGAAGGACATTCCTCAATTCAGTCGGGCCACAAGATTTCGCCTATCGAATGCACTCAAACGGAAAGCCGCCACTCTTTACTGGCTGGGGACCATACCAATTCCGTCAGCTCCCACCCGGCGACGTAAACGACCCAGTGGAGTTGCGAATTATGAAGACGGGACCAGGTACAGTTCGAGAGGGGCTAATCCAGATAACCCGGATACGTCCCGCCTCGGCGTCGAAGAAGGCAACCCATGGAAAAGCAAGAAATTAGTCAGGCCCTCAGTACTGCAACCCCAGCAATCAAAGCTTTGGTCGCCGAACGAGTCTCGTCTCAAGCGGTACCAGGCCTCGTAGCTGCAGTCTTTCTCGGAAACGAAGTTCTCTATTTTCAGGGTGAAGGTCAACGAGAACTCGGCGCCCCAGCGCCCGAAGACTCCACCGCCTTCCGAGTGGCTTCGTGCACCAAAAGCTTTACTGCCGTTGCCACATTGATTCTCAGGGACCGTGGCGAACTCAGCCTTGACGACCCAATCACGAAATACATGCCGATGTACCGGCAAGTTGGCCCTCTCGCCGAAGTTGCCCCTCCAACTCTTCGCATGCTCCTTGCGATGTCCGCTGGCTTTGGTACTGATGACCCTTGGGCTGATCGAGAAGAGTCAATAACCCCGGCCCAACTTGAGGCACACGTCGCCAATGGGGTTTACCTAATCTCGATACCAGGCTCACGTTATGAATACTCAAATCTTGGTTATGCGCTCTTGGGCCGGGTCATCGAGTTGATTAGTGGAGTGACTTTTCCGGAGTTCGTGACTCGAGAGATCTTCGAGCCGCTCAAGTTGAACGACTCCAGCTTCTCACTCGAGAGTAGCCAAGCTACAAATGTTGCTGTGGGCTACCGACGCCGTGGCGATGAATGGTTGGCCCAGGAGTTCGCCCAGCCTGGTTCTTTCTCCAGTATTGGCGGAGTATTCAGCTCAGCTCGAGACCTCGCTAAGTGGGCAGCTTGGCTCGGGGCAGCGCTAGATCTCACTAGTTCAGAATCGGGCCCGCTCTCGCTCTCTTCTCGCCGGGAGCTGCAGCAAATGCATATTCCCATGCCATTTAGTTCTGGCGCTGCGACCACTCCAGAAACCGAGAATCGCCTCTTCGGATACGGCTTTGCCCTCCACGTTGACATTGACCAAAACCTTGGGAAGTTCATCTCTCACTCGGGGGGTTACCCCGGCTACAGCGCTCACATGCGGTGGCACGAAAAATCAGGCCTAGGGGTCATCGTGCTCGAGAATGCCCGATATTCCGGTGCGTGGGCGACGGCAACCAAAATCCTTGAGTCAATAGTTGGTCAACTTTCATTTAATGAAACTCCACCGCTAACCGAGATTCTCGATGACTTTGTAACGCGAGCCAGTTCGCTCATTGGAAATTGGGATGACAAACTTGCAGATTCGCTTTGCGCACCCAACGTTGCGATGGACATTCCGTATGCAGAGCGAGCTCAGGAAATTGAGGAGTTCGTCGTCAAGATTGGCAGGCTCCTCGAAGTCGACGGATACCAGGTTGAGACTGATGAATCGCCACTTCACGTCCGATGGCTCATTCCAGGCCAGAGCGGAAATCTACTGTGTGAGCTGCGTTTGACGCCTGTCCAGCCCCTCAAGATCCAGACACTTCGCATTTCAATCCAATGAATTGAGAAAAGCAAAACTCCGGGTGGCAATAAGCCACCCGGAGTTTTGTAGATACGGGACTTAGTTTGCGGTGAGCAGAACTGTAGAACCGTTTACTACCTTCATCAACTGGTGACGACCGTAGTTTTGGATTGGGAACGGCAATGGGACAAAACCTTCTGAGTTAGCCAAGGTCTGTCCGTAGTGGATCAGCCAGTCCAAGAAGCGAACGGCAGCCGTACCGGCATCAGCGCTGGCTGACTGGTCTTTCTTAATGATGGCCCAGCTGTAAGTAGCCAATGGCCACACCGGGGTGGTCTTGGGATTTTTGGCAGCCTGCAGGTAGACAATCGAGAAGTTGTCTGGAGTGATTGAGGTTCCACCAGCATTAGCAGCGTTCTGAATGGCAGCCAAGGTTGGCTTAATCCAAACGCCAGCCTTGTCTTGCAACATTGCTACGTCAATTGGGGCGTTGTATGGAACAAGCAAGTAGCTGTACTCGAGATAACCGATAGTTCCGATTACTGAGCTCAGCGAAGTAGCCATACCGGCGTTTCCGGAAACACCAGTAAAAGTCGCTCCCCAGTGCTTGGTGTCCAGTACTCCACTAGATGCGCCTGGCGTTACACCAGTTGGCAATCCACCGTTAGCGGTGTTCAAGTAGTCGGTGAAAGCAAACGTGGTTCCTGACCCCGAGCTGCGCTCGAGTGGCTTGATGTTCTTGTACTGGGTTGGGAGCGCCTTTAGCTTCTTGCCCAGCCCCTTATTCGGGCCACCGTTCAGATTAACGATGCGAGCGTCATCCCACTTGGTGATTGTTCCCATGTAAATAGCAGCAACAACTGCTGAACTGAGGTACAAGCCATTGAGTGTTGGCCCAAGGTCATAGGCAACAACTGCGCCACCGAGGGCAACTGGCAACTGTGCGTAGTCGCTCTGAACAACACCGTTTGGCAGGGTACCCGCACTGTTCGCGTTAGTCATCGGCTGGTCCGAGAAACCAACGTTCAGTGATCCACCGGTCACGTTGGTGCGACCATAGGTTGAACCCTGTCCGGTGTACGTGCCGAAGTTGACGGTGTTCGTTGGGCTCCAGAAAGTGCCGGCCGTTCCGCCAGAGGTGTCAAGAGCGGTGATCAAAGGCTGCACAAAACTTGAGCCTTCAAAGTTCAGAGTCACGCCACTGGCGGTCACGAGGTCGCGGTCGCCGTGCTTGTTGTTGCCCAAGATTGAACCGAACGTGGCCGAGCCAGATGTAGCTGCGACTCCAGGAGCGGCGGTGCAACTAGCTTGCTTCACTGGAACTGCAACGGCCTTGGGGGTATTTGGGAACAGGTAATAGCAATTCTTAAGTGTGGTAGCCATTGACGGCGATGAAACCGTGAGCAAGCCTCCGACCAACATGGCCACTGCGACCATCGATTGAGTCAACCTCTTCATTGTTCTCCTTTGAATGAGTTACAAACAGAACCAGAAACTCTGGTACCTGATGTTCCCAACCTAGGAGGGGCAAATTACCGAGAGATTTGCCCACCATTATCGGAAGGTTAAATCTCAACAAATTAGATCTTGTTCAACGTGGCCTAAGTAAAAAGCCCGGCCACTTCCCGTGGAGGGGAAATAGCCGGGACATCTTGTGGATTCCCATTTTCAGGGCCCTTAGTGGCGGGGGCAGGATTTGAACCTACGACCTTCGGGTTATGAGCCCGACGAGCTACCAGACTGCTCCACCCCGCGTTGCAGGGACAACTCTACTCCAGTGGGCGGACATTCGCAAAAGTGACTCTCAAATCACGATCTGTCTTGGGCAAGCTATGAGAAAGTCAAAGAGGACAGGTTAATTGGCAGAGCATTCCAGCCACCTGCGTAGTTAAGGGGATAGCGATATTCAAAACCAATCGCATTGTCCGCACCCAAACCAACCAAGATTGGTCCCGATCCATTGTTGGCGTAGTCAACTAGGTACGATTCCCCGACTTGATAAACACTCGAACAGATAGAACTCCAAATTGGTGGTTCATGATTGAAGGTCCAGGTTTCGCTCACGGTCATAGCCACAGGGTCCACCGCGTACTTGCGGCATACACTCACGCCACGAGAATTCCCGCTCGGGTTATGCGCAAAGCTTTGAAAACCATCATCAAAGAGCAGTAATTGATTGTTCTGGACTGAGAGAGCGTGCTGCCCAATTGGAGTCACCGTTCCGGGTGTCGGATTCAGCGCAAACGCACGAAGAGATGCAAATTGATACCACTGCTTTTGAATGTCACCAAGAATCCACTTGATGGCTTTCGTGGTGTAATCGACTGCAATTACAAAGTCTTCTCGACTCGACACAATTAGTGCATTTTGCTCAGGCCAGTAGCAGGCAGCGTTGTTGTGGAACCAGTCATTTCCAGTCCCGGGACTTGGAATGAAATCACCCGGATTGTCCCCTCCACTTGTCATTGCGTTGGCGATAATCTCCGAAAGTGAGAACGTGTTAAGAATGGCGCCGCTGGTATCAACTTCCAAGATTGTGGACTCGACATATTGATCAGTATTTACTTCCAAGAGTAAACCGTGCTGACCAAAATCGATGTTGTGGTGTTGGATGTAGTTAACGGAACCGGCACCAGGCACGGAAACGCCTGAATAGTCCCTTACCAAAGTGGAAGTGCCATCAAGTTCGTTTCGCCAAAGTTGCGTTCCAAGAGCTAGGTAGAAACCATCTTGGAAAAAGGTCGAGGCTTGTGTGCCCGAGCCAGAAATAGTTCCGTACCATCGAACCTCACCATCAGTGTCCAAAACAACCGGCGACCTCCCCATGACCCACTCTTTCATCATGAAGTAACTGAATCCAAGCTCGATAGAGTTGTCCCTCGCAGTAGTGACATCGGGATTTGAATACGCTCCACCATCATCGCCCCAAGCATTGGTGACAATGGTCAATGGGACCGTTGTAACTACCCCATTTGCGGTGACGAAGATTTGGACTTGATTCGTAGTGGTCCTTGAAGAGGCGTAGAGACCATAGATCGGAACAGTTATTACCTGAGTATTCGAGTCAATGAGACTCCGCGCAACCAAATTGGCCTTTGTGTACGTGGCCGAAATCGGAGTTGTCGTAGACCCAGACTTTGGCGTAATGGAAAACCCAACGGAAGTCAGCCTTGAAATATCTACGCCATGAAGGCTCGCGGTTGCCAAGAAAGATGAGCTACCACTTAACTGGTAACCGCTAATTGTTGGCGTTCGAGCGAAGACCTGTGACCCCACACTCCCGCGAGCATTCTTCGTTGGTAGTTGAGTGGCGAGAACAGCTGGAATCACTCCAAAGGCCGTCAAGAATGAACGTCTCGATATTGGCTTCACTATTTCACCTTTGTCTTAAAACTGATCCAAGAGGTCGGTCCTGTCAGGGTGCCATCAGTTGCTACTACGCCTACTGCATATTTTGAGTTCTTAGCCAGGTGGGCAAACGAACAGTTCTGTGCTTCAACAGTTCTCGTTCCAACTTTCACCAACTTCGCCCCACTCTTGCGATAGAGCTTGCAGGTCGTTGCCGTAGAAAAGCCTGAACCGGTCCAACTAACCTTCGCCGTCTTGGAGGTGGTCGAAGCCTTCTGATGATTTATTTGCAATTCGGCGGCGATGTTAGCCACCGGGACTTCGATGAGCTGTTTTGCCCCGGAATTGGCTACGAACAGGTTGCCTGCACTGTCGAATGCCATTCCCTCTGGAGCATGGAGCCCGCGGACTACGGCGACGAATGACCCTGATACTGATTGGCGATACAAAATCCCTGTACTGAAGTCACTAGCGAATAGCGCACCATTGGGCCCAACAGCAAAACCGTCAGGGCAGACCAGAGTTCGAGAAATTTCTTGTTTGGTGCCACCAGGAATCGCAATGGAAAATATTTTGCCTTTGGTGCTACCCGCACCACAGTCACCAACCAGCAGGTTGCCATTCCTTAAAATCAAATCCGATGTTGGATTCGCTAATCCTCTGGTGATTGTTGTAACCGAGTTACTGCTTGAAATTTGGTCAATCGTTCCATCAACTCCGGTGACTACATAGATGTTGCCGTTGCTATCAACGGCGGCCCCCGTCGCATTGTCAATAGAGTCAAGGGAATTAAGCGAATTCGCACCAATAGAAAAAACTGTCGTTCCCGAAATATTGGTTGGCTGAACTTCAATCAATCGCCCAGTGAGGCTGTCAAATGCCAAACCGGAACTATTTCCCCCATCACTCGCATACACCGAGGGTGACTGGGGACTCGAAGCGAGATATTCAAGAATGGATCCCGACCCCTGGTCTCGGGGGCCCTTCTTAAAGGCAACGAAAAGGTTGTTATTTGCGTCGAAGGCAACGGCCGATGGTGTGCTCGTATATGTATCAACAACTGTAAATTGACTCGCGCCGACTATTGCGTGCGCATCAGACATCATGAGTGGGACTAAAAGCGATGACATCACAACAACACCGGCAACAAGTCTCTTTGGTATAGCCAGCATTTTTAAAGTCACTTCCTGAAAACGATAGGCACAACTTAGTTCTAAATTCAGCAATTTTGAGCCATTGTGAATGCATCTGGACCAAGTCGGTAATCTGATCGATGATCAACGACTAACCCTTTAATGCTCCCTGAGCTTGCTTGATGGCTTGATTCATGGCGTTGACATATCTCTGGTACTCCGCCAAATTGCCATTGCTCAAAGCCGTTTGGGCATTGGTGTAATCGGTAGCTGCTTCTTGGAGATATTGCTTGACCGTTTTGCCAGTTCCCGGATTGGAAGACCCACCAGTCGAAACGCTCGCGCCTAAGACCTGGGAAAGTGCTCCAGCCAATGTTGGGGCAATCGCCACGTCTTGGTTATAGACCGCAACCACATACCGGAGTTGCGGAATCGGGTTAACGGAAGCGGTCACGTAGAAGGGTCGGATGTACAACAAGCTGTTATCGAGCGGCACCATTACGTCGGCACCAAGAAGGACTTGTGATCCGTGCTGATCGTTGAGTGTAATAAGCGACGAGACCGCTGACGTGTTGTTAATTTCCGAATCGGCAAGTGCCGGTCCTGTCACCGTCGTACCTCTAGGGGTCACGTACATGTGCAGTTGTCCATAATTAGACGGATCGGAGGTCGCGATGAGAAAGGCGGTCAAGCCCTGAATCTGCGAGGCATTTCCGGCCGGCACGTAGGCCAGGGTTTCCGTTAGTTGCTGAACGTTTGAACCTGGGAGCGACGCAACCTGCACCAGAGGGCTCATCGAGGCCAATCCGGTACCCGAAGCGTTTTGCGCTAAACCTTGCGTTGCTGACCCGGCTCCAGCCGAAGGCGACAAAGTCCACCGGTCTGCCGCGGAGTAGAAGGCGCGTGGGTTGATGATGTGGTAGCGACCAAGGAATGCGGCCTGTACATCAAAGAGGTCGGTTGGGTAACGCAGGTGCTGACGAATTGTCACCGGCAACTTAGCTTGCGAGGTGAACATCTTGGGGAACGCGGCTTCATACGCCCGAATGATCGGGTCCGAAGGATCCGTAACGTAGAACGTCATTTTTCCCGTGTAGGCATCGACCGTCACGCGTACCGAAGCACGTGCGTAGTTGAAGCTTCCAGGTAGTCCACCCTCGTTGGTTGAAAGAGTATTGGCATTTTGCGAGTTGGGGTATTGATCAGTTGTGGTGTACCCGGTCAGCACATAGTCCAAAGAGCCGTTGTTAATGACGGCGTAGGGCTGTGAGTCGAAGCTCAAGAACGGCGCGGCTTTAGTCACCATTGCTTGGACGTCGCGAGTAAAGAGCACTCGTGAATTCGAGGTGACCTGACTTGAAATGAGGAAGTTGAAGTCGCCTAGGCGAAGAGCCATAGCGAGGCGGGAGAAGAATCCACCGACCTTGACCCCGCCATTACCGGAGTAATGGGTCTCAACTTGCTGTCCCGCATTCGCACCAGAGTTGACCTGGAAATCCAGTTCAGGCTGTTTGGTATTCGCCACTACCCAACCCGGATCTTTGATTCCAAAATAAATTCCAGCTTGGTGCAGCACCGCCATCGACGAAACGGAGGTTGGGGGCACGTTACCGACTGCCCAGATTGGGTTACCGGTGACGGAATTCACCTGGTTCGCCTCTAGAACCGCGACGCCATCTCCGTGCGTGTACTGCAGGTGCTGATTGACCCAACCCTGACTCGGGAGATTGGCGGTATTGAGCTGTCGTGCACCGATAAGAACAGGGGTCACCTTCCCATTTATGACGTAACGGTCCATGCCCATTGAGGTGAAGGTGTAGTACGAACGAATTGCTTGGCGGCGTTTCGTTGTTGCCAGCGAAATTTGTGCAGCCGGGTCCCACAATCGAATGTTATTAATCGTTGGCTGCGCGGCGGCTAATTGAGGAGCGGTGATTTTGGTAGCACCGGGGAAATTCTTGTTTATTACGTGGGTGATTCCATACGCCGTTCGGGTGGCCGCAATATTGTGCTCAATCGAAGTGGTCTCCAGCGAGGCTTGGTTCGGGCTTACTTTTACGGCCTGCAAAATTGACGGATAGGCGACCCCGATAACTAGGGCCACAAAGGCCCATAGGCCTACAGCAACAACCGGCAAAGACCATCCTCGACGACGCACGTTCGCGAGAAGTATCAGCGCTGATCCGATGGAAAGATAGAAAAGGATTGTTAGAGCAGGAATTCGAGCGTGGATGTCGGTGTAACCGGCACCTTGAACGTATCCGTTGGATGATGTCACCAAGTGCCACTTAGCTAACAGGTACCCCACTGCTTTCAAGATTGCAATTGCTGCACCAATCAAAGAAAGATGGACCTTGACCGCCGAAGACACTACGGGCCACGACTTGGTCGAGCGAATGCCACCGTTGAATAGGTGAAAAACCGTGGTGAGCAAAAGAGTTACGAAAAGCGCGACGAGCAGCCAGGTGGCAATAAAACTCAAGAACGGCAGGGTGAAGATATAGAACCCGATGTTTTTGTGAAAGACCGGATCAACGCTCGAGAAATGCTGGGCGTGCAAAAAGAGTGCCAAGTTCTTCCATTGGCTCTCGGCGTTAAGACCAGCTAAAAAACCAAGGAATAATGCGATTGCACCATAAATTCTCTTGACGTAGGGAGTTACGAAATTTTGGTATCGGCGCGTCATCTCATCTTCGGGCTCGAATGAGAGATTCTTAGCCCTGAAGCGATGAGTAAGCATCAAGTTGCCAAACACCAGCCCCGCGAAAAGAAGTCCAAAGACAACGGTCAGTCCAACTTTGTATAGGAAGAGTGTCGAGAAGACAGAGCCGTAGCCACCTTGCGAAAACCACATTTGATCGGTCCAAAAGACCGCCACTGTCTTCAGTGAGGTGAAGAGAATGACCGCTAGGGCAATTGCCAAGCCAATCCAGACTCTCCTAGAGAATCGGCCTAGGCGACGGGGGGCAGATGACATGTCAGTTGGTGAACGCACGTTCTTAGCCTAGGTGAGGAACGTTATGGCAGTACCAGACACGCACAACCGGCGTGAACTGGCGGAAAGGCAGAGCCCGACGGGAAAGGGTGCCCAGCTTGGACCGCGCCGTGGGCTTCATTTTGCGAGCAATCCTCACACGGGGCGTCACTCGGGGTGACGAGGAAATTCACTTGGCGATCTTGTGAGCCCGCAATAATTCCAGCATTAAAGGCTCGGCGAGCCGCATCGGCACATAGTCGTTCGACCCGCGCGCCACGCCACTCTTTATAAACGGTATTAGCCCGTTCCGCACCATCACCGGCGGTCTCTGACAGCAGGCGCTTACGCAGAGCAACAACGATCGTCACCGCTAAATCAGTGGCACATTCTTGAATGACCACTGAACTAGTAATTCCTACGCCAACACCAGTCTCATCCAATACAAATTGAATACCGGCTTGGGCCGCTTCAAAGAGAGCTTCGTACGCAGCGTCGGCGTACCGGGCACGTTGGATACGCTCTTCTTCTAGCTCCTCAACGATTATCCCTTGAACATCGCGCAATCGATCAAGCATCACGTTCTGGTCATCCTGAAGAGCACGCTTAACCTTTCGGGTCAGCATTGCGAGTGCGGGTTCAAGTGCATTGTCGCGTCGTGCAAATAGTTCTCCAACTTCGGTCGTTGGAATTGAACGCTCCACCGCGCGCTTGGCCACCACGGCAGTGGCTCCACGCTCTTCAAGGGTCGCTTGACGCAGTCGAGAAAAGATGTCGTTTACAACATCGGCGTCAATGACTTCGCCTTCTGGGATGAATTGGTCGGCCGACTCAACAACCTTTGAGGGTGCCGCCGGCGGGGTACGGGTCTTGTCAACATCAATGGCTTGGCGTGGGCGAACCTTTGGTGTGCCCTGCGTCGGCGGATCAGACGGGTCCGCCGAGTCTTCAGACTTCTCGGAAATCTTAAGTTGCGATGCTTGGAGCGTGGCCTTAGCCAGTGCTTCTTCCTCAGTTAGGTCTGGGATTGGCATTGCGCGACGCAGGGCTTCCAGCGCAGCAATCTTGGCCGCCTCATCAGAGCCTTGAATATTTCCCAGCACGCCATCCATTTGTTCTCTAACGGACAAGATGAAAGTTGCAATGGTGTCACGAGCGGTGCGCAGTTGTTCGATCTGCATGTGCAGCGCCTTGCGCTTCACAGCCATATCGTTGAGAACTTGACGTCGGGCCTCTTTGCCTAACTCAACGATGGACCGGGCCTGTTCTTGCGCGTGCTCAATCAGCGCTTCACCGTTTAACTTGCCCGAAGCCACTAGACGTTCTGCGCCCTCTCGGGCTTCACGTTCGAGGGCGTGCGCTGTATTTTCGGCCTCTGAGACAATTATCGATGCACGCTCTTGGGCTTCAATCAACTGCTCGGAGCTTCGTTGCTGCGCCTCAGCCAATACTCGCCCGGCCTCTTCGTGAGCGTTACGCAGGATCTCGGCGGTCTTGCCACCGACTCGCTCCACCAACTCGGCTTCGGACAACTCCTCTGGCTTTACCGGGACTGGCAATGGCGTTGGTTGACGCATCGCAAGCGCGAGCTGGTCCTCGAGGTCGCGAACTTGCGCTTCGTATCGCTGCATCTCCTTGGCGATGCTTTCGAGGTGGAGACGAACTTCATTCGGGTCCACTCCGCCTCGGCGCACGGGGGTAAAGGTCATCCGAGAGACATCGGAAAATCCGCGTCTTCCTTGGGGTCCTCGCCGTTCATCCATCCTGTACAGATTAGGACTAATTGGTCCTAATTTTTAGCCGAAACGGGCTTTGTTAGCGGGCGAATTGGGCCGCCACCAATGTGACGCAGGACAGTAAGCGCCTGTTTCAGGGTATTCACCCCAATGATCTGCAAGCCGGCCCTCGCGTTGGCGCGGGCCACGGGGACCTCAACCATGGGAACGATGAAATACTTCGCCTTCGTGTTCGAAACGGCGACAGTCTTTTCCGCTACTCCCCCAACATCTCCGACATTCCCATTCAAATCAATCGTTCCGGTCACCGCAATCGGTACGTGTCCGGTGAGCGATCCCGCGCTGAGTTTGTCGATCAGGCTCAACGTCATTGCCAAACCCGCAGAAGGTCCCCCAATGTATTTGGTATTAATCGTCACCTTGGTTGGCAGGGCGGAATTAATTCCATCTTCCGAACTCACTCCAATGTAGGAATGTCTCGTAATGACGTGGCCCCCACAACTGTCTTGACTTCCGCTCTTGGACACCGCGCCAGTGACCAAGTGCACCGTTGCAGGACTGGCCCAAGTGAGAGTGCCCGAAGGCGAAATAGTGACCTTCTTTACCTCCGCGGTGATTGACGAGTGAGGCGGCAACTTAGCCACCGCGTAGAGAAGATCACAAGAGTTAGTAATCGGAGTGTTGTTAATGCGAGTGACCTCATCGCCAACCTTCAACTTGGTCTTGGCGGCAGGTGAGTTGGTAAAGACCCCCGTGATAATTGAGCCACTGGCCTTGAGCGCGATTCCCCAGCCCAGCGCTTTCAGTGCGGAGACTTCCGCGGCCTGTTTGGCGTCTTGCATCTGCAAGAAACCCTGCGCTTCAAGTTGGCTGGCCGAAATTCCAGTTTGCACCAAATCATTAATCGTCACGAATTCTTGGTGAGATTGGAATTGGCTCAGCAACCAACTCCAGGCATTTAACTGACTTAAGTACACGTCTACCAACATGATGTTGTCGGGGTGCTCATTAGTTTGGAGTTGGCCAACTGTAATAAGTGGCGGAACATTGGTCGCCGTGCCGGGCGTGATTACGTAGGTGGAAAGTTGCCAGCGGGATAATCCGAAAATTAGTGCCAGCACCACAAACACAACGAGTAGTGGCCGCTGGAAGGGGCTCTTGGTCTTAACGACATCAATAGCCATGGTTAGTCCCTTCCTCGAAACAATGCGTGAATCTTGCCCATCTGTTCAAGGCAAATTTGCAATCCCTTGATGATCACCAAATCTGGGGATTCAGCCACCATGGTCTTCACTCCCGTTTGTCCAGCCAGGTATTCGCCCGCCTGACGTAGCCCAGCGACTCCCCCAACGAGTGAAACACCGAGGTTTGCCACATCCTGCGAAAGGTCAGGGGGCGTTATGCGGAAGCACTCTTGCATCATTTCTGCATTGGCTTTCATTACCGCCATTACTGATTCGTTCACCAAACTGGAGTCCACTTCAATTTCGACGGGCTGTCCGGTATTTACCGTTCGACCGGGGACTACCTCGCGCTTGCCATTCGTGGCACCCAGTACTGAGGCCAAGTTGTACTTGAGGGCTTCAACAATTGAGGGTGATACCACTACACCAAATTGGTGGCGGATCGAATCAGCGATTGTTCTATTCATGTCCTCGCCACCAAGGCGGCGAGAATCTGAGGTCACAATGCCGCCCAACGAAATGATTGCGATTTCTGAGGCCCCACCGCCAATCACACTCACGGCGTTTCCCAGTGGCTCTTGAATAGGTAGGTCCAGTCCAATGGCGGCCGCCAAGGGTGCTTCAATGAGCGTCACATCGCGTGCGCCGGCTTGAACAGCCGCCTGCCGTAGAGCACGCCGCTCAATAGGGGTGGCCAAAGTTGGAATGCTCATGACCACCCGGGCTCGAGACATCTTGGACAAACCAGCTCGGTGGAAGAGCCCGAAGAGCATTCGGGCCGTCACGTCAAAGTCAATCGTGGCACCTTGCGAAAGTGGTCGGTAGACGATTACCGGACGAGGTGAACGGCCAACAAGTTCTAAGGCGTTAACGCCAACACTGAGAACCGAACCTTCATTGGTGTCAATGGCAACCATTGTTGGTTCGTCAAAAATCACGCCTTGCGTGGAAGTGGCTAAACGAGTGCGTGACGTACCTATGTCAATTGCTACGTCTAGGGCCATAGGTCAATGTTAGGAGTTTTGGCCCCCATATCTAGCCGTGGCACAAATCACCAAGTTGGCTCTATCTTGGAAGAATGAGTGACAACCCATTCGGCGAAATGTTCAATGATCTCTTCGCCATGATGAGCAAAGCAGGACCGGACGCGTGGTATTCCAACGCGCAGCAAATTGCCCTTTCGGTTGCTCGGGGCGAAGATGGTGACCCCAACCCGGCGCCCGCAGAGCGTCAACGCCTCGAAGAGCTTGCTCCCCTCATTGCCCGTCACATCGAAGGCATCTTCGCAGTCCGCGTTGAACCCCAGATTGAAACGGTCACCAGAACTCAACTCACCCAAGCGGCTCTTAACCAGTGGAAGCCCCTCCTCGAGCCGGGTCTCGCCATTTCGAGCCAATCACTTGCCACCTCCGAGATGCCACAAATTGCCGCACTGGCGGGCACTCTGGGCCCATTAATGACCGGTTTCCAAATGGGCTCCATTGCTGGACACTTTTCGGAACAGGCGTGGTCACTCGCGACTATTCCCCTCCCACGACTTGATGATGTCCGCCGAATTGCCGTAAATAATGTTGCACGCTTCGCCAATGAGTGGTCCTTGGATCACCAGGCTGTATTTACCTTTGCCCTAGCTCAAGAAATGGTGGCCAGCTTGGTACTGAGTCGCCAAGGAACGAGCGACGCACTGCGTGCGTTGCTAGTCGACACCGTCAAGGAATCAGCCGCCCTTCAAGGTGGATTGATTCATCGGATTCAAGAGATGATGCAAGAGGGTAACCCGCAAGAGATGATGTCGAACCCAGAACAAGTTCTCGGAGGCATGGAACTTCCGGGCGCCACTCCCGCAACGGACGCATTGAACGCCGCCGCTGGGGTTCTCTCGGCCTTCATTGCCTTCACCGCACTGCGAATCACTGAACTGATGTTTGGGCCCTCAACCACTCTGGCCGAGGCCTACCGTCGACACTGCTTAACTGACGCTCAGGGCGAAGCGGCGGCGTGCGCACTGTTTGGGATTGCTCCGCGCTCACATTGGCACGAGCAATCAACTCAATTTGTTGCGGTGGTTGCCGAAACTCACGGAATCGCGAGCTTCGATGCGCTACTTCGCGTGGATGGACTGCCCACAGCCGCCGAACTCAGCAATCCTGAAGCCTGGTATCAGCGAGTTACAAACTCGCCGCTGGCTTAGTCTTCGCTAAAGCCGAGGTTCCACTCGACCAACAAATTCTCACGCTCGGCGTCGCGGTTTACGCGGTCACGGTTGCGACGGAACTGAGGGTCGTGGGGCGGCAAGAAACGAAGGCGTGCGTCAATGCGGTCAACGAAGGCTTGGATTTGCTCCTCGTCGCCAAAGACCATGCGGCACTCCCAGTGGGGCGCGACTGGTCCCAGATAGACAACTTGGACGTGACCGACGGGGTCAACCGGGACTACTGGTTCGGTGCTTTCGATCTGGCTCACGTCACTCCTAAAAACTGGTCTTTTCATTCTACAAGATGCTCCCTGAGTGCCGTCAGGCCCTAGGGTGGCGGGAGTATGACGTCGGGACTCCTTGAATGCGTTGTCAATATCTCCGAGGGGCAGAATCTTGCCCTTTTAACTGAGCTCGATGGCCAGGCCGGCGAGAGTCTCCGAGACCGTCACAGCGATGCTTTTCACAACCGAAGCGTCTTCACCTTGATAAACGAGCCTGGGCCACTGCTGACTGACGTAAGGAACTTGCTGCACGGTGCCTACCAAAGACTTGATCTCATCGGCCACGTTGGGGTCCACCCCCGTTTCGGGGTGGTTGATGTCGTGCCCTTCGTAGCCCTCGAAGAAGATGATTTTCCAGTGGCCGTGGCCCTCAGAGATCAACTGGCAGGCGAGATTTCTCAGTCCGAAGGCGTGAGCATCTTCCTCTACGGGCCAACCAAAGATGGTGGTTTTCGGACCTTGCCCGAAGTGCGCAAAACGGCGATGAAATCGCTGAGGCCAGATTTTGGTCCCGCCATCCCAAATGACCATAAAGGCGCTTCGGCCTTTGGAGCCAGGCCAATCTTGGTTGCGTGGAATCTCTGGCTTTCGCGCCTTCGGCTGCAAGAAGCCAAAGCAATCACCTCCGCCGTGCGAACAGATCTCGTTCGAACACTGGCCTTTCAGGTCGGTGAAGATGTTCAAATTAGCTGCAACTTCATCTCACCCCTAGAGGTCACGCCCGAGTACGCCTACCAAAGGGTGGTAGATCTCTTGCCCGAGGGTGCCGTGGTTCAAAAAGCCGAACTCGTCGGCCTGGCCCCCGCCGCCATGCTCGAATTGATTTCACCGGAGAAATGGAAAGTGCTGGGACTCGGTCCCAGCACCACCATTGAATCTCGTTTGTAGCGTTGAATTAGCTCGCTTGTGCGCGCCGTTCAATCGCCCGAGCCCGACGTAGACGTCGGCGCTCGCGCTCACTCATACCGCCCCAAATGCCAAACTTTTCGCCATTCTCCAAGGCGTACTCGAGGCAATTGTCTCGGACGACGCAGCCGCGGCACACTTCTTTCGCCTCACGGGTGGAAGCACCACGCTCGGGGAAGAAAAGGTCCGGGTCGACGCCCATGCAGTTTGCTTTGGCTTGCCAGCCACGATCCTCGTCACCAGTCAATAACTGTGCGATTTCCATGTTGTCTCCTCCAAAACGGCAGCTCCGCACCACCGTTGTAATTACAACGGTGTTATTGTTGCCGTTTTTCACGGAAAATGCAAATCGGAGGCATTTTTCCTGGTCAGTGTGGGCCTAAATTTCCTTGTAATTTCAGGGAATTTTGGCAGGGTTCAGTAATCAGCCCCAAAAAGCCGAATTTTCTCCACCTATATGCACCGCCCGCACCAAACTCGCCCCTGGCTGATAGGCAAAGTGGGCCGCTTTGGCCACCGAGAGAATTGCCAGATCGGCCTTGGCTCCTGGGCGCAGGTGACCAATGTCACTGCGGCGCAAGGCCTTTGCCCCGCCCATGGTTGCGGCGTAGAGGGCCTCGTCCACACTGAGGCCCATTTCCCTTACCGCCAAAGCAATGATTAGTCCCATATTGGTCACGTAACTAGTACCGGGATTGCAGTCTGTCGCCAACGCCAGTTGCGCCCCGGCATCGAGCAAGTACCGACCCGACGGGTACTCAGACTTCGTTGAGAACTCTGCTCCTGGCAACAACGTGGCGACCGTGTTGGAACCCGCCAACGCTTCAACGTCAGCTTCACTGACATAGGTGCAGTGATCGACACTCGCGGCGTCAAGTTCCACGGCTAATTCGATGCCACCGGTATTTCCGAGTTGGTTACCGTGAAGACGAAGTGCCAGGCCTTTCTCCTTGGCCCGAGTGAGAATGAACCGCGCCTCATCAACGCTGAACGCACCCTGGTCGCAAAACACGTCCGCCCACCGGACGAGTGGGGCGCATTGCTCAAGCATCTCTCCCGCCACCAAAGCCACATACTCATCTCGACGGTCTTTGAATTCAGCGGGTACCACGTGAGCGCCAAGAAATGTCACCTCTTCGGTGAATTCGCTCGCCACTTCGCACAGACGAAACTCACCATCTAGAGTCAGGTCGTAGCCAGATTTCATCTCGATAGTGGTCACACCATGGGCACGAAGGGCATCGACTCGCTGCTGGGTGTTTTCCCTCAGCTCGTCTTTGGTCGCGGCCCTCGTGTCGGCAACCGTATTCATGATTCCGCCACCGTCGTAACGCTGCCCAGCCATGCGGGCGGCGAACTCTTCACTGCGTTCGCCGGCGAACACTAAGTGAGTGTGCGAGTCAACAAATCCCGGAATAATGGCTGCGCCTTCGACATCAATTTCGGTATCGGCCGCTGGAGCGATAGCCGTTGGCCCACTCCACACCACTCGGCCATCTTCAATTACGAGAGCGGCGTCTTTGATCCGACCAAGTACTGACTCGTCGCCCACGGTTGGGTCATTAGTCGTCAATTCACCAATGTTGGAAAAGACGATTGCGGCCATGATTAGTGCTCGCGCATCGGAATGCGCACACCTCGCTCTTCGGCGGTTTGCTCGGCTATTTCGTAGCCCGCATCCACGTGGCGGATGACTCCCATACCGGGGTCGTTGGTCAAGACTCGCTGGATTTTCTGGCGAGCCAAATCGGTTCCGTCAGCTACGGTCACCTGACCCGCGTGAATCGACCTACCAATTCCTACTCCACCGCCGTGGTGGATGGAAACCCACGATGCACCGGAGGAGATGTTGATCATTGCATTAAGCAGTGGCCAGTCGGCGATGGCATCGGAACCATCGAGCATGGATTCGGTCTCGCGGTAGGGCGAGGCCACTGAACCCGAGTCCAGGTGGTCACGTCCGATAACAATCGGAGCCGAAACTTCCCCACTAGCGACCAAGTCATTAAAGGCCACGCCCGCCTTGTCACGTTCGCCATAACCCAGCCAGCAAATTCGCGCGGGTAGTCCTTCGAAGGCCACCTTGTCCTGGGCTTTGGTGATCCACCGGTGAAGTTTTTCATTGTCGGGAAAGAGCTCGAGCACGGCTTGGTCGGTGCGGTAAATATCCTTCGGATCGCCCGAAAGAGCAACCCACCGGAATGGCCCCTTCCCTTCACAAAAGAGTGGGCGAATGTAGGCGGGAACGAAGCCGGGGAAACTAAAGGCGCGCTCGTAGCCGCCCATCTGCGCTTCGGAGCGAATGGAATTTCCGTAGTCAAAGACCTCGGCGCCCGCGTCCTGGAATTCAACCATTGCCTTCACGTGCTTGGCCATGGATTCACGGGCACGGTCGGTGAACTCTTCGGGTTTCTTCTCGGCGTACTCTTGCCAGTCCTTGAGATCGATGCCCTCGGGAAGGTAGCTCAGCGGGTCGTGAGCGGAAGTTTGGTCAGTCACAATGTCGATCTCAACGCCACGTCGCAACAACTCCGGGAAAATGTAGGCGGCATTACCCAGGACACCAACACTCAAAGCGGTGCCACTCTTCTTAGCTTCGAGCACTCGGTCGATCGCGGTGTCTAGGTCCGCGGTCCACTCGTCTAAGTACCGGTGGTCGACGCGGCGCTGCAAACGGGCGGGATCCACGTCCACGCACAGGCATACTCCATCGTTCATCGTCACGGCCAAGGGCTGCGCACCACCCATTCCACCCGCACCCGCAGTGAGAGTCAGGGTGTGCTTGAGGGTGCCACCAAATTTCTTTTCCGCTACCGCAGCAAAGGTCTCGTAGGTTCCTTGGAGGATTCCCTGGGTACCGATATAAATCCATGACCCGGCTGTCATCTGGCCGTACATCGTGAGGCCCATTTGCTCGAGTCGGCGGAACTCGGGCCAGGTGGCCCAGTCGCCAACCAAGTTGGAGTTTGCAATGAGTACTCGTGGCGCCCATTCGTGGGTTTGGAACACGCCGACTGGCTTGCCCGACTGAACCAACATTGTTTCGTCGGCCTTCAGGGTCGTAAGGGTACGCACCAGTGCGTCGAAGCTGCGCCAGTCTCGCGCCGCGCGGCCGGTCCCACCGTAAACAACTAGGTCGTCGGGGCGTTCAGCAACCTCGGGATCCAAATTGTTCTGCAACATTCGCAGAGCTGCCTCTTGCGGCCACCCTTGTGCCGTAATGCTCGTACCTCGTGGTGCTCTAACTGGGCGTGCGCCTTCCATGATCTCTCCCCTACTTCAATTCCATAAATGATTCGGCGAGGTCAAGGACCTCACCACTGCGGACCGAGTTCGCTACCGCTTCCATCTCTGGAGATAGGAATCGGTCGTGACCAGGGCCACCAGAAAGTTGGTTAACCAGGTTCGCCACCGCTTGGGTGGCCGGCGAACCTTCGAGTGGAGCCCGCAACGCCAGAGCCCTCGATCCAGCGAGTAGTTCAATGGCAATCACGTCGCTCAAAGCGGTCACTGACTTGCGCAACTTGCGAGCGGCGTGCCAACCCATTGACACGTGGTCCTCTTGCATACCCGACGAAGGAATCGAGTCCACTGATGCGGGGACGGCCAAACGCTTCATCTCTGAAACGAGTGCGGCTTGGGCGTACTGGGCAATCATGAGACCCGAATCAACACCAGCTTGGTGAGCCAAGAATGGAGGCAGTCCAAAATTCCGATCTTTGTCGAGCATGCGGTCAGTTCGGCGCTCAGCGATTGAAGCAACATCGGCCAGGGAAATCGCGACAAAGTCCAGAACAGCGGCAACCGGCGCGCCGTGAAAGTTTCCGTTTGACACTAACGAGCCGTCAGCGAGTACTGAGGGGTTATCAATCGCGGAAGCGAGTTCTACAGCCGCTACGGACTTCGCGTAGGCCGCAGTATCACGAGCAGTTCCATGAACTTGCGGTGCGCAACGTAACGAATAGGCATCTTGAACCTGAGTTGTATCTTCAAGGTGCGAGGCAACGATCGGAGAATTCTGCATCAAAGCAAAGAGGTTCGCGGCGCTGGCGACTTGTCCGGCGTGAGGACGTAGGGCGTGAATGTCAGCTTCGAAGACTCGATCGGTTCCGCGTAGAGCTTGAATTGAAATTGCGGCGGAAATGTCCAGGGTCTTTAACAGCAACTCAATATCGTCGAGAGCCATCACCAACATGCCCAGCATGCCGTCGGTACCGTTAATAAGAGCCAGTCCTTCTTTCTCGGCCAACTCGACGGGCGTCAAGCCCGCTTCAGCAAGCCCTTGAGCGGCCGGCATCTTGACCCCGGCGGCATTGCGCACCCATCCTTCGCCCATGAGTGCCAGGGCCACGTGGGCAAGTGGAGCAAGGTCACCCGAACAACCCAGTGAGCCAAACTCGTGAACGATAGGCGTGACTTGCTGGTTCAACATGTCGGCGTACGCTTGGGCGGTCGTTACACGAACCCCCGACACGCCACTGCAGAGATTTGTCAATCGCGAGACCATGAGTGCGCGAACGACCTCGGTTTCGACTTCTGGTCCGATTCCCGCGGCGTGCGAGCGAATGAGCGAGCGCTGTAAGTCACGTCGCTGATCGGGCGAAATGAATGTAGTGGCCAGAGAGCCGAAACCGGTTGACAGTCCGTAAACCGGCGTTCCGCTCTGCACCATTACATCAATGGCTTCACGTTGCTTGTTCAGTCGCTCAATTACCGCGGAACTGAGCGAAACTTCTTCAAAGTTTCGGGCGACACGAACTAGTTGTTCGCCGGTGAGGGGCTGTAATCCAATTTCAACGCTCATGCGTTTCTCCTTGATACTCCTGCGAGTGCTTCCAAAATCAACAGTGCGGCCAGGCGCACGGTGTTTTCATTAATGTCTCGATCCACGTCAATTTCAGTAATGTCCAAAGTTTCAACTCGCGGGTCACTCGAGACAATT
>Ga0208380_1000011_pt1 | contig 70549 bp, 98 predicted proteins | sample CryBogCBE27Jun07_FD_184570 | JGI IMG/M metagenome (GOLD analysis project Ga0208380, IMG submission 184570) | Freshwater microbial communities from Crystal Bog, Wisconsin, USA - CBE27Jun07 (SPAdes) | ecosystem: Environmental > Aquatic > Freshwater > Lake | place: Crystal Bog, Wisconsin, USA... | reverse complement strand
ATTTATTAAACAATAATGCTAAAGCTAATGAGCCACATGATACTAAGTCTAAAGCTTATGAGATAGCTAGTGCAATATATGAAGCATATGGAGCTAAGCTTGCAGTAGATGAACAACCTAACTTTAAGCTTTTACAAGACTATGTTAATGACTACATCACTTTTACAGGTGGTAAGAATGATGAAAAGAATGGTTATAAAAAGTATGATCCATTGAAGCCAGGATCATCTTTATTGACTATATTGCCAAATGGTACTTTGATTACATGGGTAGTTCAAACTGGTGTTGAAGCTAACGATAAAGTGTTAATGACTGATCCATCTAGATTGACTGATGAGAATAAGAACAAGTTCTATAACTTAGCAGATCAAGTGCACTATAATATTAAGTTTAGTGATAAGAATAATAATGGTATCAACTCTGATAGTAAGATGAGATTTTTAAGTATGGTGGGTGATTCATTAATTAAGTCTGAACCTATGACATATAATGAGCACATATCTAATCTATTAGAGACAAACATAGAGCCAGGTATTCCTTTAGATCCTAAGCAACCAGATGGAGAAAGAGTTTATTTCTCTAACCCAGTATTGAACTTTAGCTTTACAGAGCCTACAGAAACTAAAGCTACCACTCAAAAAGAAGCTGCTCCTGTAGTTTCAGATAAGAAAGCAGATAGAATAGAATCTTTAAAAATAGTTATAGCTAGTTATGAAGATGATGTTATACCTGGATATGAAGAAGAAAGAAAAGGATTAATCAGTAGAAGAAACTTAACTACAAATCCAGCTATGCTTAGTACACTAGATGAAAAGATTAAAGAGTATGATGAAGCTATATCATCAGCAACTCAAAGTTTAAATGAGTCTAAAAAAGAACTATCTGATATAGAAGGTACAAAACCTGAAGTTGTAAAGAGCTTGGCTGATGAATTATTAAATATGGACTTTGGTGAAGGATTAACTGACTTTGGTAACTTTGATCAAGGTGTGATTGATGGAGATCTTCCAGGAGATAAGAAATCAATAGCTACTAAAGTGAATGATATAGTAAACGATAAAGAAATAGATAAAAACTGTAACGGATAACATATGTCTTGTATATACACTATAAATGGTAAGCAGTATTCTGACTCTGAGGTTAAGCAAGTCTTCAGTAGCATCCTAGCTGTTCCTGGTAATGAAAACTTATCGAATGAGGAACTAGTAGCTAAGATTACTGAGCTTAGTAAAGATAGATTTGTTGATGTAAATCTATTTAGCCCATATCAAGAATCAGCTTACACTAACATCATCTTTTCTGAGGTTGTTGACCAACTTGGTGTTTTAAAACCTAAGATGGAGATTAAACAATCTGCAGGTAAAGTATTTGGTGATACTTATAGTCGTTTCAAGAATGAAGCTGCTAAGTTTAATGCTATCTCTGAAAAGATAACATCAGAAGAAGCTTACAATCAGTTTAAGCAAGTTGAGGGTGTAGCTGCAAAGTTTCCTGAGATTGCTGCTTTAAACTATAATCAGTTCAAGAGTATGGTTGATCAGTTCAATCATATTGTAAATGAAGAGAACTGGAAGAAGTTTACTCAACTAGCTGAGCAAAAGCTTAGACAGCTTGGGTTAACTATTAAAGATGGTAATATTGTAGAAAAGAAGTTTGATGCTACAGAGATTGCTAAGAGATTAGAAGAGGATCAGAATGATGAGAATGAACCAGAGTATGAAGATTCTGAAAGAGAAATCAATGAGTCATACGAAGATGGTCGTGCATTTAGATTATCTCCTAAAGATACTGCTAGCTATCGTGTAAAGTTATTCTTATCTACTATTCCTAACTACGAGAGAAACATCTTTGGTAAGAAAGACTTTGTGTCTATGGACCAAGTGTTTGAAGACTTGTTGCAAACAGCTGCAACTCTTCCTGTAGTAAACTATAAAACCTTTACAGAAGCTTTATTATCTAAAGCTGAGGGTAAACCTTATTTACATAATGTAGTAGGTAAGTTAGATAGATTACAAAAAGACGGTAACGTAAAGCTTCGTAATGAAATCATTACAGTATTTAATAAAGCCTTTACTGACCATGTGCTTGTTTTATGGAACCCTTCTGAAGGTGGTGTTAAAGTTAAAGTGATTAGCTCTAACCGCAATAGTATAATCCGCCAAATCAAGCAAGACTGGATTGAAGCTCAGAAAAGATCTGCTATTATCTCTACAGATACTATTGGTGATCTAGTAATAAATAAAGAGAAGGTTAAAGAGTTATATGATTCTTTAAAAGAAGCTAATAAGTCTAAAGATATCACTGATAAGAAAGCTTGGGTAGCTGAGTTCTTTAAATCAGTAGGTATTGACTTTGATGCAAAGATGATTGATGCATTAGTAAAGAGTGCTAATAACGGTTTCTTCAAGTATGTACGTAGTGCTAACTTTGCTGCTATGTTCAGACCTAATGGTGTGTTTGATAACATCATGAAGACTTATTCTAAAGAGGGTGATGGTAAATCAGATAACCGCTATGAAGATTCTAATAATGCTATGATCCATGAGCGTGCATTTGACTATCTAGCTCAGATCTTCTTTGACTTTAATGGTAATAAATATCAGACTGGTACTTTCCAGAATGGTGAGAATAAAACTATCTACTCATACATCCAACCTAGTTATTTAGAGACAGTTAAGAAAAAGCTTAATAATGGTGACGGTTATTTAAAACGTCTATCAGAAGCTTCTTTCTCTAAATCATCTGAGGTAGTTGCTCAGTTATTAAATAACCTTACAGAGAATAGTAATAACTTTGTATATCGTATTAGATATGCAGATAGCTTAAAGAATGACACTGCAGAGAAAGCAGGTATAGTTCGTAAGCGTATGAGCCGTAAAGAAATGTTATTTGATTCATTAGTTAAGTATATGAACTCTGGTAAAAATACAGGGTTGTATAACATGTTTACATTGTCTGATAAGACAGTTACGCCTGTTATAGAAATGACTAAAACTAAGCTTGATCCAACATTTGATATCTTATTACGTCCTTCTAAGAATACAACTGTAAGAACTAGCTTTGATTTCAAAGATGGTTTTGCAGATAAATTATACACCCTAGCTAAGTCTGAAATAGATCGTATGGTTGACTATGCTAATAATGCTAATAAAGCAGGATTAGGTATAAACAACTTTGATAAGTCTAGTCAGATCTTTTATTTATTCCCAGCTCTTAATAACAAAGAGGATGCTGATCTTAAATCTATTGTAGATTCTATACAAGCGGGTAATCAGCCATCTTTAGCAGATGAGAACTATATCAAGAAAGTATTAGTGGATGTGTTTAAAAATGATGTAATGAAGTCATTTAGAACTCTTACTGATATAGGATTGATTAAGAAGTCTGAAGCTTTAGATGAGAATGATAAGAAGACTATCTTATTAAACTATGATCAATTAGATAAAGACTATCTAGCTCAATATTCTAATCTAACAGATAAGCAAAAAGGAGTTATGATAATATCTGAATTTAAGTATAATAACTTAAAAGCTCAGATTAATAGTTTACAAGTGTTAGGTGCAGATCCTGCATTATTTTACAAGACTAAGATTGGAAAAGCTAAAGAAGCTCTTACTACTTCTGATATTAACTCTATAGTAAAAACTACTATGGATGAATTCAGTAAGCGTGCTGCAATGTTTATTGCACCAGGAGCTCAAGGTACATTTGAGTGGACTGACTTAAATGGTCGTCCTGTTGATAGAACAAACTATGATATAGTTACTATCAAAGATGTGGTTAAGAATGTAGGTGGTTTTGAGAAAGTTAATATTGCAGATGCTCAGGAGTTAGTAACTCTACAAGAGCATATTGATAGATTAATGTCTGAAGGTCGTATTGACTTAGAAGACTGGCAGTCTATTACTGATAAAATAGAAAAGAATAAAGGTAAGTTTTATGAGCTTAGCGATAAAGAAAAGCAGATTGCTTTACAACCAGCTAAGCCTGTATATAGTTCTAATACTTTTGTAGATGGATTTAGTAGAATAGACTATATTAAATCTTCTACATACCCAATGATCCCTGAAGTAATTCAAGGAACTGAGTTAGATAAAGTTAGAGCTTGGATGGAGAATAATAATATTAGCTCAGCACCTTTTGAGTCTGCTAAAAAGACTGGTATTCCTGCAGCTCCATTAGAGTTGTTTGATGCTAATGATAACTTTGTAGAGCCTACTAAAGAAAGATTAGCTGAAGTGAGACAAACTCTTAACAGAGAAGGTCTTCGTACACAGCAAGAGATCCCAGCTCAAAAAGATGAGATCAACGTAGTTTCTCAGATGGACCGTCAATTATTTGAGGGTTTACTTGGTATTAAAGGATTTATGTTTGATGCTCATAGTTACACTGGCTCTGAACTTAAAAAGCTATCAGAAGCTATTCGTATTGCTTTCTTCTATAAGAACCAGCAGGTTTTGGCTGATAGATTAAATATAAAGATCACTGATAACAATGTAGTATTTAAAGATCAAAAAGCTTTAGCTGATTTATTAAAAGAAGAAGCTTTAGATAGAGATTTCTCTGCTAATGATATTAAAGCCATCCAAACTAATGAGGATGGTAATCTTGTTATTCCTATCTACTTAATGGCTAAGGGTAAGAGATTTGAAGGATTAGTAACAAGTATTTTCTCTAAGTTAGTAAAGCTTAAAGTGCCTGGAACTAGTTTAGTACAGGTGTCTGGTGTTGGTACCAAAGTAAAAGAGTCTGAGCTTACTGATAAAGTAAAGAATCAAATCATCTATACAGATGCTTATGATGCTTCTAAAGGATTACAATACATTCGTAAAGAAGCTACAACAGTTGATGATAAAGGTAATGTAAAGAAAGGTAAGGCAGTTCAACCTGCACAAGTATTTGTTTCTCAATATCTTAAAGACAAAGAAGGAAACTTAATAGACTTAACTAAGTATGTTAAGAAAGATGCTCAAGGTAGAATGATATTAGATAGTAATAAGATCGATAAAGACTTATTACAGTTTATTGGTGCACGTATTCCTAACCAAGGTCATTCATCAATGTTACCTATAGAAGTGGCAGGGTTCTTACCTAGCTTTATGGAAAACACTGTAGTAGTGCCGGACGGTGTCACATCACAAATGGGATCTGACTTTGACGTAGATAAGTTATACTCTTATATTAGTTCTATAGAGAATGTTACTGATGATAAGATCTCTAGTCAGAAGTTTGATAGCTCAATCTATAAGAATGACTACGAATCTTTAATGAGTGCTTCAGAAGCTGAGTTATTACAAATGTACAAAGAAATACATTGGTCAGTGTTAACTCATCCGGATGTATTTGATAAGATCACTCGATCTACAGAGTTTCCAGATATTAGTAAAGAGATTGAAGTATTTGAGAAAGCAGGTTTATTAGAAGATAAGGTGTCTGCATTGCCTATGGACTTTGAAGCTCAGATTAAAACCTTTTTAGATAACCGTAGTGGTAAATCTGGTACAGGTATATTTGCTCAGATGATTTCATTCTTAGCTGAGCACCAAGATAAAGATATCAAGTTAAAGTCTTTCTTAGATAACAATGATAATCCTATACAAGAGTCAGTTAAGTTCTTAAAAGACAACGGTGAAATATTAAAGCTATTTAGATTTACGGCTGAGGGTAGAAGTGAGACTGAAAATGGTGAGCGTTCTAAGACTGATAATACATCTATATTCCTTTCTGAATCAGTGGATAATGCTAAGAATAAGAACTTAGATAAGTTCAACTTAACTGTTGAAGCTATGAACGCAGTGCGTGCTGTGATAGGATTAAGTTCAGAAACTGGAGAGATTGCTGATATTAGATATGTGACTAGATTGATGCCACAACCTATTATCAAGAACTACTTAAATGAAATAGAGTTATCTCGAGATAGCTTTAGCGATAAGTACACTAACAAGTTTGATATTGCTACAAAGATGATTAACACTTATAATAGTTATTTATCTGATGTAGCTGAAATAGATATAGATCAAAGATTATTCTCTCCTGCTACATTACTAAAAGCTTTAATAGATGGGAAAGACTTCGGTGAGAAGTTAATCAATGATGCAAAGAATGGTGTATTATTAAATAGTCAGCAACAAGCTCAGCTTAATGAGTATATAAATAATCAAGTATCTATCTTAAAACTTTATACTCAATTAGATAATATTGGTTGGGCAATGGGTAAGTTGATGACAGGTACCAATGTTACAACAGCAGGTATTGGGTCAACTTTATTTGCTGTAGCAGATAAGTTAAGACAAGTAAAAACTGTTGCTCTTAATACTGTATTCCAAAACACTGAACAACTATTAGGTGATATTGCTTATGATGGTACGATTATAAATCCTACTAGTCAAGCAGGACATGCTATGAATGTAGCTCTATCTTTTGGTAGAGATGTATTATCTAAGCTTGCACCTATTCACTTTGGTGCATCGTTTGACCAATTGAGAGACAAAGTAGTTAGAGAAAGATTTAAAGATTCTAATATATCCAACTGGGGTAAGACTAAGTATATGGAGTTAAGTGAAGACTTAATGAAATCTGCATATGCTTACTTATTAACTAACCCTGAGTTAGGAATGGTTCAAGATACTCAAAATGATCGCACACGTTTACTTTATGGAGCTAACGGTGAAAGATCTTTAGGTGAGCGTATTATAGCTCTTAAAGAACAGCTTAAAGATACTAACTACTTTATAAATAGATTACAAGTTACAGCTCCTATAAATAAAGCTGCAGATCCTTATTTAGTTAAATATAGATCTCCATTCAGTCAAGATATAGATGAGCAGGCTAACAATAAAGGATTCTTAGAGTTAATATTAAGCGGTGATAAAAACCAGATTGATATTGCTCGTGATCTAGTTACTTATGCATATCTTACTGGATATGATCAAGGATCTTCTTCTTATTTGAAGTTTATCCCTGTAGAGTACTTAATGTTAAACCAGAAGTTTACTAACGGTTTAAAAGACTTTGCTTCTACTTTTGATGACATGGGTACCTTCTATAAGCAGTTTATTCAGAACAATCCTGATAGAGCTCTTAATATGGGTAAGAAGTTATTTGAGGATGTCTTCTTTAAAAAGATAGACAGTGATGATGTAATCCATATAGCAGATGATAAATTAGCGGATGCTTTATTAGTACAAATGCCTAAAGAGGAAGGAAACGGATATAAGTATGCTGATTACATTAAGGGTATAAAGTATGTAGGTGATCAAAGAAGAGTATATTTATTTGAAAGAGTTGTAGGCAGTAGAGAAGATGACAGTAGATCCTATAGACGTATACCTACATTAGGTAACGGAACTATATCTGAGTATGTATATGATTCTGAAGATGTTAAGTCTATCTTCTTTAATAACCTTACTCCTACTCAAAAGATGGATACTCTATCTACTAATCCAGAGAATCCATTCAGAAAGATTAAGATATACAATGCTCAATACTTTGACTTGAGATACTTAATCCCAATGGGAGATACCGCTACACAGTTTATTGGTCTAGACATAAGCAATGCTAGTAAGACTACTAAGACTGCATTAGAAGCTTATAAAGATAAATCTAATACAGGTGAGTATGCCCCAACAGATAAAGTTATTATCTCTGGTAATACATTATTACAAACTGTAAAACCTAAGGAAGGAACTACTAAGTTAGATGTGTCTGATATTAATTCAGCTTATTCTATATTAGAGTCAGTATTTAATGATCACTATGCTCCAATGATAGATAAAGCTATTAAAGCAGGTGCTGACTTTATGGTAGGTAGTTTAACAGGTATGGAAGAAGTTGCTAAGAAGTATTTAAGAAACGAAGGCTTAGCAGAAGATACTGATGATAAAGGAGTTACAACATTTAAGAACCCTAAGAGCAGTGAAAAGATAGAAGCTCAACCTACAGAGATTAATGATTCTGATGTACCAACTATTAGTTTATTTGGTATAGGCGGTGAGCAAACTGCAAGTGAAGAAGAGTCTGCTGGTGCTTTTGGTTTTGAGTTTGCTAATGATGATGTGGCACCACAAGAAGCTACTCATATGATTACTGAAGGAGTAGAGAAAGCAGGACCTGTACAAACAGACGCTGATATAGTTAACAATTATACTAATGATCCTAGTAAACCTAGTACACTTAAGTCAGTGTTAAGTAAAGTTGGTACAAATACAGATAATGAGTTCTATAAGACACTAGTATCCGTATTTAGAAAAGCAGGCTTCCCTGATATAAATGTTAGTTTCTCTGAGGCTATTAATAATCCTGGAGAGTATAATTCAATAAATGGTTCTATAATTATTAATCCAGCTCTTGCTATATCAGACAATACTAGATTAAACCGTCAGCAAAATTTAGAGTCTACTATTATACACGAAGCACTTCATGCATACATTTCAGATATCCTATCTAAGATTAGCTCTAATGATAAGAGTCTCACTGAAGCTCAAAGAGTATTTGGAACTGCTTTGAAACAATTGTATAAAACTACTGTAGAAAAAGTAATGGATGACCCGCAGCATTCTGATAGATTAGTTGCTACTAATAATATGATCAAAGAAAAAGGTTATATTAGTACTGAAGATAAAAGCATGTACTATGGCTTAACTTCTGTGGATGAGTTTGCTAGTATGTTATTTACTAACCCAACCTTCCAGCAGTTTATGAATACTACAATAGTACAGGAGACAGGAAAGCTTTCTGTAATAGATAGATTCAAAGCTTTATTAGCTAAATTACTTAAGAGCTTAGCTAAGAGCTTAAATATTGTGACAGAAGGATCTGCTTTAGAACAAGGAGTGAATGACTTATTTAATCTTATTAGTGTAAGTCAAGAGAAAGCTGGTGGTGAAACATCTGCAAAAAATCAGTTATCTTTGTTCAGCATGTCTACAAGACAGATGGAAAACTATACCTTAGAAAATCAATGTAAATAATTATGGCTTGTTACGTTAAAAAGAATGACCTTGGTTTAATCACAGAAGTAAGACTTCCTGATGGAAAAACTATGTCTAAAGCTTACTATGACATCTTACAACATGTTCAAGAAGGTATTCCTTCTGAGCACATTATGAATACTTTAGCTTCTTTACGTGAGTATGAAGGTAAATATATCTCTGATACAAAGAGTAATGATCAACGAGCTCTTGGATTATACATGCATTTATATGACCAGTCTTTTAGACAATGGTATGGTGATTGGACAACTGAGCCAAAGATTAATAATGATGCTACTATTACTAGAGCAGATGGAGAGACTCGTTCTATCTATGACTTTGGTAAATATAAGAATAATGCAAGCGAGACTTTATATTCCGCTAGAACTGCAGCAACAGGTAGATTACTTAAACAAGTAGATTTAACTGTTAAGGAGTTAAGAGACCGTATTAAGCTAGCTATTGATGCCCGTGAGAAATCTAAGCTTAACGCTGACTACACTAAAGATCAGAAGATCGAGAGAGAAAGATACTATAACAAGATTATAAAAGTACTTAACCAACAAGTTGAGACTCTTATAAAGAATAATAATGTTGACTATGTGTTAGCTCAGGGATTGTCTGATATGAAAGTCATTAAGAACATATTATCAGGTCCTATAGTCAGTCTAACAGAGATCAGATTTATGGATGACATCGTTCAAGCTTGGACAAATATTGAAACTGTACTAGGTATACAGTCAATTGATGATCTACCAGAAGATAACGAAGAGCAAAAGAATAGAAAGGAAAGAGCTACACAAATATTAAATAATGCTGATTTTGCTAAAAAAAGTATTGCTAACTTAGCTAAGAAGCAAATTGTTGAAGCTTATAACAACTCTATGCCTGAGGGTCAAGAGATCACAGTAAAAGACTTAAATGCATTTAAAGATGTATCTATGTGGAAGTCTTTAGCTAGAGATATCACAACTGTAGATAATAAGTCTGTAGCTTATTTAGCTAAGATTATCAATGAAGCTAATCTAAAGATAACTAAAGAGCACAACAGAAACTATGAGTCTATAGATAAGGCATATGATGATATCAAGAATCACCCAGAGATTGTTAAGAATGGATTTAACATATTCATCAAAGAACAAAAGGGAGCTCTTGGTACAAGTACTTTAGGATTGACTAATAGATTCTCTCAGGTGTTTTATGATACTATGAGAAATCAAGGAGCCATCTTAAATGCTAAAATTGAGGCTGCCGGGGAAGATAAAGAAGCAGTAAAAGCTGCTTACAAAACTTATAATGATTGGGTGGCTAAGAATACTGTGTTATTTAACTCAGCTCCTTTCTTAAACACTGAAGCTTATACAGATGCACAAAGAATCGAAGTAGTAAATGATCTTAAGAAACAAGGATTCACTGAAGATGAGATTGGCGATATGATTCGTGAAGCAGGTAAGAGATACCAAGATTATAATGAGTATGCTGAAAAGTTCAGAACTACTTTATATCTAGATATTATGTCTGGTGACTTGGAAGTACCAGAAGGAGAAAATGAGGATGAGTTTGTTAACAAGCGTGTTGAAGAATGGAAAAAGATTAACGATCCTATTGCATACATAGAACACATTAACAACTTGAATCAAGGATTGTTTTCTACATTCTCTGCTTTTAAAGGCGGACGTTATGCTGTTAAGTTTCCTCAGAAGACAGTTGACGGTAAAGATTCTAACTATTATGATGACAACTTTACTAAGATTGCAGCTGATAAGAAGCTATACAACTTCTATTTATTCTTTAGAAACTTTGTAGAAGAACAACTTAGTTATCTTCCTCAGGAAGAAATCGATAAGCTTGGCTCTAACTTCTTACCAGTTATTATGGAAAGAATGGCTAAAGAATATGGTTTTAGTAGCTTAAAAGAAGTGAGTAAGAATATGGGTGATTGGTTCTTTAAACAGTTAACTAGTGTTGACTATAAAGAAAATAAGCGAATAGATCCTATTACAGAAAAAGTAAGAAGAAGCTTTACTACTAAATTCATCAATGAAGATGTAGACACTGAAGAAAGATCTAAAGATATGGTCTTGATGATGAAGCTATTTAGTGATATGGCTTTGATATATAAACACAAGATCCAAATTCAGGATCAGGTAGATAGTATTAATGATATTATACAAAGTGCAGATGCAACTATTGTACAAAACAATCTTGAAAAGCGTGAAGAAAAAGGTAAAGCTCCTGCTAATCTACAGAACATGGTGGGAAGTGCGGTGCTTAGATCTTTTTATCAAGTGGCACCAGAACCTCAGGGGTTAATTCAAAACAGAAGATTCTATAATGCATTAGAGCTATTAAGCTTTGGTACGGTTAAATCTAAAGAGTATAAACAAGCTCTTGTTTTACAACAAAGTATACAAGATCTATCTAAAAAGTTAGAGTCTGACACTTTGAAAGAAGCAGACAGACTTAAGTTAGAAGAGCAGGTTCGTAACTTAAAGAAAGAATACTATGAGCTTGGAGGTCGTAACCTAAGTATGAGCTCTGTATTGGATGGTATGAATAAACTTACTCGTCAAAAAGGTATTGGTCTTAACCCTTTTGCAGCTATTAGAAACTTAGCGGTGGGTGGATTGAATAACTTCATCCATGCTTATGGAGGAGAAGACTATTCTACTAAAGACTTTTACACTGCTACAGGTATTATAAAAGACAGTGCAGCTAAATATCTTACATGGGGTAATAGTAACTCTATTAATGCTATGAAGATATTGAAGTTCAATCTAGATTCTAAGATTGTTGATGGAGAGGATGAGATCTTTAAAGGAAGTGTAAGTGCTATTAATAAAGCTAGCACATGGGAAACTATTAAGAAATATGTACCTAGTCCTTTTGGATTGATGAGATCTACTGACTATTTGTTTAAATCTCAAACATCTGTATCTATGATGTTAGCTCAGAAAGTTGAGACTAGTAAAGGTACGTTTAACTTATTTGAAGTTATGGATGAGAATCTAAACTTCAACTCAGCTAAGTATGGTGAGTGGGATGTAGAAAAGAATGGTGGTTTAACTTTTGATGAGTTATACGATAAGTTCTCAGCTAAAGTGGGACAAGTAGCTAGAAAGCTACATGGTTTTGCCGGTGGTGGTTTATCATTAGCAGCTAAAGATTCTATGTATTGGAGAATGCTAATGGTGTTTAGAACATGGTTACCAGAGACTATTGCTAACCGTTTTGAAAAGAATAGATATGACCCTATCTTAGAACGCAATACAGAGGGTTATTACAGGACTTTTTGGAATGTTCTTAAAGAAGATCCAGCTGGTATATTTAAAGCGATGTATCAAGCTGCAGTGAGCAAACAAGTGGGTAATCTATCTAAAGAGGAAGTAGCTAACTTAAGAAAGATGATGATGGAGCTTACTACGATTATGGGATTATTCTCTATGTACTTAGCATTATCTGCTAGTGTAGGGGATGATGATAAGACTAAATGGAAGAGATTAGCTCTTAACCAGCTTAACTTATTAGCCCGAGATATGACTTACTATCTAGATCCATACTCTGCTAAATCTCTATTAGAGAATACAGTACCTGCAATGACTACTGTTACACAATCATTAGATGCTCTTAAAGCTATAGGTAACTATGCGGTGGGAACTGAAAATGCACAAGGTGATCCACTATATGATGGACAAAGAACTATATTAAAGATTACAAAAGCTCTACCTTATGTCAACAACGTAAATAGAGTGATCTATTACTCTGGTAGAATGGGTAATGTAAGATAATAATAAAGAAGGGGACCATTACAATCCCCTTTCTTATTTAGTCCTTACGCTTCTTCCAAATACTAAAGTTAATCGTGAGTAACATTAACCCGATTGCAAAAGTCTTTCTTACAACTGGTTCTCCTGTTTCAGCATCAACCTCTTCATATCTATGAAGTGCGATACCTAGATCAAACATTAAGTAGTGCGGATCAAACACGATAATCTCTATTTGCATAATTGTTATTTTTCCATAGTAAAAGGATGCTTGCCTAAGTAGCAATCTTGGTCCCAATCCATGTGCTTCTTAAATCCATTTATGTAGCTTTGAATATTACTCGCACCTACGGGATTATGGCTGTGCACACAACAGCTATTTATTTTTTGCTTATGATTGACAGCGTATTCAACTAAAAACTTAGCACAGTCAAGGCCAGTTTTTTCTTTGAAGCTGTCATAGTCTGGATGCTGATAACCATGCATAGCAACTTGATTATAATAATCGTTGATATGCTCATCTGCTAAATCATGGTCAAAGCTAACCAAGTCAGGTATACCATTTTTTGTTATCCAAGCAGCAAACTCATTATAGTTTCTTACTACTTGCCAGGGATGGTAACCTGGTATTGTGTCTGTGGGAGTTCTGCAGTCATCTAAGTATAGACAATTCTTAAGCTTTTTCATCTAGTCTTTTTTTAAGTTCTACAATCTCATTCTGCATAACGATTTGATTACCAACTAGTTTTGCAAACTCTTCTTGTATCTTGTGGTTGTTTATTTTTATAGCATCTTCTAGCTGTAACACCCTACTTGATAAACTATGTAGTGCTTTAGTATAAGCACTTAAATCTATTTGACTAACATGTGTACCTCCTATTGGGGTACCATCTATTGTACACTTACTTTCTACACTAAATCCTGTAGGAATATTAACATACTCTACATTTTTATAGTCAGAATAAGGCTCTATATGAATTACAGTTAATGCACTAGATCCTTGTTTTACTGTAGTAGTTACACAAGATAAGTTGTCTGATAACCAAGCTATCATTTCTTCATGTAAAAAGAACTTAGGTTTCTGACCCTCCGTCCTTTGTTCTGTTAGTATCTCTGTCAGCATCTTCTTGTAATTTAGTATTACCTCTTTTATGAGGTTTTGTATAAGGACAATGTCTGCACTGATTACCACAACAGCTTTTTCTGTTCTTATGGAACTCTGCAGTGAATATCACTCTATCTTTTTCTAGATAGTAATCTCGGTTAAACTCTATTACTTTCACAGGTCTTTATTTTCTTCTGTCTTATTAGCTTCTATTTCTGAAAGCTTAAGCTGAATAAGCTTTTCACATTTCTGTTTCCAGCCACCAGATTCCACTTGAATCATAGTGACATTACAGTCATGGTTTTTAGCTTGAGTAAACTCTTCAGGATTATCATCTAAATGCCATAAGAACTTAGTACCATTTAGATAGTTATACTTCCATTCCATGCATGTAAAACGTACATGATATCTAGGTATACCTAATCTATCTACTACTGCCCACAGCTGAGCATTTGGATCACCAGTTGTGTTACTAGTAATCTTAGCCCATAATGCTTCAGGATATGCTTTAAACCATTTATGTTGATGGTTTGAATCATAGCGGGTAGTAACTACCCATACTTCTACTCCTAGCTTAATAAGCTGAGCAGCATATTTTTGTACATCAGGTCTTTCTAATGTACCATCGAAATCAAAAGAACATTTCATGCTAAGAAGTGTGTTATTGTTTTAATAATATAATACCATAGAGTTATCCCTATAGCAAATGCTGCACCCCAGAAGATTATGAAGTGCCAGTTCCAGTTTCTAATTCTTTTCATCTGTAGCATTTTCATTAAAGTGTTCTATACTATATGCTGCAGTAAGACTATCAATTTTCTTTTCTAGTGTTGGTATCTCCTTCACTTGTTCTTTTAATGTCTTTATCTGAGTTCGTTGATTCTCTATCACGTAGAATAGCAATCCAACAGAAGCTAAGCTTAAAATCCCTTTTAGGTATTTCATAGACTGTAATATTTTGTGGTTTTATCAATAAGTTCCAGGTCTCCATCTTTTATGGCTGATAGTCTAACAGCAACTTCGATTTGTAATGTAGGAGAGAATACTCTCTTCTTAGTATTACACTTATCGTGAATTCGAGTGGGAGTTAATCCCAACCGATGTCCTGCTTTCGCAAAGCTGCTGTAGACTGCTATCAGTTCTTGTTTTTCAGGGTTATATACTTTTATACATGTGTCTTTGTAAAATCCGTTTAAATCGTTCTTCAGTTTCGGTGTTCCCATTCAATCTGTGATTTATAAGATCAAAGTTAAGTAACTCGTTTAACTTTTACAAATTTACTGTACTATTTTTAATAGCCTCTTGCTGTTCATAATAGAGTTCTCTCACTCTGGCTCCTAACTCAGCATCGTTAGAAGTCTTATAAATAATAAAGTTAGGTACTACTATAGAAGATCGATCAGTTCCTGCAGAATAACAAGCTCTGCACATCTGACCAATACCTTCAACATACCCTAGTCTCATGTCAATATGGATAGACTCATCATAAGATGTTTCTACTCCGCATACTACGCAATTGTCTTTCATAGTTTAAAATATATAACGGATATTAATAGGATCAAAGTACTCTGCGTATAAAGCAGTGAACTCTTCGATCATTTGTTTTTTAAGCTGCCACTTGTATCTAATGTTATCTGGAGCATACTGAGAATCTTTTGACTCTTGTATATCAGGTTTCCATAAAAGATCTCTGACAATATCTGAGTTACGCTCATGCTGATGTATGTTATGTGTTAGGAATATACACTCACACTTAACATCCACACCTGCAGCTTTAAGCTGTTCAAATAACTTGCGGTATTCTTCTAACCAGCCCTTTTCATAAATGATAGGACTGAAGTTAATATGTACTTCCATTACTTGTTGTAGCTTAGGTATCTCATTAATACGATCAATGATTTTATCTGTACCTGGCTCTAGTACATCTGAGTAAATCTGTGGCATAAGACTCACTCTGATTCTATGTTTCTCTTTAATGAGTTGATAGTTATTAGGTAGGAACTTAGTAGGATATTTAGTAGCAAATGTAGTCTTTAGAAAAGGATCGATATTAAATGTATCGAATACTCTTTGCCAGTTATAATGCTTACTCATTAAAGGTATATCTGTACTACAGCCAATATCTATTGTGTAATAAACTGGATCTATCTGATTAGGTGTTTTTGGCCAATGCTGTTGACCTAACCAGGTTAGAATAGATCTAGTAATTTGATCAGTATTTGTATTTACATATACCTTATCATGATTGTATCTACCTACATAACAATATGATTTCATACATCCCCCTAGACATCCGTAGACGTAGTTTGGACTAATAGCATCAGAGCTTCGTCCGTTGTCTCGTGTCTTTAGTGTTTTCGTAGACTGTTCTATTATTTGCATACACAGCTTTATTATCTTTTATAATAACCTTTGCGTAAGGTACTTTAAATCTTCTTCTCTTCTTTACAGAGATATCAGTAACTGGTTGGTTATTCATCATCTTCTGTTGGATAAGGATGTTTACATAATCTATTTTGAACTAAATCAGCTAAGGTAGTTTTACCTTCTAATATCATTTTAGCATGATTCTCACAAGGAACAAACCCTTCATGATCAAGAACCTTAGCTTGGTTTATTGATAAACTAAATTTTCGTTTACCATCTACTACTTCTCCACAAAAAGCTTCTATACAACATTCTGGATAACCAAAATATCTACCAGTTATTTTCCAGTGTTCAACATCTTCTGAAAGTGTCTCTTCAAAAAACTCAGTTGGTTCACATGTTTCACACATTATAATATGTTTTCTTTTACTAAAATATTTTTTACTGTAGCAGTAAGAGCTTCAAGATCAGATACGTTAGCTATTTTATAATCAAAGTTCCAGTTGTCAAGTCCGACTTCTGAAGGATGATTGTTAATAGGTTTAACTCCTGGTCTATCTACACGGATTATTATACCTTCTGCTTTCTTAATAGCTTCTGCTTCATTAGGAAAGCGGGTGTCTGTTATAATCCAGTTAGGATATTTACCAATAGCAGTACCTCCAAATCTTACAGGTTCAATACCTGTAGCTTTGTAGTCTGCCATAAGAGCATTAACCCATGTATTAGGATGTAAACCATCTCTAAGACCATCGGTACCTAACTTTTGTAAGAACTCTCTAACAGACATAGGAATCTCTTCATGTATTATATAAGATTCTTTAGGTGTAAACTTAGTAGTATCTCTAGCTTTATTCCATTCAGGACCAAGATTAGTCTTTTTAAACTGTTGATCCTCAAACATATTTTTATCTATGCCTGTAAGAAGACTAGCAATAACTTTAAGCTTGCCTGCCCACTTTTTGATCTGCCACTCAGATTCATCTACTAACCACCACTCATTGTGTACATAGTTATTAAGTACTTCTTCTAAAGTGATTGCAGTAGGTCTGCATTGTAAATATTGTATAATAGTTCCTACGGCATCTTTTCCGGAACCACTATAGCCCGATAGTCCAATAATCATATAGCTTCATTTGGGTTTATACCATGTTTCAGGCAGTGAACAACTTTATCATGTCCTGCTTTAGCTTCCTCCCATGTACAGTATCTCCACATTTCTTCATCATACTGTCCACCAAAGATCATAGTTTCAAATAATACAGGTCTTTTATCTTCAAACATCATATTATGATCCATGTGTAAAAATACTGTAGATACTCTTTGACCATCTATAGTCTCATCACCTACATGTTTTAAAGGACTACGTAAATCTCCATTTAAAGGATATTCTCCTTCTGGATAAGGCTCAGTAGTATGATCTTCATTTAGCTTATACCATTTCATCATCATTAGTTTTAGGTGGTTCAGGAAAAGGTAAAGAGTCAGCTTTCCACTTGGCAGCCTGCTCTTCATTAAAGAACACTTCATCAGTTTCTTTAAATCTTTCTTTTTGTAACTCGTTTATTTTATGTTTTGTAAGGACTTCCTCCCTTTTGGTTAAATGATAGCCAAAACAGTGATGACAAAAATAATATCTACACTGCTCGACTTTTTGTACTCTTCTATTAACTCTTTTACCAAGGATATAATCATAATGTCTACCCATGGTTTTGAGACCTATAAGAGCATTTTTTGCTTCTCCTGCTTTAGGATAACGAGTCTTCCCCGTTGCTTGACATTTGCTCTTTGCCATACTTATTGTCTACATAGTTTTGTACTAAGTCAATGACATTTTCCATATCATCTCCCTGCAGCTGAGACAGTTGTTCTGTTAAAAGCATTACATATACCATATCTGATTTATCTAGCTCTTTCTTTACTTCCATTACTGCTTGTGAGTTAGGTAGTAAATCATAAAGACTAGTCATAGCACTTTGGATTCTTTTCATTGACTGATCCAAAGCATACTTTTGCTTCTGACTGGTTAACGCTTTAGCATATTGTATTCTTATCTCTATGCATTTCATATGCTGTAATACACAAGTAAATAACTGTTTAACTGATTGTTTACTTAATTCTTCCATTATACACTGACTTATTTAAGTTCGGGGAAAAGATGAGTTTTCCCCGAAACTAGATTACATAAAACTTACTCCAAAATCTACAGTCTCTTCAACTGTATCTTCTATGACCATAGGTAATTCCTGTTGTACAAATGTTGGAGTCTTTATAAGAGTTCCAAACTCATCTACAAAGAAACCATGCACTATTTGATGATCTGATAAGTAAGTGAGAGGATGTGACTCTTTTAAAGCAGTCGTAACATGATTGTACAAGTCCCATGCTGAGTCAGGATTTCCGCTATAATAGTAAGTTGGCTTATCTAATTCACGCTTAACTATTCCTACCTGCGTAAGCGTTAACACGCCTAGATCTGCATACAACTCTCCAATAATAGCACCTTGTTGTTTTCTAGTTAAATAGACATTCTTAAGCATCTCTTTATCTTCTACTAAGTTATCATAATATAGCTTAGCATTAGATATTTGATGCTGTATAGTTGTAGTCGCATCGCTTAAAGCTGTACCAGTATGTTTACGCTTGTAGTTTCCTATGTCTCCAGATACTACACCGTTCATACATATAAATACTTGTGCTCCAATAGCACACTTAAATCTCATCATCTTGTTATAAGAGTTAGACCAAGCAAACATCAATCCCATATCAGAATCGTTTCCATAGTCTAAATGATATATACCTTGTGCAACTTGTGCATCTAGAGTTGTTTTATATAACTCTTTCTTGATTGTGAAACCCGCTGCAGATAATTCTTTACGTGTTTCATCTATAATGTGACCGTGTGGTATCACGGCATATCTCTTCCCATGATTAGGAAGAGCAGCAAATCTAAGTAAGTCACTAGTGACAAACTCTGTTTTAATTGGCATAACCCTAAGTTTAAAAAAGTGATAGTTGGCTAAACGATTTAGGTTTAACCTTGTTAATTTGTTCTATCTGTTTATAGATCTCTTGTAGATAATACTTCTTGTCAATATCATAACTGTTTAGAGGTTTAGTAGGATCAATATGATTGATTGTTGTTTGCAACCATTCACCTGACTCTACTTGTATCTCTCTACCATCAGGATTACACTTGACAAGCTTACTACCTTGATTAGAGATAAAATATCTTACAATCTTCTGTAGTTTAGTACTTACTAGTTGACCATTCTCAATGCGTCTTTCTTCAAAGTGCCAAACACCTTTAGCTTTAACGCCCGCACAATAGTCAAATACGTTTTGATTACTCTCCAGATAATCCTCTGGTAAGATATCATGTAATAAATAAGCAGAGATTGCTTTAGGAATAATTAGAAAGGACTTGTTTTTATGGAAGACAGCTACTTTCTTCTTATCTAGATCTTCCCATTCAAAGGCACCCTTAGACTTTACTTTATCTTTAGTAGTGATAGCCATGTAATTATTTACATCACGGATGATCATCTTTTTATATTGATCGTGCTCTAGATTAAGCTGAGTTAATAAAGACCACTGATCACATACTTTCATATAATCATCTATACGATGTGTAGGTATCATCATCTCGAGACCATCAGTATTCTGCATAAGAGGCTTTGCTTCTGGTATAGCTAGTGTTAACATCTCATATAGTTGAGACAGTAATAGCTGACCGTTAATAGTGATCTGCATAGTCATTTTAGGATCATACAGGAAGCTATTCTCATCGCCTGTTAAGCCGTAAGTTGAGTTAAGAATAATCTTATAAACATAGTTTCTAGGATCAGTCTTTGGTATCTTCTTTCTTTCTTCAAAGAACCACTCATACAGTTCTCCAAACTCTTGTTGTGGAAGATGTTCAGGATGAAACTTATTCTTAATAGCTAGATTAGGATAGAATGATGTTACATCAGAAGTCATGATTATCCAACCTGCATCAGCTGTATAAACACCAGATGTTGTGGCACCATGAATACCGCCTAGACCATAATCAGTTTTAACACCTTTATAGTCTAGAGTGTATTTAAACCCATCTTTAGTGGATGTAATAACTTTAGTTCTAAAATAGTCGAGGATCTTTTGGAATTCAGGAGTCTGAAACTTTACATAAGGGAGTATACAGTCTGCTAAAACTATATAGTCACGCTTTGTTCTAAGTTGTTTAATATCAGACTTTTCCCATCCAAGCTTTTTTGATAAGAAGTGTAGGAATAACTCTTTAGATATTCTTGGCTCTGATGCAGAATAGAGATCAATCCCATATTCTTTTGTCAGAGTTTGTCTAAGCTGTATTTGTTCTTTAGAATGGTCTAATATCTTTCTAGTAGATAATACATCATTGAAACAATACTCGATGATATCTTGCAATGTGGCATCATCAGGAACAGGTTCGTTATGTTTATGAGGCATCTCTTCAACATTCTCCCAGTCCATAGAATACTGTATCCATTTCAAGCTACTCATCTTAGCTTTATTATCCCAATGGTTCATCTTAAAAAGATCGATCTGTCTAATCTTAAGCTTAGCAGGTGAATAGTCTGCAAACTTACCAGCATCAGCTGTACTGATTACTTTTTGTGCATACGCATAGATATGTTCTATAAGCTTATCGGTGGGTAGCTTTAGTAACATCTTTTGCTTATCTAGCATCCATTGAGTTATCTGAGCATCAAAAGCTAATCCATTATAGGATATGTGCCATTGATTTAGATCTCTACAGTCATTAAGAAACTTAATTAGTGTAGGAAAATCATTCTGACTTCCATGAATAACAAAGACCTTGCTAATACTATCGTCCTTATAGTGTTGAAACACTGCGACAAAAGTATCCATCAAGGTCTCATAGTCCATTACCCAGTGGGTGGCTATTTTCGGAGTTGTGGTAGATTCACTACTCATAGGAATGATTGTTCAGTTAAGCTGTTCCCCCTTTAAATCTTAGAGCCAAAAAAAGCAGCCTAAACTGCTTTGTTCGGTCTGGGATAGTTGGTTATTTATCCAGGAATTATAGTTGGCTGAGTTACTATCAACGGTTCTGCTGGTGGATTTAAGTATTGATTATAATCAAATGTATCAGCGTTAACTGCTACTAAGTTAATGATATCAATAATCTCATTGTTTCTCTCAACATAATACTCATAGAATGTTTCTAATGTCTTACGCTCTTCAGCATAATCTTTTCCATTAGCACGTCTACCAATCTTAGATGTAATAGGGTCTCCCTTATCATCAAGTTTAGCTAACATATGTAAAGATTGTTTCTTTTCTTTACCTATTAAAGCTAATACTTTACCATCTAAATCATAGATAGCTTCGTTAAAAGTACTATCTGGTGATACTGGTATCATTTTAAAAGTTTTTTTGTTACCCCAGCTGCTGGTAACTAGCATCATTGTTTTACTGCTCATTGTGTTGGTTTAAGAGTACAAAGTTATACAGTTTTAGCTGACATCTCCAAATCTTTTACATGTATTTTTAAAGTTTCTTTGGAAGAGTCATATGGGTCGCATAGTTCACCTACTTGTTCTAGTAGACTAACAGGTACATTAAGAAGCTTAGCATATACCCCGAAATACTTTTCAGGGTATAAGTAAGTCTCAATGTATTTATATTCAGCGGGATTGTTACTGTAGTAGTACTTTATAGCTTTTTTAAAGATAACAGATAGCTTTGAATACTTACCCATCAGAAAGTTGAACCAGTCATCTTGGTAAACCTCAAAGTTAAAGATGTACACTTTTTGGTCGTGTATATATCTACATTCTTTAAAGAGAGGGTTATCTAGAAGCATCATCTTCTCAAAAGCTGCAAACTCTTCTGACTCATTTTGTTCAAATGTACAGATTAGTAAAGCATCTTCTGGGTTAATACTATCTTCTAGAGAGACATAAGTACCTGTTGGCACAAACTTCCCGCCTTTCTTTGTTCCTATAAGAGGATATAAGAATGATCTAGATTTCTGAAAGTACTTACCGTATAAACTCTCTATCATAGTTTTATCTTTTTACAAAGATACTTTACCTAAAGCAAACTCTTGAGGTAAATCGTAACTTTTATTTACATAATGCCACTCAGCTGTTTCTAAAGTCTTAGTAAGTTTACTAAACCAAGAGTTTAAAGTTTCTTGAGTTACTGGAAAAGCGTAAACCTGGAAGGTTTTGTTAATCACAATAAAGTTAAACTCTAAACTATATCCTTGTTCAATATATATACTATATTTAACTCCTACTAGTGTACAGTAAATAACAGCTTGAAGCCAGTAAGAATAATACTCAACTGTCTCTGGGAAGTCTTTTAACTCTTTACTAGTAGTTTTAATATCATTGATACGAATTACTTTCTTATCATGATCTAATACTAAGTTATCAATAATTCCCTTAAGACCAAAAGATTTTCCTGTTACTTGACAGTCTAAAGCTATCTCGTTATAGACATCTATGTTCTGAAAGTCACTAGTGTTACAAGCTATTAGGTCACAGATATTCTTATTAGTCTTCATTAAGTCTACAGCATTCTTACAGAAGTCGAAGTCTTCTTGATTGACTAATATCTTACCGTTTTTCTTCTTTAAGAATTCCCAGTAGTGTAATATATCAGGAGTGATGACCTTTTCAATACGCTGAGCATCTGTCTTTAGATTCTGAAAGTAGTTCATATCTTTCATTACATCTAATATAGCAGACTCAAACTCTACTAATTCAGTTCTATTATCTCCATTACGAGAAAGCTCTTCATAGTGTCTAAACACTCTATCCGCTACAATACGAGGATTACCTGTAGGTACGTTTGAAGGAGTGATCATAAACTGATCGTTAATATTCTCTTCTTCTAATAATAAACAGTGGATTAACTTACCCTGTACTAGATGTGAGTCTAGTCTTTCTTCCTTGTTACCAAGGATGTACAATTGATAGAACACAGCTGGGTTCCATAATAACTTGCTTAAACTGCTATAGCTAAACTGAAACGGCTTAGCATAAAACTCATCTTGCTTAAGCATTATGGTTTCTTGCATCATATCATCTATCATAGCGTTAAAGTCCAACTCTTCGGTTAGTTCCATCCTTCTTCTGTTTTTTGGTTTAATAATTTTTGTGCAACCTCGCATAGCTGCATACCACTGATTTGATCACAGTCTATACTATGACTATAACTAAACTCATAATACTTGTCGTAAAAACAAGCAGCTATACTTCTCCAAGTTAGATCTTCTTCACAACGCCATCTTCTGATATCATTTATCATATCTATAGTGAGGTCATTTGTTAAGCTTTCTATTTCTTGGTTCCATCTTTTTTGAAACAGCTCTCTTCCTTTTTGTAATTCAGGATCATTAAGCCAGTTTTCTAATAAGCCTTCACTAGTCTGGGACATGTTCTCCTGTTTTTTCTCTGTTATCTAATTCGGTTTGCATAATCTTTCTCATCCATTCAGGTGCATGTGTTTGCGTATCTAATACAGCTTGTAAATGTTGATCAGACATATCTGCTACACACTTCCATTGTAAAGGTTGTTTACCATCTTTACCACGGTTTCCCCAATGAGCAGTATATCTCATCTTTTCATGATCGTCAGATAGATATATACTAATAGATCTATCTACTTTAGACATGTCATGGCCGCCATAGCGTTGGTAGTCATTGCCACCATCTACCATAGTTTGATTAGGACACTTACATGTTTTGTAATCATGTCGATGATAAGATATTAATACTTCCCCGCATTCTTTGCATAGTACTCTATTAAGTACCATTTGTTCTAATCCATTCATAACTTACTTTTTTCTAGGTGACCATTCACCTCTGTTAATAGATTCCGCACAGGTTTTACATACTATAGTAACCCAACGAGATGTTACTCCAAGGTCTTCTTCTGTTCCGCAGTTTTCACATATGTTACTGCACATATGCTCTGCCATCAATATCATACCTTGTATTTTTTTATCTGCATTACCATCTGTATAGAATCTTAGTCTTCCAAACTTCTCTTTCATTTGAAAACAGGTTATCTGCTCTACTTTTTTATCTCCTGAAAAAGTATAACGATTCCAATCATCTATATAAGATTGTATAGAATCACATAATATATCTATAATAGGTAACCAAGCTTTAGGTACGCCAGTCCAGTTACATCTACCTGGATTACCTTCATAGTCTACAAATATCTTAGGATACTTGTCTATTAGCTCTTCGATTGTGATTTTGGCCATACTTCTATCTTTTTAAGTTTTTCACCAATACGTATTTGACTACGTGTATCAACAGTGTAAGCTTCTTCGTATTCTAGAAACTCCACAAGCTCTTTTAGAGTAGCTTTTAATTTAGTGCTTTCTTTATGTGCTATGTATAACGCATGGGTTAGTTGCCCACTTTCAGCTTTAGCATCTTCTGCCATAAGCTGATACTTGTTTAAATCATCGCTCATTTCTTTTCTTTTTGTGTTTTCATATCGTGACAGGTCTCACAGAGCACCTGTAGATTATCTATCTCACAGAATAGTCTCTCTACAAAGTCTGGTAGATCATTCTTCGACTTTAATGTGCCGGCTGGTATAATATGATCTACATTGATCTTCTTTTCAGGAAACCAGTGTTTACACTTATTACATAGATATTCATAACGCTGTCTCTTATTAGGTCCCTTATAGGCTCTTCTAGCATTCATTTTACATTGAGTGATAGGTTTCCACCATCTTGACTTTTGTCTTAATGCACTACGGATAAAGCTCCAGAAAGCTGATTCTGTCATAGTACCAGCATTTCTAACTTTAGTAGTTACTTTACGGGTTGTCTTAGGCACCTTTTTAACAGGAGACATGTTACGATATTTTTTTGTTTATTAATGTGATGAGCACTTCTCTAGTCTTTTTTGCTCCATGATCTTTAATAGAATCAGAGGGATCTTTACTTAGAGGTAGTACAGCCACTTCTACAAAAGGATAGTTTTCTTTATACTTCTGCATAGATTTAATACCAGCTTCATCGTTATCAAAGATAATAATAATCTTTTTATAACTCTCCTGGAATTCTTGCATCTGCTCTGCTTTAATCATTGTGTTCTCAGAGTCGGGAGCTACTACATCTATAGAAGATAGTTTAAGCGATTTAATAGACATTATATCCTTAAGGCTAGAAGTGATAACAAGATAGTCTTGCTTACTCAATTGCTCCATGCCTTGGATGTAGTCTCTCACCTTTATAAACTTTTTATCTAGCGTCTTGGGCTGATAAATCTTATAAAGAGATCCATCTTTCTTAAAATATCCATAGAGATAGTTACTGCTAATCACTAGCGTTTTATCATCACTATCAGATTCTTCTTTATGAAGATAATAACTACTTAATGGACGAACATTATATTCGTCTAGCATCTTAGATCCTATATTGAACTGTGTCCAATAATAAGCATCTTGATTAGTCCAGCCTCTCAGTACATACTGACTCACCTTGTATTTAGATTGCTTTTTAAAGATACCTACATCATAGCCTCCATTGTTATGAAGGATAAAGTCGTTGTAGATTTCAATAATAAGCTCTGCAGCTTGATGAAACTTTAGCTGATGCATATCTTTTACAAGATCTATAGCTGAGCCTGATTTACCAGTAGAGAAGTCCTTAAACTTGTAAACTCCAGTTTTACTTACATAGATGCACATACTAGGTGTACGTTCTTTAGAGTTAAATATACTCTTGATCTTTACATCTTGACCTGTAAGTTTTTCTTTGAGTTTGCAGAAGTGTTCAAACATCCAGGGGATGGGTACATCTTTTATATTGTGTACCAAGTTCTTTGTCTTAAACATAGGATATGAAGTTTAAAAAAGAGGGGGATGTAGAAACACCCCCCGACTGTGTATATATAGTCAGAACTAAAAGGCTTACATATCGAAGTCATTATTAGCTGGCTCAAAGCTACCAACTGCTTTTGAAGCAGGTAAAGCTTTGTAATGATACTGATTGTTCTTATCGAACTTATCTAACTTGCTATCATCAGAGCTTACAAACTTAAACTTAGGCAAAGATAACTTAACTATTGTTTTTCCGTTGTATTCTTCCTCTGTACCTTTTAAGAAGAAATACACATTGTTACCCTTAACTATGTTAATAGCTTGTGCAACCCAGTCTTCAATGCTTGAAGCAGAGATAGAATCGATCTCACTTCTCAACCCTAACTCTGCAGCTATTGTTGTAAGTTTGTACAAGATCTCATTCTTCATAACATTAGTCTCATCGAATTGATCAGTCCAAATAGTTGCAGTAACTCTTGCTGATTGACCTTTAAACTTAGGGCCATCATCGTTACCTTTCTCAATTGACCAACCCTCAAAGTCTGGTAAGGCTGGACCTTCTAATACTAACTCAAGGACTTTCTTATCCTTCTTGTTAGATGTTCTTAACGCACCGCTGTAGATGTGTGCATAAACTACTCCTGGCTGTAAGGATTTTGCTACTCCTCCGCCTTGTTTTACTTCTTGTCCTTTTGTACTGAACATAGTGGTTTGTATTTAATTATTAATAATTACTTTTCATAGTCTAATATAGACTGTCTTACATAAGCTAAATCATTAGCTATCTCAAAGCTTGGGAACATACCTCTTGGACTCTTACAAGTATTCTCACCATTGTTAGATGTCTCAAATACATAACGGATGTTACCATCTTTGTCTTTCTTTACCTTACCAAATAATACGATAGAGAATAAACCCTCTAGGGTTAACTTTTCATCTACCATTTTCTTTTACTACCTCCAGTTTCTTGGAGGAATAGACTATATCTTCTAAATTTTATATTTCCATATCAGACCGCATGCAGACTTGGTTCTACCTGCACATACGTTAGCAATCTGACCTCTTCTACAATTATGCTCAATAGCAGCTTCTTGTATAGAAGAGTATTCTTTTTTAATATTACCATCACTATCTATAAGAAGAACAGGTTTATATCTTTTTCTTTTTGTTTCTTCTGATTGCTTTTTACCTAGGTTATGCTGTCTTATTTTATTTTTAGTTATTTCTGATAACTTTTTACCTAAGTGAGCTTTACTGATTTTAGCTTTAACATCAACAGGTCTTTCACGACCTTTTAGAGATTTTGATCTTTTCAGTTTACTTTCTTCTGATACTATTTGTTGTTGATTGCCATCTCCACCAATAGTCATATTTACTAAGGAATATCCCCAGGATTTTAACTGACTGATCCAGTATTGCTCAAGCTTTTTCCAACATTCATTTGGCTCTACAATGTCAATAACTTCTATAATTGGTATTGTACCTTTTAAGAGTAATCCTTTGATCCAGGCTTTTTTATAAGTGCTTGTTCCATTGTGTAAGCTATCATGTATGTGTTGCGATAGTCTATATTTTAAAGAACTTGTGGTTTTTCCTATATATCTGATTTGTTCAGTTATAGGATCCGTTAGGGTGTAGATTATTATAGTTTTCATAAGTGACTTCTATAATATAATCTACAAAACCTTTGGTTAAATACAAAATTTACTTCACCATTTCCCCCAAGGTTTTCTTGGAGTACTCCCCATCACAGGGATAGTCGTTGAACTTTTATCCTTGGCACCATCCAGTAGGATACTTAGCTGCTGATTACCCAATCTCTATCTCTTTTACTATATTACAATTATTACTATTGTAGGGAGTGTATAGAGCTCTAAGGGTGTCCCAGTCAATTAGATGAATACAGGCAAAATGATTTCACCAATAGTTTTTGCTTTAAACTTACGTTTACCCTCTAAGTCAGTTGACTCTTCAGCATGAGTTAAGAAATAAACTTGTAAGTCCTCTCTTAGATCTTTTGGCATTCTAGCTATACGAGCCAAACCTGCACCGATCTGAGTAAATTTTTCGTAGCCTTTCTCGTCACTTCTATCAAAGTACTCGAATGAAGACATGTATTGAAAGTCATCAACGACTACTACCTTTATTTCAGGTCTTTTGTCACTGATGTATTTCAACGCTGCTTCAATAGCTGGTACACTTGCTTTGTCATACATATTACCTTGTGGGTTTTCTTTAGACCAAAGTGTGTACTTTGATTTCCATCCTCTGAAAGGAAGAGCTTTGTTAGCTACGTTAATGATAAAAGTCTCCTTAGGATTTAAGGACTCAATGCTAGTTGATTTACCAGCACCACTTTCTGCGATTACTAATACGCCTGTTGCCATGTTGTGTGTTATTTATTGTTTTTGATAAGTTCGTTTAACCAAGTTTTTGTACTTACTGGTCTACCAGTATGTATAGCAAAGTAGTCTCTAATAGTCATCTGTGAATATAAAGCATCTTCCATAGGAGCAGGTGCTTGATATGCAGGAATAGTTGGAGCAGCTAGAGATTGTGCAGTTACCCATGGCTTAACTGTATTAGTTTCTGTATCATCATCTTTTAATACATCATCTAATATAATAGCAGTAGATACTGGACTTATTACTTTTGCTTCTTCTAATGGAACTAAGTATGAGTTCTTCTCATTAAGAACATACTCATCTTCAAAGTAGTCATTAGGTGCAATGCGATAGATTTTACGATCTGTAGATTGATAGTTTCTTGTAACGATTTCAAAGAACACACCCTTTGGCATCTTAAACTCTGATGCAAATACTCCTATATAGAGTTTGCCATCATTAAGTGATTTGTCATAAAAAGCCATCTTAAATGTAAAGTTACTTTCAGAAACACCAAGATCTTTAATCATAGCTTTATGATACTCACGGATCTCTTTGCGTTTCTCTGCTCTTTCATCTACCGGCTGTTGTTGTGGATTGTAGTTTGCTGTATTGAAAGTCATGTTGTTAATTGTTTCTTTTTAAGAATTATAGTTCTTCCCCTATATCTGCTGATACAGCTCTACCTCTTCTTCTGTTTCCAAATGTACTTACCCCATTATTAGCAATAGATACATTTGTGTTGGGTTCAGGTACTTCTACCAATTGACCTTTATCAAATTCTGTCTTCATAAATAGTACATTATTATCATCGTTACCATTACGAATCTTTAGTAGATGCATAAATACATCTCCTTTTTGACAGATATATTCTTTGGGTCCATAGATAGGAATATCTGCTTTTAATGGATTAGCTAATACAATAACCATCTCAGATGCTTGCATAAAAGCATCACCTCCAAATATATCAGACGAGGTAGGATAGTTCATAATACTACCAGGAGTCTTTCTACTTGGCTCATCAATACTTCTATTGAGCTGAGTGATCATTATAATAATAATAGGGAGTTCTTTCTTCACCTGCATAAGAGCTTCTGCAGTGTTGTAGAGAGTTTGTATCTTCTCTCTTTCATCATTAGCTTTCTTAAGAAGCCAACTGTGGTCAATAGTTACGATCAAAGGCTTACGTCCATTCTCATTGTAGAAGTAGTGTATAGCTTTAACCATCTCCTTATGATCCATAGGTTCGTTTATAAAGTTACGCACCACACCTTTACGCTCTAACATCTCTGTTTCTTTAACTAGCTTTTCTATTAGTTGAAAAGTGTAGTCATCAAGAGCTTGTTTAGAACTTAGTATCACTCCGTAGTCTTTTGCTGTCTCTGCTGCAAAGTGTCTAGCACCATACTGCTCAGGAGCCATCTCAAACTGGAACTCTAAGATACCAAAGTCTTGGTCGGGATTTAATAAACGAGATTGTCTTAGTATCTGACTAACAATCATAGTCTTACCGGCACCAGGTCGAGCTCCAATAGTAATCATAGATTGCCATTCTAACCCACCTAAGCTTGCATTATTCAAGCCGGCCCATGGTGTTTTAAAGGATTTGATCCTACCATGTTTTCTATTCTCTATATTGTGAAGAGCTTTCTTCAAAACATCAGAGAACTTAAGAGACTTATAGGGTCTCACAGTTTGTTGTTGTTCACTCATAAGATTAAACTAATTCTTCTTTGATTTGAAATACTTCTTTGATCATACTAGTTAAATTAGTAGATGCATCTTTTAAACCTTGTAGATAAGCTACCTTAACTAAATGGTTAGCAATGTACTCAAAGTTTTTAAAATCAGTGACTCTTAGTTCAGGTCTTTCTTTTAGAGCAATTGAAGATCTTTCAAACAGCTCTCTTAAGTTGTCAAACTGTGGGATGTTGATTGTTGGTTCTGACATATGTTGTGTATTTTGGGGTTGTAAAGTTAGTGTGTTGTGGTGATGATTACAAATAAATCTACGACTTATTTTTTAGATTTATGAGTAGATAATGTTAGGGTTATCTAGCAACATTTGGCAATGATCTGCTAATGAACTCTTTACATCTTTTGTAGTGGTGTCACTTTTTTTAATAAAATATGCACTAGTCATCATGTACATATAGTTCTTTAAACTAAATCTGTGCACATAGTACTCAGTTGCATCTAGTACAAGATCCCAGTCATATTCTGGATAGTTTTTAAAGAACCAGATGAAGTTATCTTTTAGCTCTTTCATACTTTGACGAGCTAACTGATTGGACGGCAAACGCTTAGCTGGGAATATCTCACGATACTCTTTAATCTTTTCCATAAAGCCTTCACCTAATACATCTGTTGCTACCTTCTTCTTAGTCTTAACTAGATAGGTTTCAAACTCTTCTAGTATAGCTAAGCCTTTAGCAGTGATAACATTGCTATCACTTAATAATCCAGCATCTCTACAAGACTGTGCAACTTGCTCAGTATCAATAAGATCTGATGGTTTAATCTTTTCCCTGCAACAATCAAGCAAGTAAATCTGATTCGGGGATACTTTGTGTCGGACTATCGTAGTCCATAGTTGATGGCTCATAAACTTCCTGGTTATATTGTGTTTTAATGTGGTTGATTATTGATGTGTACTTAATCTTAAAGTTAGCATCAGTTTCAGCTAAGTTATTAAAAGTAGTGATATTATGTATCACTGTTGTGTGATCCATCTTTAAGTGCTGACCAATCTTTTTTAAAGAGTAACCCATAGTTCTAGCTATTTTAAAGAACATAGCTCTCACTTCTACCAACTCTCTGTATCTACGATGAGTTCTAATAGTGATTCTTTCTTTCTTTAAGTGGTCAGGTAAATGTGGGTTAACACACTCTTCTAATACATCTAAAGCCAACATCGGAATGTATCCGTCACTATCTGTATACACCTTAGTGACAATAATAGGATAGTACCCAATCTTATCAAAGAACTTAGCTTTGAACTCCTCAATCATTTTTCTTTCTAGTTTACTAGCATAGTTTTTACTGTCCATATTGGTTATTTTGTGTACAAATGTATATTATTTCGGTATAAGTTAACATAGTTATCCAGGTTTTTTTTATAAAAGTCTAGAAAAAACCTTATATTATAGTGTAGGGTTTTGTGTAGCTCTACACTTCTTAAGTTTATATTTATTAAATCTTATTAATATGTCTTATCCTCAAAACTTCTACGCTCAGAAGGATTATTTAGGATTTCCTATCCCAGGTACTATGATGTCTGTACCTTATGGTAAGGCTATTCCTAAAACTAGTATTGCTATTCCAGCAGCTGATGTTACTCCAGGTAACGGTCAAACTGTTGTTGCTCACAAAGACAACTTACGTTATTTTGTACGTAAAGATCAAGCTGGTAATATCATACCTAACTCATTGTTTACCAGTTATAAAACACCAACTGGATTAGTATATGAGTTTAAATTAGTTCACTAATCCTTAAATCTTGAGATACAAATGGCTGCTTCTACAATAGATAAAATTAAGCTTTGGCTATTTCCAGGCTTAATGAGTTGCTTAGCTGCTCTTATATGGGCAGATGTATCTGAGATTAAATCAGATGTTAAAACATTAATGGCTGTCTCTATAAAAGATGGTATTAGGATTGATAATTTAGAAGGAAAGCTAAAAACAGCTTCTATTCCTTCAGCTCCAAAAGATGAGATTCCTTTTATGTTTGAAAGAGTAGCTGTTGTTCCAGATAACAGATTATTTGCTCAAGCTAAATATATAAAACCACTAAAATAACTTACTATGACATTCAAAGAATGGGTTGTTGATTTATTCAAAGACGAAAGAGGAGCTATCTCTATAAAGCCAGTTGTTGCTTTTATGGGAGCTTTATTCTTATGTGTTACATTATGTGCTAACTCTTTTACAGAAGAGAAGTTTAAACCTGCTGATAAATTAGTGGACGCTGTAATGGTGATCACTGCTATCGGAATGGGTGCTGACTCATTAGATAAATTCACTGTAAAAAAAGATGTATCTGCACCAGCTGCTGAAGAAAAATCTGAAGAATAATGAATAAGATAATGACCTTATTAGTCCTTGCACTAATAGGTATTATCGTTTTAGAGAGAACAGGTTGTAGTGGAGCTCTTGGCTTACACTCTAAAGCTGACACTCTGATAACGCATGATACCACTTATGAAGTGCATGACAGTCTAATCACTAAAAAGATGGTGGTTAATAATACAGTATTTGAACCAGAATATATCAAAGGTGATACTAAGTATATTCCAGATACTAACTATGCTGTCCTTAAAGCTCAGTTTGAAGCTCTTGTAAAAGAACATGCTTCTAAGAATATGTATAAGGATAGTTTGAAGTTAGATTCAATTGGTTATGTAGTGGTTAGTGACACTGTACAGTTTAATAAATTAGATAACAGAGGATATCAATATCACTATAGCCTACCTCATTATAACACTACTATGACGATCACTAAACATGATCAGCCAAAGACTCAGTTATATATTGGTGGTGGTATAGATGGTAATAGAACATTAGGAATCACAGGAATATCTGCTGGATTACTATTGAAAAACAAAAAAGATCAGATATATGGTTTAAAAGTAGGTACTGACATACATGGACAAATCGTCTATGGTATGGAGTCTTACTGGAAGATCAAACTTAAAAAGTAATATACTATGAAAAAGATTATTGACTTAATCAAAGCTTTACTTGGTGGTGGTTCTTTAGCAGAAAAAGCTATAGAGCTTAAACAATTAGAGTCTGCTGTAAAAGAAGAAGTTGCTACTGTAAAAGAAGTGGTAGCTGAAAAAACAGCTGAAGTTAAAGCTGTTGAGACTAAAGTAGCTAATAAGATAGCTCCTAATAAAAATAACAAACCTAATAAGAAAAAATAAAACCCTATGGATTTAAGTAAACTAAAAGGAAAAGGCGTGCCAGATAGTATCTTAGCGATTCTACCTGAAGCTTTCGCAAAGTATGAAATCAACAGTGTGTTAAGAGCTGCTCATTTTTTAGCTCAGATTGCACATGAGTCTGGTGACTTTACAATCAAGACTGAGAGTATGAACTACTCTACTCCTGAGCGTATTGTAGCTATATGGCCTAGCCGTTTTAATTTAGACGGATCTAATGGTAAGAAAAACGCACATGATTACATTAAGAATCAAGAAAAACTTGCAGAAGCTGTATACGGTGGCCGTATGGGGAATAACAACCCAGGTGACGGATTTAGATTCCGTGGTGGTGGATTTTTACAGCTTACAGGTAAGGACGCATACAAAGGTTATGCTGCTTATCTTGGTAAAACAGTTGAAGAAGCTGCAGACTTATTAAGATCTGACAACCACTTTGCATTAGATGCAGCTTGTTGGGAGTATGTAAATAACATGAAACTAAATGCTGTAGCTGATACAGGTTCTAGTGATGAAGTTATTACAAAAATCACTAAGCGTGTTAATGGTGGTACAATTGGTTTGTCAGAACGAATTAAAGAATTTAAACATTTTTATAGTTTACTTAAATAATGGATTACCAAAAACACTATAATAAGTTGATGGAATCTAGGTTACTTTTAAAGACTGAAAGGTACCAAGAAAGAAAAACTGGAGGATATTATGAAGGACATCATATTATTCCTAAAGCTAAAGGAGGAACTGGAACTAGTACAAGAGGTTTAAATCATCCTAATATAGTTCTTCTCACTGCTCGTGAGCACTTTTTAGCCCATTGGTTATTGTGGAAAATACATGGAGATAGAGCTTCTGCGTTAGCTTTTCACAAAATGATGTCTACTAATAAAAACCAAGATCGTATAGTTTCCTCTAGAGGATATGAAGAAGCTAGATTAGCTTTTTCAGAAACCAATAAAGGAAATCAATATGGTAAAGGAAAAACAAAAGTGGTTACAGAAGAACAAAAGAAAAGACAGTCTGAACTTATGAAAGGAAGATATTCTGGACAGAACAATCCTTACTTTGATAAAACTCATTCAGATGAATCTAAAAGAAAAATATCAGAAAAAGCTAAAGCTCGTCCTATAGAAACTAGAAGTGGTTACAAAGGATTGAAGATAGTTATAAAAGATGGAGTTATATTAGGAGAGTTTAAAGAATCAAATGATATTGCTAAATTTATAGGATGTTCTCACAGTAACATAAGACATGTACTAGCAGGACATCAAAAAAGTGCAAAAGGATATACTATACAATATAAAAACTAACAAACTATGGCAGGTAAAAAAAGCAGTGCTGATAACCGTAAGGTGACTTTCGGTAAGCGTAAAAGAGGTAAAGCGTCTAAGACGAAAGGACCAAAAGATAAACCAGTTAAACAATATCAAGGACAGGGTAGATAATTTCTACCCTTTTCTTTTAAAACCACTCGTATGAATATAATAATCAATAGAGCTAAACTATACTTTAGCTATTTATTTTTATCCTTATTAGGGCTTTGGTTAGCCTTTGCTTTAGGTCTTTGTTTTTACACTGTAGCTCTTGAGCTTATGGGTAAAGAAGATACATTACAAGATATGGCTAACAAGTTTGCTTGGAAGTTTGATGGGACTTTTAAAAACAGTCCTGGTAATATCTGGTATAATGAAAAGCGTATCTCTATAGGTGCTGTGAGCAATAAAGTTCAGATTGGATCTTTAGCCGGCAACCGTAATTTAGAGTTTGGTATCAAGAGTGTACTAGAAGAAGTCATTCAAGATAAAGGATATGATATAGATCCATCTTCTAAGAATAACATAGAAGTTGATGTAGTGTACTTAGATGTTCTAAAGACACAATCTAGCTTTTCAGTAATGCATAAAGATAAAGAGTCTGTTGTAATTAGATTACAAGGAAGACTGTTTAAAGATGGAGAAAAGAAACCAAGTAAGAAGATCCTTGTAGAAGAATCAGCTGATGAAGTGAGTATGTCTACTTTGGCTATTGACCAAGGTGGTAAGTTCAATCAAACTAATCTAAGCTCAGCCCTTAAAAAAGCAACTGTATCACTTGTAAATAAACTATTAGACTAATGAAGAAACTTTTAACGACACTTTTTGCGACAGTTTTAGTATTTATCACGACACTTTCTTTTGCTCAGAATCCTATTAAGTTCAGACTTAGTGCTTCTGTTGCAACAGATGCTCCTGATACAGTTAAGACTAACACAAATGGTACTCTTTTACATAAAGGAGATCAGTTTGTTGTATACTTATCTGCTAACGGTAATGGTAACACAACCACTAGACAGTTATTATTAGATTTTCAGTATGATAATAGTGCGTTAACTTTAACCTCTATTGCTAATACTGGTACTGGTGGAAATGGTGGTGTATTACCTCAAGGGTCAAATGCTCAAGAATCTTTCTATCAATACCCTGGATACTCTTTTCATAAAACTACTCAGAACACTACAAGTAATGGTACCACAAACTATCAATACTGTAACTATGATTATACTAGTGGAGGTAGTTCTACCATTGTAAGATATAACCTTACTTGGTCAGGAACTCGTGGAATGCCATATGCTAACTATTGGGGATTAATAAAAATGGTTTTTACTGTTAAACAGACAATGACAGGATACCTTATGAATCCGATACAGCTAAACTTTGTTTCAGCTTGGACTGGTACTGGATCATTAGATGCTACTACTCAGGAAAATCCATTAACTATTAAGCCCTACTTAAATCCTAATGCTGACTCATATGTTAATGCTACTATTGATATTAACGCTAACATGACAGCTATATCTCCTATGAAAGTGTTATTCCAAGATACAACTACTAAGATGTCTCATTTGTATGATATCACTTCTAATGGACAGGTAAATGTAAATCAACCAGACTTATCTCCAAACACTGTTTACAGAGTTATGGGTATGGTAAATATGGATAAGCTATATAATGTTTATAATGCTGCTGTCACTGTATCAGACTTCACAGGACCTCAGAATGAATTCGTAAGTGCTAACCTAGATGGTACGCCTTCTTATTCAGTTATGACTACAGGACCTAGTTTCTTAGCAGCTGATATGAATAATGATAAAGTATTTAATGGATCTGACTTACCAATATTATTAGCAGCAGCTATTGCACAAGATACTCTTGTTAAACTTCCTCCAGGTTATACTCCTGGAACTAATGGATATATGTCTGTATGGACATTTACTGACACTGTATTTAATAATATGACAACTAGTTCTTGGAAAACTCTAGATCTTACAAAACCAGTATATTTTAAGACAGGTAATGTTGGAGATTATCTACCATTGAATCTTAAGTATTTATTATGGGGGGATGTAAATAGATCTCACTCTTCTCAAGTGATTATTAATGGCTCACCAGTATCTAGTGCACTTCCAAGCTTACAAAAGTCTGGACAGTTATCTACGTTTGCTGTTGGATCTAATGCTATATTATTAAATACAACTAGAGATATACCTAGTATTGATGTAAACTTAGTGAATAATACTGTAACATCTAATACCATTTCTATACCTGTATCAGTTGACACTAAAGGATTATCTCTATCTGCTTTACAGTTTGAGTTTGAATATGATCCTGCTAAGATATCTTTTGATCAGTTAAGCTTAGGCTTACCTAATACATGGTATTCATTTGTATCTTCTAAAGCTGGTAAAGTGAAGTTTGGTGCTCTAGATAAATCTCTTATCACTGCTCCTTTAACAGGAGTAGCCACTCCATTCACTCTTAAGTTTTCTACTATAGGTGATGGTGTTGATATCTTAACGTCAATCAAAGTTACTGCTACAATGGATGCTTCTGATACAAAGGGTAACCAAGTGGGGATTAACTTAAACACAACAACTATTAAATTAACTGGATATAACAACTTCTAACTATGAAAAGATTCTTTAACATTTTTGTTGACACTCTTATTGTATTGTCTTTAATACTATTTGTATTTATTAGCTGCAGAAAAACTGTTGGAGTTGATCCAGTGGTAGCTGCAGGTATAGATCTTGGTAAAACATCTACTAGTACTAGTATTAAGACTTTTTCTCAAACAGGTAGTACAGTAACTATGGAGTTTGCAACAACTCCAGGAGCTAAATACTCTGTACAGTTCACTCCGTTTGCATTAGATAATACAGTGAAGACTGATAAGTTTACAGCTACAGATACTGTAACTAAAAAGATATATGATTTAAGTGATCTTCCTAAAAAAGACTATGATGTGCATTTTATTGACATCCAAGGTAAGGAAGACAAGCATCCAGTAATAATTAAATAACTATAACTATGGCAACTAAAAAGCAACAAGAGCCAGAAGATAAAATGGCTAAGAACGAAAAGCATAATGACGGTACAATGACTGGTTTAAAGAAGACAATCATTGGTACAATATCTACTCTAGTAGTAGGTGGTGGTACTTTCTTAATGTCTTACTTACAAAAACCAAAAGAAGATGCTAATAAAACAGCTCAGCCCGCTATCAATATTAACATCCCAGCTCAACAACAAGCTCAGTCTACAAAGACAGTCATTGTTAAAGAAGGGTCTAGTTCAGCAGCAAAGCCAGTTGAAAAACCAGCAGTTGCTAAACCTAAAAAGAAAGAAGGAGATGAATTCAAAGAAGAAGCTCCTAAGTGGTAACGAAACTTAAACTCTATGGACTTAGATAGTTATGACAAGAAACAAACACAAACGCTTAGTATTTTTCAAAGAGACATCTCTGATGTTGGCAATGTTCTTTCTACCATTTGGCTACGATGCCTTGTTCAAATGGATTATGGATCTTACAGGAAGTTATTGGGCCGCAGATGCAGTCTTTTATTCTATTTCAGGGCTATTCTTTTTGTCTTATATATTATTAAGCAGATCCTTAACTAAACATTACAAATGAAATATCTTATTGTATTAATAGCACTATGTTTTGTAACTGTAATAAAGTGTCATGGTCAAATAGCTAAGACCTCTACAGAGAACTATAAAGCTAGTTTTGAGAAGTCAATCGACATCTCTCAGTTTATGGACTATGACGGTCCACAGATTCCTATACAGATACTAAAGTGTGGAATTAATGATGAGATGTATGAGATGTATCCTGAGCTTAAAGAAAAGCGTGTAGGACTTGGTGTAGCTAACATCTCTATGGAATATTTAGAGAATCTTAATAGATTCAAGTTTACTGAGGATAAAACAGAGATAAAGAACCGTATGGTTAAGCAGTTTCAAGCTAGCCAAGCAGGTATCTCTGAAAATAAGCTAGATGGTCGTGGTAAGATCAATCTAGCTAAATACTTTGTTACTATAGAATGCTATGACTATTCTGTATCAGAAGATGAAACAGTATCAGCTAAGCTATCTACAAGCCAGTTAATGGTCACTAGGATCGGTTTACAGGTCAGATTTACTGACGCTGAGACTGGTGTAGTTTTTTCTGGATCTGGCCTTGGTGAGGCTAAAACCACTAAAGAAACATCAGGATTATCTGACGCTAGTCTAGATCCTGTTAAATTTAATCAATCGACCATATCTATTGCTACAAAGAAGGCTTTGGATATAGCTTGTTCTCGTATATTGGATAGAATGGTAAAGAAAGGAATCTTTACTAAGTAATGAAACAGTTTATATTATCACTAATACTAGTAGTAATACTACCAATATATGCGTTCTCACAAACCATTGTACAAGTTTTTCAAGATCCCTGTACAAAGATTACTAGTACTTTTGTCATACCTGTTAGTGGTAGGACTACTATTGTGTTCTATAATAAGTCAAGGAGCTTTTCTGCTGCTGACGTGGCCAGCGGTGCTTTTCAAACGTGGATTAACCAAGTATATGAAGACTATAAAGCCTATTCTCCTTGTTCTGTTTCTCAAGTGTCATCAACTGCTACACAAGTTACAGCCTCTGCTGTATCCTCTGCAGTAAGTACTGCTGTATCTGCTGCAACATCTGCAGCTGCAAGTGCGGCTGTAAGTTCAGCTACTGCCGGTGCAGCCTCAGCAGCCACATCTAGTGCTGCTTCTTCTGCAGCAAGTTCAGCTGCAGGCTCAGCTGCTTCTAGTTCTGCAAGTAGCTCTGCCACCAGTTCATCGGCCTCCACCTCTTCTGGGGGAAGTACTTCTGAATCTAGTAGCAGCAGCTCATCAAGCAGCTCGTCACAAAGTGAGGGTAATTCTTCCTCCTCTTCTTCAGATAGTAAGGGTAGTTCCTCTTCATCATCTGATTCTAAGTCTGAATCTAAATCAGAATCTAAGTCTGAAAGTAAATCTGAGAGCAAATCTTCTAGTAAAGAGTCTAAAAAAGACTCTAAGTCTAGTAATAAGTCTCAGGCTAAAATGAATCCTATTATATTCAACTCTGATCTCACAGGAGGCCAGAATATGGATAAGTCTATTGCTTTGGTTGCTAGTGGAGGTATGTCACAGTCTTCTATGACTGGAGCAGACTCTTGGGGCATTAGTGCTATGGCATGGAGTAATCTCCAGCAGTTTGTACTATCTAGTAGATATACTAAGATGAACTTTAATAATGGTAAGATGGAGAGTATATCCAACTGGGGATTTACTACAGCTCTTATGTATGGTAATTTAACTAGTTTTATTACTTATGCGTATATATACCCTATGGGTAACTACGGGGTGACAGGGGCCAACTACACACTCACTTTTTCTAAATCTTCCTATCTAAAGAAAGATGGTACCTCTGATAAACAGTGGGTGCTATCTCATTCTATGATGTTCTTTTACACAAAACCTTTTAGTCTTTCTAAAAGACTCACACTTGGTCCAGAACTTTATGTTTCAGGTAGTCCGGTTACCTATAATACTAAAGAAAATATATTTGTAGAATCCCATGATATAGGATTCTTTACTGGTATCTCTGGTGATTATGCTATTACTAAGAGATTTAAGTTTAACATGGGTTTGAGAACTAGTGCTAATACTAATCCTCAAGTACCCATGCTATTCTTTATGGTAGTAGGTTCTAAAATAAACTTATAGTTTACTATACCGTATTACCATTTGCGTCAACTTTTTTGATAGTTGACCCATTAAATATGATTACCTGCGATGCATCAGAATACTTTTTGATAGTTTCTTTCTGAAAACTATCAAATCTAGCTCCTTGTACACCGATAAAGAAAACTCTCTCAGAGTAAATATTACAATGATCTTCTGCGTCAGTTAATATGATAGCATTTCTATCGTTACTTACAACTTTTTTTACAGCCTCATTGATTGTCGTACCGCCATTACAATCTAGCATAGCTAAACTAATTGTATCAGACTTATACTTCTTTACAGAGTTATTAAATACATACACTTCGTTAAGCATATCCATCTCTGCAAGCTTAACAGCGAATGACTTTGCAAAATCGATACAGCTGATGTCGTTGTTATCTTCATCTTTTATACCAGAGCTACCAGACATAGATCCGGAAACATCGATATATAAATCAAGCTTACCAACACTCTTAGTATCTTTTACTACTATATCATCTACCATTACTTTTCTAAGCTTAGGATGTAAGAATTCATATTCTTCCAATCCAGCTATGTTATCACTGTTAAAGATATCTTCATAGATAGTTTCTTTTCTACTAGAGAAATAGCTAGCAGATTTATCTAAAAGCTTTTTGATTCTCTCTTTAACAGAGCCCATAGACATCTTAAGCTTGTTTAATCTTTGACTAACAGTTCTAATATAATCAGGACTTAGATTACCAGCTTCTTTACCACCAGATTTATGAGCTTCGTCAAACATTTGTTGTTGAGTCTCTTTATCAATGCTTTCATCAATAGACTTACAAGTGTCTTGAGCATCTTTAAGCATGTCATCCATCATGTTTTTACTAAGCTGATTGTTCATCATCTTATCTAAAGCTTCATCTATTCCTTGATTATCAAAGTCAGAACTACCTCCAAGACCTTTACCGATCTTATCAGCATCTTCTTTATCAACATATTCCATCATAGTAAGCTGCATAGAATAATACAACATCATGTTCCTAGTAAAGATAGCAGACTTTAGAGCACTGCTCTCAGCCATAATCTTACCTACTGGATTATTACTCTTCTCTAAAAACTTATACTTAGTATAGTTTTTATCATCTCTGTCTTCAAACTCAAGCTTCTCAATCTTAGAATAATACATCTTATATATATCGTTCTTTAAATGAGCTGGAATACTTCTATAAGTATCCTGTAGCTTTTTATTAAAACTAGGCCAGTCTGGTTTCTTATCTTCATCTAGTCTTTTGAACTTTGCACTCTGAGCAAACTTGTTATAAAACTTATTTACCTCAGATTGATTAGTGACATGTGTTTTACATATACTAGATAATCTATCCTCATCTATATAATGCATATACGGTTTAATAAGATCTGCTTTCTTATAAAAGTTAATCTTACCAAATAAACCATCGCCTTGCTTATAGTGAGTTGGGATTTCACCCTTCTTTACTTTCTCTAATATGGTATAAACATTCTTATATTGTTTACCACCACCTGTTTGTATTCTCTCACCTGTAGTGAGACTTCTTAAGTTAGCCATTGTCTCCTCCGTTTATTTTTTTTACGAGATCCTCAAGAGAAATGATGGACGATCCGAAGACCGCCATCATTTCCTGAAGGGATATGTTTGTTGCTGGACCTCTGCTTAGAAAGAAGCATTAACTGCTCCTGATGCATCACTTTCTACTTCACTCATAAGAGCTTCAAAGTCTTCTGTAGTTGCATAGTCTTTACGTGCAGGGTGGTTCTCTAAGATATAAGCCATAGAAATCTCTATCTCTTCTACTTGAGTTTCATCCATGATACCACGAGAAGCATAAGTGTTGATCAAGCCTTCGATCTCTGCTACAGCAAGCTCTAATTGCTCATTGTTCTGATGTGAGTGTAACATCTCCACTTTAGACATTACTGCCTTAACTTCTGGAGACATCAACTTGTTCTGTAACTCAGAACCTGCAGATTGAGATATCATAATCTGAGCAGTTTTAACTAATGCCTTATCTAAAGAGATATCCCAGATATAACTAACAGCTTTAGCTAAGCCAGGAACAAAAGTTAATGTTCTGTCAGAGCTGTTGTTATAACCTACTTCTAAATACTTCTCTAACTTGTTAGTAGGGATTTCTAAAGAAGCTATCTCTGCTTTGTTAGGAATACCGATGTTGAAAGTTTCACGATAGTCTCTAGCACCTTTGTTAAAATACTTAACTAACTCGCCTGCAGACACACGATTAACTGTCATCTTCAACATGAAACGATCCCAGAATGGAGAACCAACTTCATCCTTAGGGATTTCATTACAAGTTGCTACAAATAACTTCCACTTACAAGGAATCTTATGCTTACCGTTGAATAAGAACTTTTCGTTCATAACACCCAACATTGCATTACGGATAGCTGAGCTAGCCTTGTCAACCTCGTTAATGATTACAATCTCAGCTTCTGCTATAGGAGTATTTAACTCATATTGATTGTCAGTAAATAATTTACCTAAGTCTGGCATACCCTTAATCTCAGATGCTTTAGTACCCTCATCTGTTTCTAGGATATAAATCTTTTCAGCAAAGTCTTTAGCTGTCATCTTACCATCTTTGTTTAACCATGCTTTAGCATAATCAACAACAGTTTTAGTTTTGGCAACACCGGGTTGACCAATTAATAAGCAAGGTAAACCTGTGCTCTCTGCTAATGCTAGCATCTTAAATACTTCCTCCTTATTGATTAAAGAGGTTTCAATGTTTCTCACTTCTTGAGTTGTCTTCTTTGTGATTGACTTTACTTTTGCCATGTTTTTGTTTAGTTTAAATGTTTGTGGTGCATTTGGATCGATAGTTGTGTCGACCCATTCTGTTTTGCCATCTGTAGTTACAGTGGAAGCTGAATAAGCTGCATGCGAAGGCATGATTAAATTAGTAGCTGATTGATTGTGGGATCTTACCCATCTATATACACCATTTGAGGTGCTTGCGACCTCCCAGATATTGCCATCATTACCCATCATTCTTAATCCTATGGCGTATAATGTTGCACTATCTGTTGGACTTGGTCTTGTTGTTCCTGTTACTGCCATATTATTATAAGTTGGCGAAGGCGTCTGCTGATACTGCGTCTGATAATGCTCTATGGTTGCTTGCATTAACAGTTTCTCTGTAATCTCTAGCCTCTGGGATATTAATGTCTGATCCGTATATTTCTGTTGTATCTCCAGAAACCTCTGCCAGATTATTTGCATCTTTTTGTTCAATAGTGGTATTGATGGTTGTATCTCTTTCATTTATGTTATTATCTTTAGTGTCATCAATTACAGTGAATACTGTTACAGAAGTCTCTGCATCTTTTAAAGCAGGATGTTTACGGATCATGTTGATCTGTTGATCTTTAGCGTTATACTTTTCTTGAATAGAACCGTAGCCAAGATCATCTTTCTTTAACCATGTTAAACCGTTGTCTAGATCTTCTAAGATTTGTGATACATAAAGACTCACTTTGTTAATAGCCATGTTAGTTTGTTTAGATTTGTTTACCAATTGATTGTGAATTGAGGACCGTTGTTCTTTTTAATAATATCGTTAGCCTCAATAAAGATATTATTGCAGTCCCATACTGTTTTAGTATAAGCCGCTGACGCAGGATGCGATGCTTTTAATACATAGTGATTAGGACCAATCATAGATTCTAACTCTTGAGCTTGTTTACCTAATAAGATAAAAATCACTCCTGAATTAGTTAGATTAATCATGTCTAACACATACATAATAAAGTCATTCCAGATAGAATAGTGTGAACCCACTTTATCTATCTGACAGGTTAAAGCCCTGTTAAGTAATAATACACCTTGATTAGCCCAACGAGTTAAGTTAGGATCTTGGTGAGTCGGAAACTCTTGATATACAGTTTGTTCTATAGCCTCAAACATATTCTTGAGACTAGGTTGTGGTTTAAGAGTATTACCACATGAAAAAGCTAGACCGTCTGCCACTCCAAAAGTGGGATAAGGATCTTGGCCTATCATTACAATCTTTAAATCGTTTACAGGACATTCTTCAAACGCTCTAAAGACTTGTTTTAAAGGAGGAGTAAATCTCCTACCTTCTTCTTTTTCATTATATAATTTATCTAGTATCTTATCAAAGTCACTAGACATAATAAATCCCCTAAGCTTTGTAGTCCAACCCGAAGGGGTAAGCTTATCTATTAATTTTGTCTTGATCTCCTCAAGATTGATAGTTGGTATCATAAAAGTTCTTTATCTTTGTACAAATAATAATCCATGGCTAAATACATAGGTATTAAAAAGGAAACTACTTTTCCTATAACCGTAGGAGGTAATACTCTTATCAGTTTACAAAAGCTATTATTATATGTTCTTGCTGACAAGTCAGAAGAAGAGATTAATAAAGCTTATGAAAAAATACTTAAACAAGAGTATGATGAAGACTGGTATGAGCACTATGCTTTCTTATCTTTTACAATTCATCAGATGGAAAAGAAAGCTTTTGAATTAGGTCTCACTGTAGAAGAAGAAATGCCTGATCAGCCTACGTCAGGGGAAAGTTCACCTCTTCCCCAATCTGAATAGCAGCTTGAATAGCTAAAGATAATTCCTCTTTAGAACACTCTGCAAAGCTTTTAGCTAAGAAATACTCTTTGCCTGCCACTTCACGTGCTATACAAAGACCAGCTCTATCTTTTACTAGTATTTTCATATCTTCTACTGTCTCGCCAATATGTGTTGCTAAATGTTTTAGCATTACATGTAGCTTAGCGAGTTGTGGTAGAGTACCATCATCATGTTGTACTTCATAGAAGAACTCTATAATACTTCCTTCCGGTGCTTTAGAAACAAATAGCTCATATTGCTTAGCTGTAGCTAAACTAGAAAACTCTAGCCGGCCATGTTTCTTAATCATCTTACCGTTAAAATGCTGACTCATAATTAGATTGTTCATGTGTTACATCAAAGTACTTAATCTTCTTAGGGTCTAAATCTTTCAGAGCTTCTGTCACCCACTTCTCATCCACTGTATTCTTATAACAGAGAATATTAATGTAGGCAGTGTCATCTGGATTTAGTCTAAGTAATCTACCGATTCTTTGACTTGACTTACGCTCATTACCATAAGCGTGCATAATAATACCTGCTCTTAAGTTAGGAATGTTAACACCTTCATTTAATTGTAGTACACAAGATAGTTTGTCTATCTCACCATCTTTAAACATCTGTAGATTAGCTTCTGCGTTTTCATTACCTGAATGTACAGAATGCTCACATATTCTATCAGCTTGTTCTTGTGTATTACAGAAGACTAAGCACTTATCTTCTATCTCTGATAGTAGTTTCTTTGCATACTCTTCTTTAGTTTTGAAGTCCATTAGCACCCGCATTCTCATAACAGAGGCTATTTGCTCCTGTTTTTTACTAGTTGCATTCATTATTCTTGTAGACCAATACTCATAGTTCTTCCTTTCTGAAGTGAAGAACTTACTTTCTTTTAGTACTACAGGAATATTATTAGTAGTAGACAATGGCATCCTATGTACTAATATTCTATAGTCATTCAGGATGTCATCGTCTACAGCATCATCCGTAATATATTTATACAGGATAGGACAATACTTAAAAACCATTTGACCTTTCTCGCTCTGTATATATCTAGGAGGAGTGCCAGTTAAACCTAGCACTCTACCATTATACATTTCTAAAAAGATCTTGTGTGAATCTAGTAAACTGTGACACTCGTCAAAGATTACAAGATCATAGGTGTGCGGATTATATTTGTTTAGTGACAAATACGTAGTGAAGTCCACTCCATCTAAAGAGATGCCAAACTTATTAGCATCATCTTTCCAGCTATCAAATATAGATAGTTTTGGAGCAACTACTAAAACCTTTAGCTTACGCATATTAGCGTCTTGATAATGGTCTAGATACTTTAGTCCAATGAGAGTTTTACCAACCCCCATGGAAATTGATAAGCCTACTTTTCTATACTTTAAAGCTATTTCAAGAGCCTCATTTTGTATTTCATCTCTTGTTTTACGAGAAGTCATATTTCATAACTTTAAATTTTTTAAATAACAGTTTTGATTTAATCATTGCTCCTTTTACAGAGCCTTGATTACAACCTAATATTTTAGCTGCTTCCATTAAAGTAGGAAACACGTACTCTTCTAATGTTAATGTGTTTATTACTTTAACACATATACCATCTGATCTAAAAGTTTTTTCAGAATAGCACGGTTCTTCTGGTCGTATCAAGAAATGTTGCTTATACCGTTTTCTTTTAGCTTTTTTAGAACGTAGATTTACTGTATTATTTACTACGGACTGAGCATGCTTAAGTCCTGGATATAGTTCTTCTAATTTTTTAGCGGCTGCTCTTTCAGACTCATATTTACCAATACAATTACAATCTGTATTATAAATAACTACTGGTTTTTTCTTATCATTATGTTTAGGATATTTAAGAAGACCAAGTCTTTTTTGTTCTTTTAAAGTAGCTGATATTTTAAGTCTAGACTCTAAAGAAGGAGTATTTCTAACAACTTCGGTAGTAATATTATAATCAGGTTTTAAGCTATCTATATATTTTTGCTCAACTCTTTGAAGATCTGAAAAAACTACTTCCTCAAGTATAGAAACACTAAAAGCAGAAGATCCATACTTTAAATAACTGTTTTGTAAATAGGGATTAGCATGGCAGTTTCTATTAAGCTCAGAATAATGTCTTTTTAATCTATAGTATATATTTTTACTACTACCTATGTAAATCTTATTGTTTACAGTATTAGTTATACAATATATACCACAGATCTTAAGACCAAATGATTTAGGTATATTCATATTACATGTTTATACTACAAATATACAGCTTTTCTTTTGTTTTTACAAACAAACCCATAGATATACCTAAACCACATCTTTTGTGCCCTATAGCAATCTTTAAGGCTTCTTGTTGGATTTCTTCTCTTTTAGACATTATAAAGTTGTTTGTTGTTCAAGAGCATCTTTGAAAGCCTTAGCTAAATAATACGTATCAATGTTTTGATAAGCTTGATAGATAGTTCTAAGACTACTCATTACATCGTTATCTGCAAATCTAATAACATTATATAAGTTATTAGCTAAGAAAGCTTGTATAAAGCTTCCACCGTGGTTAACAATCTTATCTCTGTGTAACAATAGATTGATAATAATATCTTTTACATGATCTGTGATCGTGTAGTTATTTCTTTTAGCCCATTCTGTAACCAGAAAGTCGTAAGATTCATTTAGTTTTTCTAAAGTCATATGTTATTTTTAAATAGTTATAAATACTTTAAAGTCATCTTTATAGAAATCTTCAACAGTTAAGTTAAAGCTAGATAACTCTTTATTAATAAATATTAAGTGTCTACTACGAATAGTTTCTTTTGCTTTTTCAATAAGCTCAGGAGTAGATTTATATTCAGGAGATACATAAACACTATACCAGCAACGTTTTTTATTAAGTATAACACTTCCTCTAAGAGTTACATATCTTTTACTCTTATTTTTTGAGTCTTTTAGTATATTTATCCTAAAAGTACTATCAAGCTTTTTATAAGCAGCCATTATAGCTCCTACTTTAATAGTTTTTTCAATTACATCCATAATTATTGATTTTTAGCTACTTTAATTAGTTATTTAATCGTGATTCAGATAAGCCAAGCTCTTTAGCTGCATCAGGGTTTTCTTCTACCCATCTATGGCAACTACGACATAATGCTTTCCACTTAGAAATGTTGAGATAGTTATCTCCCACTCTTCCTGCAGTGTGATGTACATCAGTTGCTTTAGTTGTGCATCCTAATAGTTTGCCTTGACAGTTTGGATTAGCTATTAAGAATAGATTTCTCTTTACAGAGTATTCATCCATTTCTACCTGCCTCTTTTTAGAGACAGGAGAAATAGACTTAGGTTTATCTATACTATACCAGCATTCTTTGCAATACTTATCTTTACCGTGTGACTTCCAGATGTGTTTTTCAAGACTACATCCTGCACATTTTTTAAGCTTTGGTTGTATCATGTGTTAAAAAAGGTTTGCGGTAACAATCTTGCTTCTACAAGAGATGTTGCTATTTGCTTAAGACTAATACCAAGTTCTCTAAAAGAGAACTCAGACATATCAATAGACGCATCATACCCGTTAAACTCTTTCATCTGTTTAACTATAGGTGAATGCGGAAATAGCTTATCTAAGAAAGAATCAATAGATTTATTCATGACATCTTGTTTAAGCTTGTCTATTACTTTTTGGGCTTTCTTATAAGCCATGGTGATTTTACTCTTCTTAGTGTAAGACATCTTTTCTACTTTCTCATAAGGATAAGCAGCAAATCCGTACATTACTCTTTCAAGGAGCATGTGTTGTTTTTCTGTTAGTGGTTCCTCCACTACTAGTTTTTGATACTTTGTTGTACCATTCAGCTGCACACTTTGTACATATTCAATGTGTTGACGCTTCTTAGCATCATTGTAGGATATTACTATCCCTTTAGGTCCAGCTGACACGATTTTGTTAGCATTGTAACGCATGTGTTGATTATATTAAGGATGATAAATATACGAAATATTGATGAGATAATAAACAAAAAAGGAGCCTAATTAAAGGCCCCTTTTGTGCTTAACAAACTATAAATTCACATCATCTAAACTCGAGATTTCTCGCTGTGCTGCTAAGACTTCTTTGATCTCTTGTCTACAAGACTCATCGTGATCAATAAGCTCATCAGTAGCATTCATATTAGTTGTGTAAAAGGTCTGACGATAGATGGGTTGATCATCTACTCTGCAGATAATGCCAGTCTCACCAGCAATCTTAAGATCTCTCTCAGGATTATCTAGATTGAATGGTCTTAATGACTCATGAACTACAATCTTACCAGGTAGCTCTAAGCCATCTTTAAATTCAGCATCAAGAAGGTCTTTTACTTTACCTTTGATTAATGCATAACGCTTAGCGTTTCTTAACCAACCTTGGTGGTTGATTACCATTACATTTTGTTCTACTCGAACAAAACCATACTCAGGATTGTTCTGTGACATCCCGATAATGTTGCCTAGTTTATCGGCAACTACTTTTACATGAGTACTCATGATTGTTGGTTTTAAAAATAAAAAGCCCAGAGACAAGGAGTCTCCAGGCTAAATAATAAGATTTATTTATACTATTCTTCTGTATTGAAGTCTGCGTCTAATTCGTTGATCTTATCGATCTCAGGGAATTCAGTTAAATCAGGAAGAATATCTACTACATCATCTTTAGGTGCTTGCTTTACTAATACAGAGCCAAACCATGGATCTTCTACTACATCTCCATAGTTGTAAGCGATTAAATACTCAAGCTCTTCGTCTGACATTTCTAGATATTGTTCCGTACTTATCTCAATTGCCCTTCCATTGGGTAGTTGATATAACATATGATATTGAGTGTTTCTTAACATAAAGCTATGAAATACAATCGATTCTATGCATATAATTACCAATAATGACAAAAATAAACGGATTATAGAGCTATAACAGATTAGTTACAGCTGCTTTTTTCTTATGATACATCTTTTTCTTCCAATAAGCATTAGTACGATTGATCTCGTCTTGCTTTCTCTCAATCTTTTCCTTAAGCTCTTGGTTTTCTCTTTCAAGATCTTTTACTCTTTTATAGGGGAACAGAGTTACTAATGATTTAATCATACTTTTTTGGGTTTAAAAACTTTTTATACAATCCAGTAAACCTACCACTTACAGGTTTTTCACCAGCGTCAATCATTTCTACTAGTTCTATAATATCAATAAATGCACCATCTGAATTAACTTGTTTACCGTTTCTTTTTAGTTCGTAAACATAACAATCATTATGTGTATCACTCTCAATAGAGATAATAACAACTTCTTTTTTGATAGGTAGTTCTTTGTAGTCATCAACTTCTGGATCAAAATCATCTACATGGGCTTCTCTAAACCAACCTTCGGCTGCCCATGCAACGCCTTGAGGTTCAAAACGCTTATTAAGCTCCACTGCAATCTCAGGTATCATCTTGTTCACAAAGAGATCTTTACCTCTTTCTGAGTCCATGAATTTACTTGGTACAGGGATGTGGATAATAGCGTTTTTTTCTATTTTTGAATCTTCTTCAGACTCGTCATCATCAGAACGCTTTACAGCAAATACTGTAACGTGTGGTTGTAAGCCACCTGTTTCTGATATAATACTTTTAATGTTTTTAAGGTACTCTCCCTTAATGTCTTGATAATACTCTTCAGTCATAACTGATTGTTTTTAATCCCACCAATCGGCAGAATATCGTTTAAGAATCTCAAATATAAGATCGTCAGCTTTTTTTTGACGTATATGACACATAAAGTGTGACAGTGCATCTTTGTCATTAAAGTGAGGATATGTAGGATAGTTCTTTTTAACAGCTCTTGCAGCACTAGGATATTTCTTAATATAATCATCTAGTCTTTCTGACTTATATCCGTCTGCAAATAGCTCATATAAATCATCTGGTAAGTTTAAATAATCATACTTCTCCATTTGATAATACTGTGCATGTCTTCGCTCTAAAAGATTAAGAACTACTGTCATCCAATAGTTATCCCTATCTATATTGACGTGTCTATTAGCTCTTACTAAAGCCTCTCGTTGGTGTTCTATTTTCTTCTGCAGTAGCTTTGTAATAAAGTAATGATCCCAATCCTTATCTTTGTAGATGGTGGGAACCCATCTAATTATATTCCAAACACCTTGAAAGAAATATCTTATTCTCCAATGAACATACTTACCCCATTTAAATCTTGTACTATCCCAAGCTGAGTCTTTTGGGATTGGTAGTTTAGTATACTGTTTCATCATCTAGATGTTTAGCTAGTACTCTAAATTGTTTAGCATGCTCTTTAGTGAGTATAAATTCATCCCAGTCTCCATATCTAGATGTATGACCAAAGATATACTTTATACCATGTACTAATCTTTTGTACCAAGGTGTCCAGTCTGTTAAATGTACATGCATATATACAACAGGATCTTCTCCATCAACATCTGCATGAAATATAACTTGATGCTCATCGCTGCGACAATCGCATAGCATTAATGTTGTTTCTTCACTCATTTTTATATTTTTTGTTTATACCAGTCGTTTATATCACTAATACCAACTATAATAAAGTTAGTAAATAGTAGTAGTACAACTATAAGAGCTCTACCGTTTAATGCTATATTGTCACCATTAACGATAAAAAGAGCTAATAGTATATATATTATACTACCAACTATGTGTGCAAATAATCCTTTGTTCATAGGTTATTTGTTTTGGTTATATAATCCATCATTTTCATCTTCTTTCATAATGTCTATGATGTGTTGCTTTGTGTTATAGGTTTGGTTGTAGTAATAATTGCCGTTATCTTTTTCTTCATCTTCATTAGTATAATCATTTGAGCCAACAACGCAACCAGTGCTATATCCTTTTTCCCAAGTATATATTATCTGCTCTTTTTCTTTTTCAAGTGCTTCTTGAAATACACCAGACGGTATTGTTTCACCACGGTCAACATACTGTTCTTTTAACCACTGTACTGCTGTTTTCATAGGTTATCTATTTGTTTTAATAAACTATATACACACATGAATACAAATGAAAATAATAAAGAGACACATGTTGTTATAGGATATGTTATCCCTGCTAAGATAATTATACCAACCGATATGGTTATACATATAGTAATCCAAAGTGCTTTTAGTTTTAGCTTCATGATTGTGATTTAAAGTAGTGATCAATAATATCTTTAGTAGATACATCTCTACGCATAGAGTCTTGCCAGCCAAAGCAGAAGTCTTGATCTATGTGTGTAGAATAATGTTTTAATAACCAAGTAGTATATACACCTAATTGACGAGTGTTTGCTTCTTTCTCTTTTTCCTTAGCTTGTTTAATCTCATCTTGACAAGTGTTGAGGATTGCATTCTTGAATCTCTCTGGTAGGTTTTCTATAAACCAATCTAATGGTGATTGTTCCATAAGTTATTTTTTAGGTCTTTTGAATCTAAATGAATCTAATATTACCAAAGGTACAAAGAAAGGAGCTAGAATAAATGCCGGTAATAAAAAAGCCACTACATCTAATAGAGTGTAATACTCCATATCATGACCTCGTCTCTGAGACGGGTTCTTTATCAACCAATACACTCCATATACGGTTGTTGCTATCCAGTAAATTAATATTACTTTAATCATGTGCATAGCTTTTAAAATACTGCTTAATACTCCACCAGATTATTTTTCTGAGAGCTTTGCGTTGGTCTTTCTTAGGTTTTGTAAAGAAAACCTGATAGACTTTGAATACTGGATCCATAGTTCTTCAATGATTTGTATGCCTGCCATGATAGCCAAAGCCACATATGCTAAGCAGAAGATGATGTAAAAACCGACTAGATATATTATCTGTCGTTGATGTACTTTGAAAGTACTTTCGTTACGATTGTTTTTAGGATTTCCCATACAATAATAGTTAGGATAATTAATTTCATAGTTTTGTAAAGATAGTGAAATAAAAAAGCCCAGTGTAGAAACACTAGGCTGTATTAATCAAAGTAGAAGCTGTGGAGGTGGACCCGTTGGGAGTCGAACCCAAGTCTTGATAAGTACCAATAATACCATTCTTACATGCTTAGATCTATTTGATATAGGAGTTTGCTGTAGCGTATCCTATGTTTCAAGCTTGCGTATTTACTACAGTCCGAAGCTTCATCTTAATCAGTAGTTGGGATCGCAGGTCAGTGCTATCTACCACCACTCTGTTTTATGACTACAGAGAAAACGCTTGTAACTTTCTGTTTCGAGGTTGTTACCACCCAGTTGCCCTTAAGCTGCAATAGCTACAGGAGCGAAAGCCATAGCAATGATGCTAGCACCTTCTGCAACACGCTCAGATTGACTCTTTACGGTTATTTTTCGATAGATTGTTTAGACTCTACCAGTCTTTGCATGTGATACTACCTGTCTCATATCAATCAATTCCAGGGCGGGCCCAGAATATCAGCACGACCGGAGGAATCGAACCTCCATTGCTAGCTCAGATATTCATACTATATATAACACCTGGTTTGCAGTTTTACCATTAAACTATAGTCGTATAAAACAGTTGTTAAGCACAACTGTGGAAAGCCAACTATTTGTAGGGGTTGCCTAACAGGTTGTCAACCTAGTAATACGTGCATGCATACCAAATAATCCATGTAGTAACTACTTCTACTTGCTATTATTCAGGACGGAACTAGTAGCTCGTTAAGCTACGCCAGGGAGGATTCTAGGTATCGAACCTAGCTAAAACAGCTTAAGTATTCATATACTTTTGCAGGGTATATAATACTTAGATATTATAGTTCCACAATATCCTCCATGTGGCTATGTTATTAATACTCCGATCCAGTTGTGCATACAGTTCTGCAGAAACTTCTATGAGGCGGTATATCTTTAAAAAGGAGCTCCAATTCCTTTAGAGTGTTTAATAACATCAGCCGTACTACTAAGTTACAACTTTTTAGTACTTTTACAAAGAAATTACTATATATCTTTTCATACACCACTACCGGTCATGCCGAGGTTGTTACAATCTTCTCATCAATATAGTAAATAATAAGGTCGTTGATTACTTTTACGGTTCAGACCTGGAAAGTTTTACCGACTGTTTATTCTGCTTCTACTACTCGGTTAATATAAGTAGCTTCCAGACGTAGAATTTCACCAACTACTCCCAAGTATCCGGTTTTATCACGGCTCCCTACGATCTCAGATCAAGGGGACATCTCACGTAGCCGGTTTTATTGCTACTGACTTCAACTTGGTAATATTTTAGTGGAAGTATACTTTTTTAGTTTCCTTCCAGTTATAGATATCTTGTAATGTATCCAAGTAATCTTCAGTTTTACTAAAATCATGAATCTCTTTACAACGCTTAGGCATCTTACGTAATAATCTTTCTAAGCTAAAGTCTTTGTTATTCATCATAACAATAATAGCTGAAGCAAAACCACGTTTGTTAAACCCAGCATAATAAACTGATAACTGCTTAATGGTCTCAGCATAATTCTTAGCTTTAGTATAGCTCTTAATCTTGAACTTACCAGCTTTAAATGCTGCTTCTAAACCAGAACCAGACGCTGCACCGTTGTTTAACATCATCATAATGATACCATGAGAAAATGCTGGATATAAATCAGCAAAAGATAAATACAAACGATAGTCGTTACCTTCTGGAATACTAGCAAAACTAGATGCATAGTCTCTATTGTTCCAAGACTTTGTTGTTGACTGTAACTGAGCAATCTCTAATGTACTCATCTCATTATCATCAATAATATAATCTACAGGGATCTGTAAATTAACACAAGCTTTTAATCTATGTTGACCATCAGTAACTACATAGTTACTATCAACTTTGATTGGAAGCTTTTGACCCATATGCTGGATGCTTTCCATTAAGTTAATAACATTGGAGTCATTGATAGGTCTGTTGTCTAGTCTAAAACTAAACTTAGTATAATCTTTAGTTTGGTAGATCTTACCTACCACTTTATCTTGTTTCATGTGAAACTTTTTAGATGTGAATAATTTAAAAAAGGTCTATCTCAGGGTTACATAGTTCTTATGGATCTAGTACTGTCCTGATCAGGCTACTAGGTATAGTTATCGTTCGTTTGACGGAGCTCTATCATCATGTCGTACTACTGAATAGAAAATACGGGTTTGCGGATACTGTCCTGACTAATTTAGTTAATACGCTACTTAGCTCCTAAGATCAGACCTTTCATTTTATGACTATCATAGGTGACTCTGCCGAGGGTCTTATGTGTCCACTACAATCAGTCAATTCGTTAGCTTGGGCTCAGGACTTATTAGTATAATAGCGTAGTTGTATACCTATTATATGTTGCCTGGCCCGTTGCTATTAAGAAGTTATAATACTCGTTATTTAAGTATCACAGTAATATATGTTAAGTTCTTACCTCGATATCTTCTCATAATAACACCCTTATTAACAAGACTCTTTAAAAGTCTTTTAATAGATGATTCAGACATATCCATCTCAGAAGCCAAGCGTTTTTCTCCAACAGTTGTTTCGTTGGTTATACTATCAGAGTAACTAGCTAATAGAGAATATAATCCTTTTTCTGTAGGAGTTATTTGAGGATCTCTTACTACTAGATTACTAATGATACCAAAGTTGCCTTTTAATCTTGAGTTCTGTTCCATGAAAGTGTGTGTTGTGTGTTATGAGACTACAAATCTAGTACACTGTTTTTACAAATCAGCGTCTTCATCTTTCTTTTTTGATAAAAGATAGTCTAGATATGCATCTACATCTCTTGTAGGATCAGGAGGTGCTACTTCTACATCATCTCCACTAAGAAGTTTTCTGTATGTCTTATAGTCTCCATTAGATTTCTTGATGAGCTTAATACGATTAATGATAGCTGTAGGATTAAGTGTTTCCTCTGCTGAGTTTTCTAACTTATCTTCATTATCATCGTCATCATGTTGTCTACTATCTATTAAATCTTTAATAGCTAACATCTTACGAAGTATTTCAGCTTTAACACGCTGATCTTCATCCATTTGGCTTCTTCTATCTTTATCATAAGCATCTAAGAAAATCTTAAATGTAGTGACAGCAGCTCTTTGGTATTCAAAGAAATGTAATAACAAGAAAGAATATTCTTCTTCATTGTTGATATACTTTAATGCTGCTTCTAAGTCCGCTGTTTTAGTAGCAACTTCTTCTGGAGCTTCTATGTTTTTCTTATCATAATTCTCATACTGATCTATAGCATTTATTATAGTAGTAAATATGATAGCTTCAGCTGCATTATCTGCTGCTGATTTAGAGATTCCACAAGCCAAGTTTACATTGTTTATCTTGTGGTTAAATGTTACGTTTTTTAGAAACATACATCAGTTGTTTAAAGGGTTATTAACTAGATAGTTTGTCAGCGATAAACTTAACAAACTCTTCAGGAGTTTTAGTATCTCCTGCCATATAATCTTCTATTAAGATCATATCTTTAATGCTATCTACAGATGCAGAGACATGTTCTCTGATATAGATGCATGGTTTATCACGACTATAAAGACTAATAGATACATCAGCAATCTTTGTAGAGTTGCCTTCTTGTATACTGTTCTTTAATTCAGATCTTTTAGCTTCAAGCTCATGAATCTGATTGTCAATTTTAAGAAGCTCTTTGAAGTCTTTAGACTTCTCAATCTTAGCTTTAATAGCTTCAGATGTACCTTTGTTACGAGCTATTAATTCAGCTCTCACCTTCTCTGCTAGGGCTCTAGCAATAGTTGTTGTTAGTTTTTTAGACATTGTCTATTGGTTTTTATTATTAAATGAATGAATGTAAAAATAACCAGCTTCATGTACTGGCTGTGAAACAGTTTCCAATCATTATATAGCGTAGTTTATACCTATATAGTGTTAGTGTTGTATGCATGTTCAGAGCTTTGATATGAAATATATTACTCACTGCGAACATAACCCGTTTACAACAGATTCTTCTGCAATAGCTCATTAGTTGATCAGGCTTAATGTCTAGATTCGGACAAGAGCGTGCCCATGCTAGTTAACGCTAGCTTCACCGAGTTAAATAAGTTTAAAATAAGGGTTTTAGAGATGCCACCCATAAACTGCTAGTTGCGTGAAGTCCAACCGGTCCAAGTCCTGCTCTAGGGGAAGAATATTATCGTCTGTTCAAAACAGAGTTAGACCACTCATTAAAACCTTCTACAGGTTCTATGCGAGGATAAAGATCCTCATCTTGAAGTGGCTGTCTTTCTTGGATAAATCCAAATAGTTTAAGAATCCATCTTTTCATGACTGATAACTATTTAAGAGTTAGAAAGCATCGACTTGATCAGCTATTTCTAATGCTTGATCGTATGTTTGAGCCCACACTTTATAACCGTTAATAATCCAGAGTTTTTTATCTCCATCTACCTGTTGTGGTGATGGATCTTTACCCCACTCTGTTTCAGGGTTAAGAACACATACAGGAATCTCTACGAATCCTGAAGTTACGTACTTTCCAGTTTCAAATACAATGTTGTTCTTCACAAGGAAGTTTAGCATACCGATGTTTTCTGAATAGTCTTTGATTAAGACTTCGTTGTCTAATAGTAAAACATCAGGTAGGTTAGTAGACGCTGTAGCATATGGAATGCCATCTTCTGTGTCTATTAGTGTAATTGATGGTCTATTATTGGCATATCTACCAATATTTACTTGGACCATTGAGCTCTCGCCCCATGCGTGGATGATGAACTTGTTCATGTTTGATGATTTTATAATGATGGTGATGAAATATATGCTGATGTACGTTTCTTGGTACAAAGCAGCCAGAGAACAACACACCGATTAGCATGCCAACCAGTATGATTTTAACGAATAGGTTAAGATCTTTCATAGTGTATATTAGTTTATTATACGAAAATAGATCTTATTTGGATAACTTCCACCAAATACGTATTCTGTAACAGGACAGAGCCACAATCTATGCTCTTTAGGCTTGTGATAGTAATAACCGCCATAAGGAACGATAGGATGGCCTAATTCTTCTAAATTAGGTATTCCCATGTACATATGAGAGATCATGTCTGTATGGCCTTCAAATGGTCCGTCAGATATCTCTAAGGTTATCTTGCCTGTATTGTTAGACAGATAGTCTAAAAAGGTATCAGCTCCACCGACCATCATAAGATTGGCTTGCGTGCCTAATCCTTGGTCTAGATATTCTGGTAGGTCAATGTACCAGATTCCATCGTCTTCTTTGTAGAAGGAATGTTTTGCTTTCATAATGTTAATGAATTGATTTAAAAATGAGCCCCTCATAGAAATGAAGGGCGTGTTAACCTAACAACTGTATGTTGTCTTTTTCTTTTAATGGATTGAAATCCCCTTTTGTTTGGGTGAAGAAAGCTGTTGCAGGGACTTCCTTCACCCCAGGATTGAGGGCACTCTTCCTGTTTGTTTGTTCACTTGACTGAACAAGATTATAACCATGCTACCAGCAAACGAGCTTAACTTGCACTTTTAGTGGAGGTTACTCACTATATTGGGCCCTCACCCCAAATTCGTCTGATAGCATCGGTTAATGATGTATAACCATGCTGCTGGTAGTGAGCTTTAAATCTGGTTTCTTAGGGCAGAAGAAGGTGACTCTTTATGTTACTGACCCACTGTAACACTAGCTAGCAGCATCGGTTAATAGATTATGCACCCAGCCATGTGGAACGTACCGTCCTGGGACTGATAGACCAATGGCCGAGCTGCAATAAGGTATGACTAGAGCCCTGCTGTACCCTACACTCCATTACAGATCAGCTCTGTCTTATAAAGGTCTCACACAAGAGTTCTATAAAGTCTTAGTGGCGTGGGAATGACTCGTAGTCAATTAGTTTTAGAATGGCACCCGTTGAAGTTATCGCTGGGTCACCATCCATAATGATGTAAGTTTTGGAGGTATTACCCATAGTACTTCCTAACAATAGTAGTATATATATTAACTACTATTGATTAGGGCTCACCCATAGTACCTCCAAAACATGTTAAAACCTGTTTTTGAACACTTGCGGCTTGGATTTAGTGCTAAGAACACTAAACTCTTCTCTTATATCGTCAAAGCCTGCGTATAGCAAGAATGTGACAAAGCAATAGAAGGCAATGAAGAACTTAAACCCGTCTGATACGATTTGCTCAGGATAGGAGAAGTGTAACAAAGAGACTATCCAGAAGAAAGCGGTTACAATGTAAGGAACCGTCCAGATAGCGAATAGATTGATGAGGTGTTTAATAAGTCTCATAGAATAAATAGTTTTTGGTGTGACCCCGCTTGTTACAGCGGACGCTCTGAGCCTAACACGGTTTATACTCCCTCAGAGGAGTGTACTATTTATCCATATAACAACCCCATAAGTTGCCAACTGGACATATAAGTTCTTCTTCTCCATTCATATGTTTTACTTTAACCCACTTAGAATCATATTCAGGATGGTAAGCAGTACTAAAACTTTGAATATCTAACCACTCAGAGCTAATAGCTCCAAGTCTTGTGAAATGTAATTTCATAACAATAAGGTTTGGTGACCTCTATACATACTGCCCTCTTTTCAGACAGACTATGTATAGAACGCACTAGGCTTAACATGGTTTATAGTCCCCTAGTGGACTGATGTCACGTATAACTACTATACATGGAAGGCTTTATTTTGCTTACGCTCCTAGACCTACAATCAGAGCAGCCTGTTACCAGGAATAAATGTGTGTTGTCATATAGCAGTCTTAACTTAATTACACGGAAGCCACTACCGTGAGCAATAAGAACCTACATCTAGAATAAGGAATCAGTTGTCTAAGCTGATATTACCTGTGAAAAACATCTAGAATAGTTATAGCGATCTAATGCCGCAAAAAATGATGACAAAACAAGACTAAGAATACGATGATAAAAAGAAGGAGTGTGTTCCTGTCACTCACTAACTCTCTCACAATCAATTAGTTATACCATATAATCCTACTAATCTAGTAGACTAATAGACTGATAGACAAGAGTGACTGACTGATTGGAGTGATAGACAGTAAGGCGAAAGGCGAAGAACAGGTCTCTCGACCTGCCTTCCCTCTTATTACGCTCTCTTAGGATACAACCACTTCAACATCAACGTAGTAGTCTCGCCTGTTTCTGGGTCTACAGGAGAATACTCTCTCTCAACCACATCGAACTTATCCAAATCGATGAAGTCTTCTTGGCCTACATTCGCAGCCCCTTTAAGTGCAGCGAAGTATGTTAACCCGTTACCTGTCATTTCCTGACCCAAGACATTAACTTTTACGCCTTCAGTCTTTAAGGTATGGATGTAATTACCATTCGTGGTTTTGTCGGAAACACGAGAAACCGTTACTTTAATCTTTGCCATGTTAGTTTTTTTAGGCGTGATGAAATAATATACGACAGCCAGTCTCGAACCACCGGGGTAAGACCGACACCAAACGCTAGTAGGGGTCAATGCATGGAGTGGCACCACCATCGCATAACACGGATGTTATTTACCCCCGGGGGCTAGTTTTAAAACAGATATAGAGGGGGGCTTTATACACAGGGGGTGGAAAAGATGTATAGATGTACACGGTGGTAGTTAATTAAATTTGTTAGGTTTAAACTTATTAAGTATATTATAATATAGACCCTTTATGAACAAACAACAAGAGATTGTTAGGAATGGAGATGCTTTAAGTCATTACATTCACACAGAAGACAAGTTTGGTAATCCGGTTAATATCCCTGTAATAGATGTTAGGGATGGTATAGCAGAGAGGTTATTAGCTAAGACTATTGTATCTCAGTCTTCTAGTAGTAAGTATATTAATTATGGCCCCTATCAGGTGTCACGTAAAAATAACAGCTAATGAAGAGTCCTATACATCAATGTAATATACACTGTCATGCTATAGAGGTGGACAAGGCTGAGCTTATGGGTCTTGATGACAAGGGTAAGTGGTTGCCGTTTTCTTTTCACATGGAGATTGTTATAGCTTGTAAGCTTACAACGGATGAGGAAGAGGAGAGTACATTTGGTTGTACAACGGTTTTTACAGAATATGGGGATACGTATATAATAGACACCCCATATAAACAGTTCAATAAGTTATATGTGGATTACAACATGCCCACGATAGATTTTGAGCTGGACGATGAAGATGACGAAGACATGGATTTATAATATATAAACAAAAAACCAAAATATGGCTGAAGAAACAATTAAAGAGCAACAAGCTCCTACGAAAGATGAAGTAATTAAGTTCTTACAAGAGCAAATTGAAGTGAAGACAGTTCAGCTTCAGTTGCAAGAGCTAAATGCAAAGCTTGCTGTTAGCAAGGCTGAAGAGTTTAAGGCTTTACAGTTTATTGCTCAAATACAAGGACAGCAACAAAAAGATTCAACAAATTCTCCTTATCAAGGTCAGGGTGGTACGCCCTACACTATTACACAAGAAGATCTAGATGCCAATCCAGAGCTTGTGCAAGAAGGTATTGCCGTAGGTGACCAAGTGTTGATTCCACATCCTGAGGAATTAGCTAAGGCTGACGAGGATGAAAAAGTTAAATCATCACGTACATTAAAGAAGAAATAATATGAAGACTCTTTATAAACTAAAAGACTATAAGGAGGCGTTCAAATTTGAAAAAGAACACCCTAAAGAAATCCGCTGGGATGAGAAGTATAAAACATTTGTCTTATCCCAGGGAGATGGGGTTCAAGGAATTTGGTTCAAGGATAGTAAGCAACCTGATCTTATAGCAGAGATAATAATGACATGGACATCTGATAATGTTGTACATGGAGATAGCTTTACAGTGATGCCTTCTCATAGAGGAAAGGGACTGGGGCATGATCTTATTAAAGAAGCTTTAGACTGGGCTACAGAAGCTGGCTTTGAATATTTTGTAGGAGAAGCTAGAAAAGGACCATCATGGAAAGTGTTTCAACACTTTGGTGCAGAAGAAGTCTTGACTTATAAAAACTGGAGCAAGACGGGAGAAGAATATGTCAGTTTTAAAATTAGATTATAAACCAATGGCTGTAGTAAATCAAGTGGATAAAAGAGTGAGGATGACTCAATGGGATATTGTTAAGTATCAAATCCTAACGCATTGCTATTTGTTTCAGATAGTAGTGAGTGAGGCAGATCTTAATTGCCTAACATTCCTTGCTATAGAAGGAGAGCAAGAGCTTACATCTTTTTGTAACAAAGCTCATGATAAGAATATATTCTCTAGTACACAAAGTGTGCGTAATTGTCTTACAAAAGCAGAGAAGAAAAACCTTATAAAGAAGGAAGGAAAGAATAAAAAGAAGATAGCTATCAACCCAGATCTTAAGGTGCATAGCCAAGGTAATATATTATTAGACTATAAATTCTTAAGTGTTGCGTCCTAAAAAAGCTAAAGAACTAATACCTGTTGTTGCCAAACAACTATCTGTACCAGAATCTTTAGTGGAAGATCTTACAGCTTATTATTGGCAAGAGGTAAAAAGAAGCTTAACTTCTTTAGCAGATCCTCAAATACACATCACCAATCTTGGTAACTTTACTATTAAGCATTGGAAGATAGATGAGAAGATAGAGTCTTATGAGAGATTTGAAGAGATGAATAAACAAAAGGGTCTTCAACAAATGACAGCTAGATTTAAAACAGCTGAAAGAGTGTATGATCTTAAGAAAGTAAAAGAACTGGTGGAGGCTGAGAAACAAAGAAAGGAATTTATTAAGTTACATAAAACCACAGAAAATGAGTCTAAGAATATTTCAGATATGGAAGAACAAGGGGTTGATAATGGAGGGGATAAAGAATAGCATCTTTAAAAAAGAAGATGTAGAGCTTATTGCACAACACAGAATGCAGATCTGTAAAGATTGTGCACTTTACGATGTGCAAGGAGATGGATGTATGGTGCCAGGCACTCAACCTTGTTGTAATATAAATATGGGAGGCTGTGGTTGTTCTCTTACACTTAAGACAAGATCTTTAAGTTCTGACTGTCCTATGAATCATTGGAAAGCAGAGATGACTCAACAAGAGGAAGATCTATTAAATGAAAAACTAGGAATATAATGAGTATATTAAGATTCACATCAACAGACCACAAATACACAAGCATAGATGACCACACAAAAGAATGGATTAGCGTAACATCTTTTATAGGACAGTTTAAGAAACCATTTGATGCAGATACTATAGCAGCTAAAAGTGCTAAGAGTAAAAAGAGCAAATGGTATGGAATGACTCCTGAAGATATTAAAGCTGCCTGGAAGAACGAAGCTTTAAGAGCTACAACATTAGGTACATGGTATCATAACTGTAGAGAAAGCGACATTTGTGCACTTAACGACATGGAGCGACATGGTAAACAAGTTCCTGTTATTAAACCTGTAGAGATAGAAGGAGTTAAATATTCTCCTGATCAAAAACTAGTTGATGGTATATATCCAGAACACATGGTATATTTAAGATCAGCTGGTATATGTGGACAATCAGATCTTGTAGAAGTGGTAAATGGTGAAGTACATATAACAGACTATAAGACTAATAAAGAAATCAAGACTTCAGGATATGAGCATTGGGATGGTAAGGTGGATAAGATGATGGCTCCCATATCACATTTAGATGATTGTAATCTTATGCACTATGCATTACAGTTGTCAATGTATATGTATATTATATTGAAGCACAACCCAAAGCTTAAGCCAGGTAATCTAACTCTTCATCACATTTTGTTTGAAGAAGTGGGTAAAGATAAATATGGTAACCCAATTACAGCTCTTGATTCTAATGGTGACCCTATTGTAAAAGATATAGTGCCTTATGATGTTCCTTATTTAAAAGCAGAAGCTATTACTCTTATACATTGGCTAGAAGATAATAGAGATAAATTAAAACCTAAACACTAATGAGAGAAGAACTATACATAGATCGTCATAAAGAAGCTGAGATGATTGATAAGCTTATAGCAGACATCCAGATTAACTATCCAGATGTAAATGCTAGTAATACATTAGTCGTAAATGTATCTCCAGACTATTCTTCTATTATAGCTTTACAAGTTTCACATGCTTTATCTTTTGAAGGAGAGATAGCAGATATAATGCCTATAGATGTCCCTTATCCAGATGAAGATTATTTACTTTACAAGGATAAAGCTATTAATGACATAAGAAACTTTTTTAAGTATAATAACACTAGATATAAAAACTACATCTTAGTGGAGGCTGGTATTATTAGAGGAGGAAACTATACATGGCTTACTAAGTTATTAACTAGCTTATTAAGTGGTAGAATTATCACTACAGCTTTATATGAGAACACAGGTAGTAAGTTTAAAAGCGACATAGTGGGTGACTATTATGATGACACTACACAAGATCTTACATTTTATTTTGAATACCCTAACAAACACTGGTCTTAATGGTACGATTATTTGATATACAAAATGGTGAGGTGATTCCTAGTGAGCATGTACACACTTTACAAACTCTAAAGGTGATTATGACTAATCATCCTGAAGACTACATGAAGATATATGCTTACATCTTTTATATGACTTGCCCCAACCCAGATATGAATCCATTCTTTGATGTACCAGATGCAGATAAAGAACAATTAGTATTAGAAGAAGTGGATGCAGAGTTTTCTACAGATGATGAGGACATTGTTAAAGCTTTAAAGTTTTGTACAAGAATGTATGAGACACCAACACTAAGAGCTTATAATGGAATCAAAGCTATGTTAGATAGACTAGCTACATATATGGGACAAACAGAAATAGAACACGGTCGAGATGGTAATATTACAGCTTTAGTAAATGCTGCAGCTAAATATGAACAAATCAGACAGTCTTATAAAGGAGCTTATAAAGATCTTTTAGAAGAACAACAGTCTTCTGTAAGAGGGGGACAAAACTTAGCTTATGATGGCTAATATATTGTAGGGTGACGTAATTGGCAGCCGTGCCCTCTTGTCTCGGGGGTGTGGGTTTCTGATAAAGACAGGATAATGGGTTGACCACATATCCTCACGTATGGTGAGTGTCCTGTTCCTAAAGACCACATGGAGGTTCGACTCCTCCCCCTACAGCTTAATTATTTAAAACAAGTTTATGAAAAAACTATTTATGTTAACTATCATCCTGTTTATAATAGCAGGAGTTTCTTATTCTCAAGATACAGTGAGAATCAAACACACAAACTACACTACAGTGTTTAGTAAGTCTAAATATTATCCTGTGTTAGTAGAATGGTATGTCACTAAAGCTAAAGTAAGTTGTGCAAATCAATTAGCTCGTAAAGATCAATTTGCACCAGATCCTTTATTAAAAGCTGAAACAGATATAGTTAAAGACTATATAGGATCGGGTACAGATAGAGGTCATATGTGTCCAGCTGCAGAGAATCAATGTCAAGGAGAGACAGTACAAGCAGAATGCTTTTATATGTCTAATATGGCAGCACAATATCATAGTTTAAATGCAGGAGATTGGAAGGCTTTAGAGGTAGTAGAAAGAGCAGTGGCTTTACAAAAAGATTCAGTGCATGTATGGGCAGGATCAATAGGAGTAGCTAAACGTATTGGTAAGGTGGCAGTACCTAAACAATGTTGGAAAGTTATTTATATCTTTAAAGATAAAGAGTATTTAGCTTATGTATTTGATAATACACCTAATAAACCAACAGGGTTACTTTCACATGAAGTAACTTTAGATTATGTAGAAAGATTAACTGGTTTTAAATTCAAATAAGTATGAAACAAGAAGTATACACTGATTTAGAGATAAAAGAGTTTGCTGCTCTAGAAGAAAAGCTAACTCCAGAGCATCATAAGCTTAATGATTATGTGTTTCATTTTAATCCTTATACACAGTTTTGGAATGCTATTCCTAGAGATGTATATAATGAATACTGGAGTAAACATGATCATCCTAGTGTAATAAAGAGTAGGGATATATTTACCCTATTAGAAAAAGTCAACAAGCCCTAATGTTTTTTAAAGATATACCAACATATGAGAATGGAGCTTGGACTACAACCTCGTTTCATTCTAGAGAAGCTTTTAGAGATTTTCTTCTGTCAATCTTTAAAGAACCAGGAGAGTATTACTTTACAGAAGCTACAAGAATATTTAATGAAGAAGGAAGGAAGTTCCAGAAGCAGGGATATTATTGTGCAGCTCCTGTAAAAACAAAAGACTTCATAGCATATTGGGATGATCAAAAAGTAAAGTGCCGTAAAGGGGTTATTATAAAAGATGGAGATCATTCTTGGTGGGTATCTAGAGACTATTATATGTGGCTTAACTTTCTTCCTATTTATGATAAGGAAGAAAAGCGTTTTGACTTTGCTAAGGTGAGAGATGCCCAATATCATATGGCTCTATATGAGCATTTAGCTGAGTTACATTATGAGCATGCTGTTATATTAAAAAAGCGTCAGATAGCTTCTTCATATTTTCATATGGCTAAGCTTATCAATCAATATTGGTTTGAAGAAGGAGCTGTATTAAAGATAGGAGCTAGTCTTAAAGATTATATCAATGAGAAAGGATCTTGGAAGTTTTTAGATGAATATAAGAACTTCTTAAATGAGCACACTGCTTGGTATCGTCCAGCTGAACCAGATAAGGTAGGGTCATGGCAACAACAGATTAAAGTGAGACAAGGAGGTAGAGATACTTATAGAGGATTAAAGTCCACTATAAATACTTACTCTTTTGAAAAGAACCCAACAAATGGTGTCGGTGGTCCTGTAACTTATTTCTTTCATGAGGAGGCGGGTATCGCACCTAAGATGAATGACACTTATGGATTCATGAAGCCAGCATTAAAATCTGGTCATATGATTACTGGTCAGTTTATTGCTGCAGGATCTGTCGGTGACTTAGATCAATGTGAACCACTAAAACTATTTATAGAGAAACCAAGAGAGAATGGATTCTATGGTGTAAAGAGTAACTTAATAGATAGTAATGGTACAATAGGTATCACTGGATTATTTATTCCAGAACAATGGTCAATGCCTCCTTATATAGATGAGTATGGTAACTCTCTTGTAAAAGAAGCACTTGATGCTTTAGAAGAAGAGTTTGATAGACTTAAAAGAGACTTAGAACCGGCAGCTTATCAATTAGAGATATCTCAGCATCCTAGAAATATTGAAGAAGCTTTTGCTACAAGAAAGCTTTCTGTATTTGCTCCTCACTTAATTGCTAAGCAAGAACAGCGTATACAAGATAAAGAATACTCAGTGGAGTATTTAGAGCTTTCTAGAAATGCTGATGGTAAGATAGTTGATAAGCCATCTAGAAAGATTCCTATTATGGAGTTTCCCATATCTAAAAAGACAGAAGATAAAGAAGGAGTTATATGTGTTTATGAAAGACCTATAAAAGATCCTCAGTTTGGTATGTATTATGCTTCTGTCGATCCTGTAGGAGAAGGTAAAACTAACACCTCAGAGTCTTTATGTGCTATTTATGTATATAAGAATCCAATAGAAGTAATTAAAGATGGCGGTGATGGCAAAGTGGAGAGCTCAATAGAAAGAGATAGAATTGTGGCTAGCTGGTGTGGCAGATTTGATGATATTAATAAAACCCATGAAAGATTAGAACTAATCATAGAATGGTATAATGCTTGGACAGTTGTCGAGAATAACATAGCTTTGTTCATACAATATATGATTAGTAGAAAGAAACAGAAATACCTAGTTCCTAAGGATATGATATTATTCTTAAAAGACATTGGGGCTAATCGTAATGTGTTCCAAGAGTATGGCTGGAAAAACGTAGGTACTTTATTTAAAGGAACTATTTTATCTTACGCCATAGAGTTCCTTAAAGAAGAGCTTGACAAAGAAACCTTACCAGATGGAACTATTGTTAAAACTATTTATGGAGTGGAGCGTATCCCAGATCCAATGTTACTAAAAGAGATGAAAGCTTATCGAGATGGAGTGAACGTGGATAGACTCGTAGCTTTCGCTGCTTTAGTAGCTTTTGCCAAGGTACAACAATCTAATAGAGGCTTGACTAAACGTGTAGAAGTTACCAAAACTAATTTGGATAACTCCCAAAAATTTAGTAGATTAAATATGAGCCCCTTTAGACATATTGGAGGCTCTAGAGGCAATTCTGGGTCTATGAGACCTCCTAGGAATCCCTTTAAAAATGTAAGATAATTAATTATGGAGAATAACACTGAGTTACATACACAGAAGATTGCCATCCTTAGCAGACTTATAAAGGAGAGTTCTCTTACTTTAGAAGAAGCTTTATTACTTTTAAAAGAAGAGGAAGTTGTTGAAAATCAAACAGTTATAACAACTACACCTTCTTTTAACCCTTTAAAAGTAAGTACTAGTCCTTACTGGCATGGAAGTGGTACTACTACCACTACCGGTACATTCCCTTCTTTTATTGGTACGTCTATAAACACACAGGGTTCTACACGTACATTTACTACTACATCTAATACTAATACGCAACATGCAGATCTATAACGCCCTCGACCTTAAAAATGGTAAAAAGGCCGAATATAACAAGATGGGAACGCTTACGCAGCCCATCCAATTCTTACCTGAAAAGGAAAAGGATGATGAGTGGCGTGCATGGAACTTAGACTGGTTAGAGTTTCAAGGTATGAAGATGCTTAGACGTAATGCTAGGCGTTTAATGAAGAACTATAAACTAGCTAAAGGTATTATTGATAAGCAAGATTATATTGTTCAGGAAGATAATGATATGGCTGATTTGATTGATACTTTAACAAAAGAAGATCAATCAGCTTTAGAGCTTAAGTTCTATCCTATTATCCCTAACGTAGTTAATGTATTATGTAATGAGTTCTCTAAAAGGAGCTCAAGAATCATGTTTAGAGCTGTAGATGATATCTCTTATAATGAGATGTTAGATGCTAAGCGTGAGATGCTTGAAGAAGTTTTATTGCAAGATGCACAAAGAAAGCAGTTGCAAAAGATGGTAGAGCAAGGTATGCAGGTAGATGATGAGCAAATGAAACAAGCTTTGTCTCCTGAAAACTTAAAGACTCTTCCTGAAATAGAGCAGTTTTTTAGAAAAGATTATCGTTCTATTATAGAAGAGTGGTCTACTCATCAATATGAAGTGGATGAGGAACGCTTTAAAATGCAAGAGTTAGAAGAGCGTGGCTTTAGAGATATGCTTATTACAGATCGTGAGTTCTGGCATTTCCGTATGGATGAAGATGATTATGAAGTGGAGTTATGGAATCCATTATTAACTTTCTATCATAAGAGTCCAGATATTCGTTATATCTCTCAGGGTAATTGGGTGGGTAAAATGGATATGATGTCTGTATCAGATGTAATTGATAAGTATGGTTGGATGATGAACCAACAACAGCTTGAAGCTTTAGAGGTTATCTATCCTGTAAGATCAGCTGGTTATCCTATACAAGGATACCAAAATGATGGTACTTATTATGACCCAACTCGTTCTCATGAATGGAATACACAAGCTCCATCTTTACAATACCGTCAGTTTACAAGTCTTTATGACTCTAAAATGGGTACAGGAGATATTGTAGAATGGATATTATCTGACTCTGAAGACTTACAAGACTTTGGTAAGAGTCATATGTTACGTGTGTCTACTATTTATTGGAAGAGTCAACGTAAGGTGGGGCACTTAACAAAGATCACTGAAGAAGGCGAATTAACTCAAGATATTGTATCTGAAGATTATAAAATCTCAGATAAACCTATATATGATACTACCGTTTATAAACAAAAGACAAAAGATAACCTATTAATGGGTGAACATATCGATTGGATTTGGATTAATGACGTGTGGGGTGGTATCAAGATTGGACCTAACCGTCCTAGCTTCTGGGGTATGAATAATCCTGGAGGTATCAATCCAATTTATTTAGGTATGAATGGTGGCCGTCCTGGTCGCTTACCTTTCCAATTTAAAGGAGATAATAGTCTTTATGGCTGTAAACTTCCAGTAGAAGGATCTGTATTTGGAGATAGAAACACTACAAGTGTATCAATGGTGGATTTAATGAAACCATTCCAAATAGGATACAACATAGTTAATAATCAGATAGCTGACATCTTGGTTGATGAGCTAGGTACGGTTATTATGTTAGACCAGAACGCTTTACCACGTCACTCATTGGGAGAAGACTGGGGTAAAAATAATCTGGCTAAAGCCTATGTTGCAATGAAGAACTTCCAGATGTTACCTTTAGATACATCTATTACAAACACTGAGAATGCTCTTAACTTCCAACACTATCAAGTATTAAACTTAGAACAGACTCAGCGTTTACTTTCTCGTATTAAACTTGCTGACTACTTTAAGAATGAAGCATTTGCTACTATTGGTCTTAATCCTCAACGTATGGGTGAAGAGATAGCTAAGCAAGATACAGCTACAGGTATTGAAACAGCAATGAATGCATCTTATGCACAAACAGAACAATACT
>Ga0208380_1000009_pt1 | contig 76464 bp, 69 predicted proteins | sample CryBogCBE27Jun07_FD_184570 | JGI IMG/M metagenome (GOLD analysis project Ga0208380, IMG submission 184570) | Freshwater microbial communities from Crystal Bog, Wisconsin, USA - CBE27Jun07 (SPAdes) | ecosystem: Environmental > Aquatic > Freshwater > Lake | place: Crystal Bog, Wisconsin, USA... | reverse complement strand
ACAGCTTCGCGCCGTTCAGCCGATAGCCATCAGCGGTCTTGACGGCTCGGGTGCGCATGCCGGCAGGATCCGATCCGGCTTCCGGTTCGGTCAGGCCAAAGCAACCAATTTTTTGCCCACTCGCCAATAAGGGCAGATAGTGTTTTTTCTGCTCTTCGGATCCGAACGCGTATATCGGATGCATCACCAACGAGGACTGCACGCTCATCATGGAGCGGTATCCCGAGTCGACGCGCTCAACTTCTCGAGCCACCAATCCATACGCTACATAGCTCGCGTCTGCGCCGCCGTATTCGCTGGGAATGGTTAAGCCCAATAGTCCGACGTCAGCCATTTTTTGAAAAATAGCGGGATCGGTTGATTCGTTTAAATAGGCATCACTAATTCCGGGCATCAGTTCGGATTGTGCGAACTCATAGGCGGAGTCGCGAATCAATCGCTCGTCCTCAGTGAGTTGATTGTCAAGAAAAAATGGATCGCTCCAATCAAAGCGACGTCCTGACAAATCTAGACCGGAGTTCGACATAGGGACACCCTTGAGCTGAGATGCCCTATTTTAGACCATTCAACCTCCAGAACCCAAGGAGGACTAAACCCCCAATCCGGGTGAGTTTTGCTAGAGTGGGGTTTACCAATGGAGGAATTTCCATGCGTCGTCGGATAGGGATTTGTGTATTTATGATGTGGACTGGTCTTAATCTCGCGGCATCTCCCGCCAGCATTCCCGGTGTTGATGCGCCTGAACTTGCGGCTTTAGGCCCGCATAAGGTTGGCGTGAAGACGATCCAATGGGTTCAGGCCAATCAACCCAACCCACTGGTTTTAAACCCACAAACGCAACAGCCTGAAATACAGGACCGGGTGCTGGTGGTGGACATCTGGTACCCCAGCGCGTTGACCGAGGCCCAGGCCAAAGCCCTTAAGCCAGAGACCTATCTGGCGAGTCTGCCATCGGAGATTCCCAAGCCCCCAGTGACCTATCAAACCCCAGGCATTGCCTACAAGGACGCGCCAACATTGCCTGGATCGCATCCCTTGGTAATACTGTCACACGGTTACTCAAATCCGAGCGTGGCCCTGTCGTGGCTGGCGGAAAATTTAGCCTCAAAGGGCTTTGTCGTTGCCGCGATTCGCCATGAGGATCCAGATATTTCAGATCGCAGTAAGGTGGCAGGCCCCGCCTTACGGAGGCCGCTGGATATTGCGTTTGTCGCCGAGCAAATGGCGTCGCATTCGCCGGTCCCTGGCGACGTCAGTCGCATCGCGCTAATCGGTTATTCCATGGGCGGATATGGAGTGCTGGCGGCAGGGGGCGCCTCGTTTGAAGCTTCCAGCCCTCTGGTTCAGTTGATGCCGGGTGGGTTGATGGCTCCTTATTTGCACCACGGAGCGGGTCTAAAAGACATTCACGTTCCAAACGTCAAAGCCATTGTCGGCATTGCGCCAGCAGGGGGAGGCAGTTTCGGCGCATTTGGCGCCCAAGGGATTCAGGGCATTAAAGCGCCATTGCTGTTAATCGCAGGCGATCACGATCAAACCGTGAACTACACCAGTGGCGCCAGGACATTCTTTGATGAGGCCATTTACTCAAAACGCTATTTGTTAACGTTACGAGGCGCCGGGCATGCGATTGGCTTTGGACCAGCGCCAGAGAGCATGCGCCATAACTTATGGGACATGGATTGGTTTGAAGACCCCGTATGGCGCAAAGATCGTATTCTGGCGGTTCATCTGCATTTCATTACAGCCTTTTTAGAACGGCATGTGATGAACGATGAATCCAAAGCCAGTTACCTAGAAGGATTGGTGCGTAATTCGGATGACGGCGTATGGCCATCGGATCAGCCAGGAGGCTACGGCGCCATCAGCCCCGGCGGGCCAGCGATTACGGTCTGGAAGGGATTTCGGCATAAACACGCGTTTGGGATGAGCTTTGAGACCCAAGATCCGGCGCCGTAAATTAGTCATTTGACTAAACATAGAGGCTTTTATCCCGAAGGCGTGTGCAGACGCTCACGCCTTCGGCGGGTCCAATTTCAATGAGGCATTGACGATGGCGTAGGCCGCCAATACCAACCATATTAAATTGAGCATCATGGATGGGTAAGCGCCGTTATAGGCGCCATTAATCATTAAGCCGATCGAACCCAACAAATTTAGCCACTGGTAAGATCGAGACTGCAGTTGCACCCGGTGCGTGGTCAATAAACCATAGGCGCCGACAATGGCCACGGTGCCAATCCACCCGATGGCTTCCACCGCGACTTTAATCCAAAAATCCATAATTCAGCTCCACCGTTACGCTACGCTATTGATTATCGCCTCATTGCACCCACATTGGGGCTAATGGAGACGTTATGAGCGATGAAAAAATAATTAGCCCATGTCCGGCGTGCTTACAAAGCGTAAGGTTGCCCGTTGCTCGGGTACAGGACAGTCCCAGTTGCCCAAGATGTCACGCGACGATTTTTCCAGCGTCGCCGATCGAATTGTCCGATGAGCAATTTGACGTGTTCGTTTCTCGCGCGCAATTGCCGGTGTTGGTGGATGTTTGGGCGCCCTGGTGTGGGCCGTGTCGCCAATTTGCGCCAATCTTGGACGAATTTACCCGCACGACGGTAGGCAGCACGTTGGTGGTTAAGGTCAATAGCGATGAAGCGCCGCGGGTGGCGTCGTCGCTGCGGATTCGCAGCATTCCCACGCTGCTGCTGTTTCGCGAAGGTCGTGAAGTAGCACGACAGTCCGGGGCAATGCCCTTGCCCAATTTGATGCAGTGGGTGAAAAAGACCGGGGTCGCATAATCGTAGGCAACAGGGGCTTCGGTTACAATACGTCGGAACTAACGACGGAGTCCTCAATGAACCGCTTCACTCAAATGCTTCAGGATCGACCATGGTTATTGGCGGATGGCGCGACCGGTAGTAATCTGTTTCAAGTAGGCCTTGTGTCTGGTGAAGCGCCGGAAGGATGGAATTTCGAACACCCAGATCGCATTCAAAATCTGCACCGCAGTTTTGTGGATGCTGGCGCGGATATTATTCTCACCAATAGTTTTGGCGGCACCCGTTACCGATTGAAATTGCACCAAATGGATAATCGAGTCCACGAGGTTAATAAAACGGCTGCACAGTTAGCTCGTCAAGAAGCGGACCGCGTCTCACGGCCGGTTGCCGTCGCCGGCAGCATGGGGCCGACCGGTGAAATCTTAGAGCCTTTGGGCCCATTGAGCCTAGCAGACGCGGAGGCCGCGTTTAGAGAACAAGCGCTGGCGCTCGCTGAGGGGGGTGTCGATGTGCTGTGGATTGAAACCATGTCCTCCAAAGAGGAAGTCGAAGCCGCGGTGCGTGGCGCCAAGGCGACGGGGCTGCCCGTCGTGACCACCATGAGTTTTGATACGAACGGTCGAACGATGATGTCGCTCACCCCAGCGGACTTAGTGAGCATTCAAAAAGAGCATCATTTGGCGGCGTGTGGCAGCAACTGTGGCGTTGGACCGTCAGAAATGGTGGCGTCGATCGTCAACATGGCGAACGCTGCGGACGACACGGCGGTGCTGGTTGCCAAAGGAAATTGCGGCATCCCGCGCTACGCGGATGGTTCAATCGTGTATGACGGCACACCCGAATTGATGTCCAAATACGCCACAATGGCCTTAGACGCCGGTGCCCGAATCATTGGGGGTTGCTGCGGTACGTCGCCAGAACATTTAAAAGCCATGCGCGTCGCCTTGGAGTCTCATCAAAAAGGCGAAAAGCCAGACGCTTCTAAGATTGAAGCGGAGCTGGGGACGCTGACTGCGGGAGCCCGAGCCCAATTGGACGGATTGATGGACCGCGCGTCGGGTGCGGCCGCTGGCGCCACCGCACGCCGTCCGTCGCGACGGACGCGATAAGATGCTGACCGCCTTAGTGACGGGGGCTTCGCGAGGCATTGGCGCCGCAATTGCAAAAAAATTAGCGCAGCGCGGGGTTCGTGTGATTATGCACGCGCGGACGGCATCGCCGCAATTGGCGCAAACCCACCAATCACTGGCGCATCCAGAGCTCAAACACGAGACGATATTGGCGGATCTTAGGGATACGGCTCAAGTGGAATCCCTCTGGAGTGACCTACGCGGTCGTGGCGTGATGGTGGATATATTGGTGAATAACGCCGGCATTTATGCCTTGCACCGCATCCCTGAGGATGGCGTTGAGGAATGGGATCGCTGTTTCACCGAGACCATTAACGCGAATTTAATTGCCCCTGCGCTCTTGTCGCAGCGAGTGGCTAGGGCGATGCAAAGCCAGGCCACACAAGGCGCTTTCGGGCGCGGCCGAATGATCAACATCACCTCCCGCGGCGCGTTTCGTGGCGAACCCGAAGCGCCGGGATATGGCGCCGCTAAGGCGGGCTTGAATGCGTTTGGGCAGAGTCTTGCGAAAGCGCTCGCCAAAGAGCACATCTATACCTTTACCATCGCGCCAGGCTGGGTGGCCACCGATATGGCCACTCCGCATTTGAATGGGCCTCAAGGATCTTCCATTCTTGACCAGCATCCATTGGGACGGGTGGCCAGTGTGGACGAGTTGGCCGATTTAACGGCGTTTTGTGCTCTGGATGCACCAGCCACCATGACGGGCTGCGTTATTGACATCAATGGCGCCAGCTACTTGCGGACCTAGGACGCAAGAACAGTAGCGTATTGTTGTAAAGTCGTTTACATTCCCAAGAGGATCACTGGGGATTGTAAACGCCATGACTTACGAAGAACTTAAAAAGCGCCAACGCCGAGAACGGGATCATTTCAGCGACAGTCTTGGTCTTCGAGTTCACCGTGCCATCAGTTGGATTCAAGCCTTTGAAAAATCAACCAAAGACTTAGATGGGCAATTCATCCAGTTGTGGATTGCCTTTAACGCGCTCTACGCGCAATCCGCACGGGACGAATCTCGATTGTCTGAAACGCAAATGTACAAGGGATTTATCGCCGAACTGGTTAAGCTTGATCAGCACGCAAAGCTCAGTGATTTGGTTTGGAATCAGTTTGCGAGTTCTATTCGCGGGATATTAAAAAATCCCTACATCTATGGATACTTTTGGCGATTTCATAATGGCAAATGCACGCAAGCGGAGTGGCAAGCTCGGTTTCAAGCCGCCAACCAGTCTGCCAAGCAGGCGCTGACAAAGCAAGATACCGCCAAAACCTTGAGCGTTGTTCTCTCACGATTATATGTTTTAAGAAATCAAATTCTCCATGGCGGAGCAACCTGGAATGGCAGCGTCAATCGTGACCAAGTGAAGACCGCGGTTAAATTGCTGTCGATGTTGGTGCCCACCATGGTTGGCATTATGATGGATCATCCCCACATCGATTGGCCTACGGCGGCCTATCCCGTGATCAAAGCCTAACCCTCGGCTTTGAAAGGCCGAGGGGCATCTGGGGATTAATCAATTAAAGACGCGCTCGCCGTTGATTGAAATGGATTCCCTTTAGGGATGAACCACCGGCAACTCGATGAAGCTGGATTGATTGGCAGAGTGATAGATTCGCTGCGTGGCCTTTTGGTAGTCCTCCGGCTTCGCGGTGAAAATATTCTCCACAAATTTTTGCGGATTACGATCATACAGTGGAAACCACGCGGATTGAATTTGAACCATGAGACGATGCCCCGGCAAAAATACGTGATTGGCATTGGGCAAATCAAAACGATAGGTTAGCGCTTGATTGGGCGTGATCGCTTTCGGATGCTCATAAGACTCTCGAAATCGGCCGCGTAAAATATCCGCAGAAACCATCAGTTGATAGCCACCGAGTTCGGGTTGATTGGCGACTTCATCCGGATACACGTCAATGAGTTTGACGACCCAGTCGCTGTCGGTGCCGGACGTCGAGGCGACGAGATTCACGAATGGCACGCCACTAATTTTGAGTGGCGCGGTCAGCGCCTCGCTGGTGAAGGTCAGCACATCCGTTCGGCCCGAAAACTCTCGCTGATCATCCACGAGCCATTGTGGCCAGGTGAGCGGCAAATCGTAGCCTACGGGCTGACTGGGTCGCGGACGATAGGTAACGGGTTTGGCCGGATCGGAAACGTATTCATCAAAAATGGCCTCTTGAGCCGGCGCTTTGAAGGACAGTTTTCCTTGGGCGTGCAAATACAGATTTTGCGTAGACGGTTTACAGCCCGATTGGCAGCCCGATGGCCATTCGTTGAGCGACAGCCAGCGATTTGTGCCGGTTTCGAATGCGGTCACTTTAGAGAGGTGGTGGGCTGGCGCATCATCCTTTAGGTAATGGTCCAAAAATGGCTTGAGTATTTCGCGCTCGAAATAAAGAGAAGTGTCCGCATCAAATTTGATGGCGCCAAGATGGCTGCCCTCCTCAATCTCTTGGCCGTGATGCCATGGACCCATGACCAAATACAACAAACCATTATGGTTATTCTTGGTCATCAGTGCGTTGTACACGGCCATGGCGCCATAGATGTCCTCTTGATCCCATAAGCTGTGAACCAGCATCGTGGGCACCGTTAAAGGCTCGCGAGTCAAAATTTTATCAACGGCTTGTTCTTGCCAGAATTGATCATAGTTGGGGTGCGCGACAAGCTTATTCCAAAAGCCAATTTGCTCCAGTCCATGCTGGTGGCCCAGTTCACCCGCTGAACCGGCCGTCATGTATAAATCGTAATCGTCGTGATAGCCACTCCACCATTTGATTGAGTTGTCGCGCGATCCGGCTTGATCATGGATGTAGGGAATATTTTGTTGACGAAAGGCGCCATGGTGAAACCAATCATCACCCATCCAGCCGTCAACCATTGGATTCATCGGCACCGCTACTTTGAGCGCCGGATGGGGGTGCCACATCGACATTAAGGCTTCGAATCCGTCATAGGATATGCCTAAAACGCCCACTTTCCCGTTGGACTCCGACAAATGTTTCACCAACCAATCAATCGTGTCGTAGCAATCCGTGGCGTCATCAACTGCGGTCGGATTTAACACGCCGCGAACCGGTCGATTCATGACGTAGTCGCCCTCAGAGCCGTATTTGCCGCGAATGTCCTGAACGACGCGGATGTAGCCGCCTTCGATAATGGCGTGCAGTGCGTTGTCGTAGCCGTTCAGTAACGGACCTAAGTGGGGGCTTTGGGTGTGCGTGGTCAGCTCGGTGGCGTTGTATGGAGTGCGGGTGAGCAGAATCGGTGCATGCGTAGCCCCTTTTGGAATCAAAATGACGGTGTGTAATTTGACGCCGTCGCGCATCGGGATCATCACGTCTCGTCGCTCGTGATCAAAGCTGTTCGTCACCGGCACAAAGTGCGCTGGGATCTCGCTGGGCAATACGTCTCGGCGCGGATTGGCCATCTCGGCGCCACTGTTACAGCTTATAAAAAAGCTCAGAAGCGTCGTTAAGACGCCGGTGTACCCACCATAGCGATGTTTTGAAAAAATCATATAAAGCTCCACCGAAGTTGACGGGAATGCCGCCGGTCTTTGCCGCACGCCTTGATCATAGCAAGAGCGAGTGAACGTATGGCGTCGTCAATAGCCCACCGTGCCCGGGTCGGAATTGGAAATTCCCAATAAAGCCGCCCGACTCTGATGTACCCGCAGGATGGGGTGCTGCCGCCCTGCTTCAATTTCGCTAGTGGTGAAGGGTTCGCCACCAAGACTCCATTCCTCTCGCAGATAATTGAAAACCTGAGTTAAATGGGTGCTGTCGAGTTCAGAGTTGACAACCCCTGGCACGGAAACCGCAAATTGTCTTCCGCCCGGAACTTGCAATAGCAATGGCAGGCTCTGTTTTAGGTTGGGGACATGATGAATCGCGCCCTCGCCAGTGAGCCCATGGCACCCCGCACAATAAAGCACGTAGTTGGTGTGAGGGTTGTTCGTCGGTTTGCGATCCAGTGCCTGGCAACGATGCGTGTTCAGACTGCACAAGACCGCCGTGATTACGAGTGCGCTCAGTCGGCCGATCGGGCGGGGAAGGCGCGAAAAAATATTAAAGACCGCCACGATGCTTAAGCACCTCAGATCCGTCACGGACCACATCGCGCTCGCGGCGGACCTCCGCGTCGGTAAAAGTTGCCAACTCGGGCTTGGCATTGATCTCACCCACAAGAAAATTCAATACGTTGGCGATGTCGTCGTCGTGGAGTTGACTAAAAATAGGCATTTTAAAGTTGTAATGGCGGTCATTAATGACCACATCCCCGTACATGCCATACAGCAATGTCCACACGAGCTGTCGGCGGCCCTCAGGGGACTCTGCAAAACGACCGGGATTATTTTGAATCGGCGGGGCCAAGCCTGGCGTCCCCGAACCATTGGCGCGATGGCAGACCACACAGTTTTTTTGAAATAAGGTGGCGCCTGCACTGGGATCCGCGAAGGCGCGTGATAAACCAAGCACCAATACCAGCGCCAACCCCCATCTAAAACGCATTAAGGCTTCTCGGCGACGCCCAGCACCACCGACACCGAGCAATGGTAGTTGGGGTTGTCGTTCGCTAAACACCAATTCACGTCATTATTGAGCGATAGCCGATACATGGGCTTTTCGCCTTCGTTTCGGTTGCAGGTACAAGACCCGCAACTGGTCTTTCCACAACAATCGTTGTAGGACATCAAGTAGTCGCGGCCATCAAAGGGATTATGACAAGTGCCAATCCACGTAATCGGAGATTGATCCGTGCCCGGAGGACACGAGTGCGAGCTGCCACCACAACACGCGCATAAAAATCCATCGATCGCGCAGTACTTCCAATAATCACAGTGCGTCGGGTCGTCGGTTTGCTGAACCGTGGCCGCCAGCGCCCCTCTTCTCACCGGCAACAGGGGCAACACTGCTGCGCCCGTGAGCATCAGACCAAACCGTGAGAGCATGGCGCGCCGCGAAAAGGACCGCGCCAATAGGCGGGTGGCGCGCTCAGTCAAATAATTGATGCGTTCATCCAGCGTCATGGGTTCACCACATACCAAGGGGTTTGGCCTAATTCGGTTTTCACGTGAAGAATTTGCCCGCTGCCGGCATCGAGCGTTAACACTTTGGCTTGGCTTGTGGCCAGGATGAGCAGCGGCTTACGGTCGGAGGTGACCTGGGTTGCCAGCACTTCGCCGTAGCGTTTGGTATCGATCACAAAGCGCGCCACCCGATTGTGCGATACCGTATCGAATACCCAAACTTCCGAGCCGCCATCTTTATGCGAGCCATCCTTGCCGATGTGCATTTGTACAAAAAAACGATGAAGGCCAGCGTGCCAAGCACCCATTTGAGTGCCGCCTGGACGCCATTGTTGATCTTGCGCGCCAATGATTGACCAGCTTTTTTTGATGCGAACGTCCTGGGAGCTTAAGTCCACTTCACGAACTTGGCCGTGGTGTGAAAGAAACGCAACGCCCACATCGGTGGGAATGGCTTGTATAAAAACGGGGTCTTTTGAATCATCGAAAAAAACGTCGCTTTGCACCCGCGATTGCTCGTGACCAGAATCATCCAAGGTCACCGAGAGCAATCGTCCGTTCTCACAGATTCCGGTCATGCGTCGATTTAATGACGGGATGACTTGCACACAGCCGTCCGTATCAATATCGGTGACCACTTTGCGCGACGTCAGATCAACCACTGTCCACGAGGACGCTGGGGTCAGCGCGTGGGAGTATAAAAATTTTCCGTCTTTCGAGTACGCAAGATGATAAAGCGTCGGCGGACCCTGCAACCGGGTATTGGGCAGGACGATTTCATTTTTAATGCGCAGCGTTTTAAGATCCCAAAATTCGACGACGTCGGATCGAGTCCCATGGCCGCCTCGCGACCAATAGGTTGTCGCAACCGCAAACTCCAGGTGATCTGGTGATACCGCAACGTTGGGATAATATCCGGAATCAATTTGACCAAGACGTCGTTGATGATCCGCATCAAAGACGACGACGCGGGAGTCGATTTCGTTGTTGAACGCCTCGTCGTAAATGAAGACGGTGTGAGCGGGATACGGGACCGTCAGCGTTTCTTGGGTGAGCGTTTCTGCGGCTAAGGGTTCACGAGCGCACGCTCCGTGAACCAAAGTGAAGCAAAGGGTTACCGGCAGAATTAAAAAATGCTTAAATGGGCGCACAAGAATGATCTCCAGAGAGTTGAGTCTGACATATTTTTAGAGCCTTTGTCACGTGAATGGATAAAATAATTTGTCATGAAATTCGCACCATCGTTTAGCGTTGAAACCCTCAATCGTTGCGTTTATGACGATGACGTGATCCACGTGCCGTCGTCGGCTCCCCTCCAAGGCGCGATGACCGCCGATGTGGTGGTGGTCGGCGCAGGGTTAACCGGCCTATCAGCGGCGTGGCACCTGCGAGAGCGCGGCTACTCCGTTGTGGTGCTAGAGGCGCATCATATCGGGTTTGGCGCATCCGGACGCAACGGAGGTCAAATGAACCCCGGTCTCAAATCCTCGCCTGCCGATGTTAAAGCTCGATTTGGGGAGCGGATGGGAGAACAGTTTTGTGCGCTTGCACAAAACGCGCCGCAAGCTCTCAAAGATCTGATCCGCCGACTCAACCTGGATTGTGAATTACGAGAATGCGGAACGCTCAAGGCCTCCAGTTTGCCGGCTCCAAAAAAGGCCAAGCCGTCTGGGGATGCTGTGGAGCAAGTGCTCAATCCAGCCGAACTTAAGTTGCTAACGGGCAGTGACTATTATCGATACGGGCTGTTTGATCCACGCGGCGCATCCGTGCATCCTAAAAAATTGCTGATCGAATGGGCGAAGCAGTGTCGCGCACACGGAGTCGTCGTCTTTGAAAATACGCGGGCCTTGCGCGTGATTCAGTCGCGCGATGGCTATAAGTGTGAAACTCAACACGGAACGGTGATCGGCCAGCGGCTGGTCATTGCCACCGATGGCTACACCGATCATTTGTGGCCACATTTGGCCCAATCAATAGTGCCAATATATTCGTGTATGGTTGCCAGTGAACCGCTGGATTCGGTGGCGCAAGAATGCGTATTGCCCATGCGGCCCGTCGTATACGAAACCCAACGCATGACCATTTATTATCGTATTGATTCTCAAAACCGTTTGTTGATGGGTGGCCGAGGTCCACAGCGGGCATTGCGTTCAGTCGAGGATGTGGCACCCATCATTCGTCATGCCCTCACGCTTTGGCCTAGGCTCAATGGAATTCATTTCACCCACGCGTGGAACGGGCAATTTGCGTTGACGCCGGATTTTTATCCACGCCTGCATCGCCCAACGTCCCACGTTTGGGCCGCGTTGGGATACAGCGGCCGTGGCGTGGCAATGGCGGTGGCGATGGGGCAGGAAATCGCTAAAAGTATTGATGGCGTGGCGGACGACGACCTGGCTGTTCCCATTACGCCAATCAAAGCGATCGTAGGGCACCCATACTGGAAATGGGGCGTCCATTTTAATGTCGCCAAGGGGCGCCTTTTAGACGCGCTGGATCACTGGACTGCGTGACGATCGAGTTTAAGGCGATGCGTCGCTCGGCAGGTCTGAGCGGCGAGTGGATTCATAAGCCACCCACCCCAGTAAAATTCCAATGCCGACCCCGAAGAGAATCCGGGCCACTTCGTTTATCGCCACGCCTAAGGCAAGTCCCTCAGGCAGACGGGTGTAGTCACTGAGCTTGGCCAATACAATTCCCATGACGCCAGCGGGAACCAAATCAACCCATGCTGGAAAGCGCCGCAACAAGCCAGCCAATCCCTTTGGTCGATAGGCTTGCCACCCCGCCCCAATCAGAATGCCGCCCAAGACCCCCATGAGCCAGCGCGGCGCTTCCAGTTGTTCCGCAATGCCCGGCAAATCAGATGCCGTCATGCCGATGAGGCCGAGGCCGACCATCATCAGTGCGATGGCAGCGACTTTGGGAACGGTTGGCGTGGATCCTAGCGACACCGGCAAACTCTCCATGAACGGCTGGCTTAGTGTAGCCTAGTGGAACGCCGGGGGGCTACTTTTTTGACTTAAAATGATTGGCGGGCCGAAGCCAGGTCGGCATTGAGGGGAGACTGCGATGACTCAGTTGGCTATAAAAATAATGGTGCTCATTGGTTTCGGGATGGCAATCACCATGGCTCAAGCTCAGCCAGCCGCGAAGCCCTTTGCGCTTGATTTAAACGAATGGGACCAATCAAAGACGACGGTGGCCCTCGCCAATGGCCTGTCGATGGGGCTTATAGAGCGCGGCAATAAAAACGGAAAGCCGCTGGTTCTAATTCACGGTTATACGGACAATGGTCGTGATTGGTTGCCATTGGTGCCCTATTTAGATCCCCAATATCACTTATTGATTGTGGATATTCGTGGTCATGGCGCTTCATCAAAACCCGAGTGTTGTTATGCGCCAATCGATTTTGCCTACGACATCAAATTATTGCTTGACGCGAAGCACATTGAACGCGCAGACATTATGGGGCACTCTTTGGGATCAATCATTGCCCAAGTATTTGCAGAGCAATTTCCCGACCGAGTGAACAAAACGATCTTAGTGTCCTCAACGGGCGGTCGACGTGCGCAGTGTACGGTTAAGAATGCGGTACCGAGTATGGATTTTAGATCCGCCATCGTCAAACTCTCGGATCCGATTGATCCAGAATCGCCGTTCATGATTGAGTGGTATGCGTCGCCAACGCCAGTGGATGAGGATTTTCTAAGGCGGCAGCGCGCGGATGCCGCAAAAATACCGGTTAAAGTGTGGTTGGCAATATTGGATCAAGGTCTCAGCGGGCTTGATTTGCAGGCAAATTTAAATAAGCTTCAATCGCCCACCTTGCTGCTCTGGGGCGATCAAGACCCAATCTTTGGCCCGGCCGATCGCTGCTCACTCACCCGAGGATTGCCCAAGGCGCAGGTTAAAGTATTCAAAGGACTTGGCCACAACATGTTTTGGGAACAACCCGGCTTGGTTGCTAAAGTCATAAATGATTATTTGAATAAACCGTAGTCAGACGGCTTGCCGTCGCCAGTGACGGACGCCTGCTGAAGTTGGGTTGCGTTCACTTGGGAGGAGCGGCGACTTCAGTGGGTCCGGGCGACGGCCTATAAAGCGGATTTGGCTGCCTGTTTGGGCCCTCTACAATGAACCAAGGTCTAAATCATTTCCGATCGACAACCTGTGCATAGCCACGTCCCCGAGGGTCAGAGACCGCAACCCAATGGCCGTTTTGAAGGGCAAGCGCTTGGATGTCTCCATTCCAACCTTGATTCTCAAATCGGTATCCTTGTTTCTCAAGAATTGCCTTCGTGGGTTGATCCAAGCTCCCGTAAGGCTCCTCAAAGATTAAGTTTTCAGGCAGCAACTGGTGATGAAACCGAACCGCGCTGACCGCTTCTTTGAGTGGCAGATGAAAGTCGTTCCAGTTGGTCATGGTCTGGAAAACCGAGGTGAAAATTCTAGAACCACCCGGAGTGCCGATGACTAAAGTCACCTGAGAATCTTTGAGTACAATCGTTGGGGTCATGGATGACAACGGACGCTTTTTAGGCGCGATGGCGTTTGCTTCGCCTCCAATCACTCCATAAATATTGGGAACCCCGGGCTTGATGCTGAAATCATCCATTTCATTATTCAGCAAAATCCCCGTATGCGCGGATACCGTGCGCGCCCCGAACTCGTCGTTCAGAGTATACGTATTGGATACCGCATTGCCTTCATGATCGACTATTGAAAAGTGCGTCGTGTTGTGATGAGTGCTAATCCCAGATTTGACCTCATTGGTGGGGGTGATTTTGTCCTTAGACACTTCCGCGGCGCGGCGATCTAAATAGTGGGCATCCAATAGCATGGCCACCGGTACCGGATAAAAGTCGGGGTCGCCCAAAACCTCACCTCGGTCGGCAAAAACCCTCTTTTCGAGCTCGCAGATCAAGTGAACGTATTCCGGGCTGTTTAGTTTGACGTCCGCGAACGATGAACTCAAACGTTCCTTCATTCCGATTAACGACAAGAGGGCGATGCCGCCGCTGCTGGGTGGCGGGGCCGTTATAATTTCCAGGTCGTGCCAGTGGCCGACCAAAGGCTGGCGCCAATGCACTTGATATTGACGCAAATCCTCTAGGGTCCAAATGCCCCCCTGTTGTTGAACGTCGGCGACGAGTTGTCGTGCGGTGAGGCCTTGATAAAAGCCCATGGGGCCAGAGGCTTGGATGCGTTTAAGCACCCGCGCTAACTCGGGTTGCTTAAACCGCTCCCCTGCCCTCATGCGGCCAAAGGCGCTGGCGAAGTTTGTCTTGCCTTGTAGCTCGTCTGAGTTTTCTTTGACGGCTTGCGCCAGATCCGAGCTGACCTTAAAACCGTTTTGTGCGTAATCAATGGCGGGCTGAAGCAATTTGGACCAGGGCAAGGTCCCAAATCGTCTATGAAGCTCCCACATGCCCTTGACCGTGCCCGGAATGCCGGCCGCAAGGCCACCTTGGGTGCTCAACCCCTCCCTGACCTCGCCGGCGGCGTCCAAATACATGTTGGCGCTGGACTTTAATGGCGCCGACTCTCGGTAATCCACAAAGTAGGCTTTATTTTTGAACCAGACCGTTGCAAACCCACCACCCCCGATATTGCCGGCTTCTGGGAACGTGACTGCCAAAGTAAATGCCGTCGCAACGGCCGCATCGACGGCATTGCCGCCTTTCTCTAAAATCAGCTGTGCTGTTTTGGCACCGTATTCATCGGATGCCGCAACCGCCGCTTCCGCCAAAGCCTGCGCGGAATTTCCAAGTAAATAAGCAAATAGGATGGGGCTGAGCCACCGCTTGCTGAATTGATGCGCGCGCGATAACGTGAACATGGGTCTATTTCCTGAATCTGAGGACTTAAGGTTAACTGAAGTAATCACCGAATGGGAAGTTCGGGGGGAGTATTTGGGTTGAGTGCAGACGCGCGAGGGAGCGAAGTCCGCGCTTTCATGACACAATATATTGTATGTCAGCAGATCTAAACATATTGCAAATCATCAGTGGTGCACTGGTGGGCTTACTCGTAGGCCTGACGGGCGTGGGCGGCGGATCCTTAATGACGCCCGTGCTAATTTTGCTGTTGGGCGTGCCGCCGCTGACGGCGGTCGGAACCGACTTGTGGTTTGCCGCAATCACAAAGTCAGTGGCGAGTCGCTGGTTTTATCAAAAAGGGCTTATTGATTGGGCTGTGGTGCGAGCGCTCTGGACCGGCTCCTTGCCCACAGCAACGATTGCGTTGCTGGTGATTGGCCTCTTTGGTGCGTCCATCCAACTTCCGTCTTTAACCAAGCAATTGGTGGGAATTGCCGTCTTATTAAGTGGCGTCGGATTGCTCTGGCAAGTGCGACGTCAGATGCTCATTAGACGACTGCAAAGAGATCCCGAACACATTACATTTGGTGAATTAACCAAGCGACAGTGGGCATACACCGTGACGTTAGGGGCGGTGGTGGGCTTGTTGGTAACGCTCAGCTCAATTGGGGCGGGTGCGCTTGGAATGGTCGTGCTAACAGCGTTGTATCACCGGCGTCTAAGCGCACGTCATTTAATTGCGACGGATATTGTCCACGCCGTCCCGCTGACGGCGTTTGCGGGATTAGGACATTGGTTTTTAGGCGACATTCAGTATTCGCTGCTGTGGAATTTGCTGATTGGGAGCGTTCCGGCAGTGCTTCTCGGTTCGTGGTTAGCAACGCGCTTGCCACAATTGTGGCTCAGGTTGATTCTGTGTATTGTATTGTGGTTGGTGGCGGCTAAATTAATGGCCTAACGTCGTCACATTAAGAGTGTTGATTTTGGAGGTAATCCTGAATGGATGCCACGTTTAAGCGATAGGCCTCAAATAAGCTCTCCAAATGCTCGCGAGAATTGATTAGTCCACGCGCTTTTAAAATGCCTTTAGCATCAATGAGCACCGAATAAGGCAATCTGCCGATCTGGAAACTCATGCCTAATGGAGCCGACAAAATGTACGGCAGGGCATTCAGAGATTCTCTTTCCCGATACTGTTGGTGTTCGGTTAAATCGCCATCGCTTGCCAGAACTATTTCAAAACGGTCCGATTCCACTCGGCTGACATCTTTGATGATGGGCAGTAACGACTTGCAAACCGGGCAAGTGGGGGAGACAAATAAAAGCAAAGTCGCCTTGCCGTCTGATCGCTCACGCGAAAAATCCCAGGATTTTCCGTTTAAGTCTTGAGTCACAACACTGGGCACGCGATCGCCAACCGCAAGGCCCTTGGCCGTCATGAGCGCGCCTACGGGAGCAATGCGCTCGTGCAAGACGCCAATTTGCCGCGCGAGTGCCAGAACGACAAAGGCCAATATGAGGACCAGCGCCCACAGCACGGCTACCGAAATACTTAACGTCACGTCGGTCATGTTTGGCCCTTATTCGTTACGGTTGAAAACGTTAGAATCAAAATTTGATCGATGGCAAGATAAATTAAGGCAGATACAATCGCGGTGGGAGCCGCGAACGCGATGTCCGCGGGCAGCACTGCGCGGGAGTGTTGAGCGTTGCCGAGGGCGAATAGGCCTGCGGCCAGTATGAAATGTCGCCACAGCATATAAGGCCTAATGGGTTGTGGCCGATTGAGGCCATAACAGCCGCAGTTTAGAAAAAGTCGCCCGCGTTTTAAATTGATACCGATGGCGTAGGCGTAAACAATTAAAATAAGAATTCCCATCCAAGCCGCGAAAAAGCGGGTTTGATTGACGAGTAAGCCTAAACCCACGGCGAATTCCAACACGCCCAGCGACCACGTGACAATCTTGGAGTAGCGCTCAGGCAACACGTGATACGCGTTAATCAAGCCCGAAAAACGCAGCGGATCCGAGAGCTTGATGGTGGCTGAGTGAAGCCAAAAGACCAGATAAGCGAAGCTGGTTCCAAACAACAATACGGGATCCCAGTTCATTGTTGATTTACTGGGCTAGGGCCGCATGCCGAACCGCTTTGGCGACGGCCTCGTGCACTTTTAAGTCCAATGCGTCGGGAACGAGGTTGTCAGCAGGCGCCTGTTCCGCGAGGGCGTGGGCGGCGGCCATGAGCATCGCGTCCGTAAACCCCGTTGCTCGGGCCGCTAAGGCGCCTTTGAATAGCCCTGGGAACGCGAGAACGTTGTTAATGCCCTTGCCATCCGCGGCAAACGCGGCGCCTTGTTCGATCGCTAATACGGGTTCAATTTCTGGGTCGGGATTGGATAAGGCAAGGATGATTTGCCCTTCTCGCACCCATTCGGGCTTAATAAGGCCTTTGACGCCGGTGGTGGCTAAAACGATATCCGCTTGCTTCATCAGAGTCTCCAAGCTCACGGCCTCGCCCCCCATTTGTTCCAAGCGACTGCACGCCTCCGGCTGTCGATCGGTTCCAATAATGCGCTTGGCGCCATGCGCCATGAGTAAACGCACAATGCCCAACCCCGCCGCGCCTAAACCAATTTGGCCGACAACGGAGTTTTCCAAATCGCGCCCAACGCGTCGAGTGGCGCTGTGGAGCGCCGCGAGTGCGACGACCGCTGTGCCGTGTTGATCGTCGTGTAAAACCGGTTTATTGAGCTTCGCTCTAAGAGCGGTCTCAATTTCGAAGCATCCTGGTGCTGCAAAATCTTCCAGCTGAATGGCGCCGAATGATTTCTCGATGGCCATTATGGTGTCAATTACTTTTTTGGGATCTTTCTCTTCCATTAAAATGGGCACGCCATTTAAACCCGCTAGTGAAGCGAATAATGCGGCTTTGCCTTCCATAACGGGCAATCCCGCCAGCGGGCCGATGTCGCCGAGTCCTAAGATTGCCGTGCCATTGGTAATGATGGCCACCGTATCACCAAGGCTGGTGTATTCGTAAGCGAGATCCGGTTGATCTTTTATTGCTAAGCAGACGCGCGCGACGCCGGGGGTATACACGTCGCGTAAAATTTGCAGGGTATTAATCGGCAGTTTTGGTACGGTTTTGATTTTGCCGCCGCGGTGGCGATTGAACACTCGATCCGACTTGCCCATGCATCGCGCGTTGGGCAGCGAGTCAATTTTCTCGTATAGAGAATGATCGCTGAAATCATCCATCTCCAAGGTGATTTCCCAAGTCGTTCTGCCCTGCTCGCGTTTGATTGATTGCAAATGTTCGATGGTTAGACCATGTTGAGCAATAATGCTCAATACGCTGGCTAAACTACCAGGGCGGTGAATGGTCTCGACAACGATAATTTCAGGAATTTTCACAACGACTCTCTCATTTGTTCACTACACGTTCGGGGGCGGTTGGTCACTCAGTTTACAAAGCGTGCTCGTTAAGCGTGATCGGCGCCCTCTTAGAAAAAGCTGTAATTAAAACTGACGCTGACGCGAGGGCTTGTGGACTGATTGATGGGAACCTCGTGGCGCATCCAGCTTTCAAACAACACCACCCACGATTCTCGGGCGGGGACTTCCAGCCAGAGCGCGCGTTGTCGTGAGGGCGAAAGAGGGGCGGCCATTAGCCGGTCCAGGCGCGGATCCTCAAACTTCAGCGGCGCGGCGCCCCGGGGGGTCTTTAGGTAATACGTTCCACTGATCACGGCTTGCGGATGAAGGTGCCAACCGTGATGGACGCCCTTGCGCATGACGTTGGCCCAACAATCCGTCATGTCCAGCTTGCGGGCGCCGCTGAGCCCCAATGATTTGGCGTAGGCCTTGATGTGCGGGCGGAGTGCCAGGTCCAGGGCCTGAAACGTTGGCGAGATCTCATGCAGCCTATGAAGCGAGCCGTAGGAGGTATAACCCCCCGGATAGCGCTCCTCAGACCAGCGCTGACCCGCGCCGTCTTCTATCTCTAAATGATTGATTTCATTAATTAATTTAGAGTTTAACGTTCGAGCGCCCGTAACGCGCGAGCGGTAAATGATGGACGGAAATACGGTTTGGATGCTCATGCTTGGCATTTTACCCCCAATCGCCTTAGATAAAAAAAAGGGCGAGCTGTGCTCGCCCCGAGGGGGTTCTTTGCGCCATTTGCGCGTGGGGATACTGTACGACTAATGCCGCATCGCAACAAGCGATAATTGATCCATCGGATAAGTGAAGTGATTTCATGCATTTAATTGGGGGTCCAATCTCCTTTGCCTATGGACTGAAACAATATGATGCTACGAGTGTTTATGCTTCAGAAACCCGTGCTGATGAGACCGCCGCTATAAAGTCAGAAAAACACACTGCATTTGCTCACTTTATGCGTGCACACCAGAACCGGGTATATACCCAGGCTGTCCGGCTGTTGGCGGACCAACGGCAAGCAGAGGATGTGGTGCAAGACGTGTTTATTAAAGCCTTTCATCAAGGCCCAGACTTGTGGACCGACGAGCGTGCTCTGGGATGGTTGGGAACCGTGGCTAGAAATTTATGTTTTAACCACCTCACGCGATACCGAAAACGGTATTCCCTCTTTAGTGATTACGCTCAGCCCACGGATGAGGGAGAGTCCACCATTAACTTCGCCGACCTCATTGAAGATCGGGAGGAATTGCAGCCCGCAAATGTGCTTGAAGATCGGGAGGTTTCAATCGCGTTGCAACACGCCATTTTGAAGCTGCCCAGCCATCAACGAGTGCCCATAGTTTTGTATCACTTCGAACAAATGTCATACGAGCAAATGGCAAGCGAACTTGCGGTGCCGCTTGCAAAGGTAAAAACGGATATACACAGAGGTCGGTTGAAGCTAAAAGCAATTTTAGAAACCAGCGACATAAGGTAACAATATGAATATTGAATCAGAGGATTCATTCAAAAATCTTTCGAGCGCACTAAGGCAATTGCCAGACTTGAGCGCACCGAAAAATATTGAAGCAATCGTAATGAACGCCGTGTTGGCGCTGCCGAATACGCCGTCATCGAAGGCGTCGCGTCGAAGAGCGTACATTCAAAATAGCGTCTTAGTGCTATCGTCGCCGGTTTGGGTATGGTTGTCGTTAGAGGCACAACGCTGGTCGATGAATGAATTAATTTGGAATGTCATCACAATAAATGACCGCGTCCCTATATCCAAATTAATGATTCACTGGTTTTCCGCTCTAACGCCAATGGCGACAGCGGTCGTCATACTCGCGCTGATGAGCGCGGTCACGGTATACATCGGCATTAGCTCTATTTTGTGGTCAATGCTTCAAGTTTCGAAAATGCAAGGAAAATCGATATGATTAACGTCACCCAATACATACTCAAAAGAGCACTGCAAGCGGTCAATTCGGCTTGCCTCGGGGTCCTAATTGGTGCGGGCATTGGTTGGACTCTGCTGCCGACTCAGGCGCTAGCGGATACGGTGAAAATTGAAGTCGGCCCGAACGTCAATCCACACGCGCCAGCAATTAAAATTGAAACCAAAACGTCTGAATTTGACGACAAGCACGACAATAAAGATCCCGATCATCGCCAGCGCGATTATGTAAATCTCGGCACTAACGTGGTCGTCGCTAAACCGGTCGACGGTAGCGTTGTTACGATACTAGGAGACGCTGCGGTAAACGCTAACGTTGAGAATAGCGTGGTAACCATATTGGGTGACTCGACAGTTACCAATGCGGTCAAAGAGTCGGTGGTGAGTGTGTTTGGAAATGCCAATACCAGTGGAGACGTTGGGGAATCGGTGGTGGCGGTATTGGGAGACGTCGCTGTCAACAACGAGGTCAAAGGTCCTGTCGTGGCAGTTCTCGGCAGCGTCACCTTAGGACCGCAAGCGATCGTGCACGGAGACGCCGTCGCGGTCGGCGGAAGTGTTATACATGATCCAAGCGCCGTGGTTGATCAATCGATTCAAAGCGTCGGGGGATTTTTATCACCAAATTCATCGATCGCGGCAGGCGCTAAGGCGTACATTAAGCACGCGGTACTATTCGCTCGACCATTAGCAATTGGAGAGCACTTAGGATGGGTATGGATCGTGACCTTTACGATCTTAGCCCTGTATATGTTAACCGCATTAATGTTGCCAAAAGCGGTCACTCACACGACGGCAGTTCTAAAAACCAGACCCGGCATGTCATTCGTGACCGCATTGCTGAGCATTATCGGAATTCCGCTGACCATTCTATTTTTGATTGGAACGCTGATTGGCATTCCGGTTGTGCCGATTTTCATATTGATGATTATGGCGTTTTCAGTATTTGGCCGAATCGTCGTTATTGCGGCAATTGGTTCATCCATTCTGGCGGCAATTAGAACCCGAGAATTTCATCCAGTATTTGCGGTGCTGGTGGGTGGCCTTATTGTCATGGGTTTATACCTTGTTCCGGTCATTGGGTATTTGACTTTGCACTTAATTGGTTTTCTAGGATTCGGCGCAACTCTTTTTGCCTTTTTACAAAAACTCACCAATTCAAAATCCAAAGTAGTAAATAATCATTCAGCAGAAAACAGCACGATGATGAACCCTGAAACTCACCCCTCACCCAGTAGCGCAGAAAACAGCAATATGGTGAGCCCTGAAGCTCAATCCACCCCCAGTGGCGCAGAAGGCGCGCAAGTGGAATCATTGAGTGAGGCTACAGTCGATGTGATTGAACAGCCCGCTGGGTTCTCACAACGCATGCAAGCGTTGTTGATTGACCTAGTTGCGGTGAATATTCTAGTGAGTGGGACGGCCTCAGTTTTTGGCCACTGGCTTTGGTGGTCGGATAATGTCGGGTTTCCCAATTTAGTACCGTTAGCAATATACGCTGCAATTTTATGGCACTACCGCGGCACAACGGCGGGAGGCGTTATCCTAAAATTGAAAGTTGAGCGCAAAGATGGATTGCCGATGGATCTGAGGACCGCTTCGATCCGCGCCTTAGCGTGCTTTCTATCGCTATTCGCCTGTGGTCTTGGATTTTTCTGGATCTTGATCGATGAGAAACGTGAAGCGTGGCACGATAAGATCGCCGGCACCCGAGTGGTCCGGTCAACTGAACCGCTTTCATTGATATAAATCTTAGCCATAAAAAAAGGCGAAGCGTTAACGCTTCGCCTTCTTGCCAATTAACTGCTTAATTTTCTAGTTCAGGATATGGACCTTTGCCCCCGCTGGCAATGAACCGATCAATCTCGTTATCCAATACGGGCAATGGAACGGATCCTAAGGACAGTACCGTGTCATGAAAGGCCTTCAAATTAAACTTTGGGCCCAAGGCTTTTTCCGCCCGCGCTCTTGCCAGCAAAATCGTGCGTTCGCCCAAATAATAAGCCAGTGCCTGACCAGGCCATGAAATATAGCGATCCACTTCCGTTTCAATTTCATGATCCGATAACGCCGTATTGTCATGCAGGTAACGCTGCGCTTGCTCGCGCGTCCAGCCCTTGGAGTGAATCCCGGTATCTACTACTAAGCGAGCCGCGCGCCACATTTGGTAGGTGTACATGCCGAACATCTCATACGGCGTATGATACATTCCCATCTCAACCCCTAATTTCTCGCAATACAGCGCCCAACCCTCGCCATATCCCGAAAAGTAACCTTCCGATCTAAAGGGTGGTTGGTCCTTATGTTCGTTAGACAGCGACATTTGAAAGGCGTGGCCCGGAGCCGATTCGTGAAGAGTTAACGCCGGCAGAGCATATAACGGTCGCGAGGGCAAATTATAAGTATTGACTAAGTAAACTCCGGGACCGCCGCGGCCAGCGGTGTAAAACGGCGCCATATCCGGCGGAACCGGTACGATCGCGAAGCGCGCTCGTGGCAACATGCCGAAATAGTCTTTTGCTTTTCCATCAAACTCTTTAGCGATGAAAGCCGCGTGCATCAACAGCTCGTCTGGGGTCTTGGTGTAAAACTGCGGATCCGTTCGCAAATAAGTAAGAAATTCAATGAAGCTGCCTTTAAATTGCACGTCATGAATAATTTTTTCCATGTCCGAATGAATCTTAGCGACTTCACTTAAACCAATTTTATGAATCTCGTCAGCGGTAAGATCTGTGGTTGTAAATTCTTTAATTTTAGATCGGTAATAATTTTGACCGTCTGGTAAAGACGTTGCCGCTAATTGAACCCTGGACTTTGGAATATAAACCGAATCAAAAAAGTTCAATAATTTTTGATGAGCTGGAACGACTGACGTGTTAATGACCTCAATAGCTTGTTGGCGCAATGAGGCCTGGTCTTCTGGCGTAATTGCCGCTGGCATTTTCTTAAACGGCTCGAAGTACGGATTACGCTCGCCTAATGGCTCCGAGGCTGATTTAATTGAAGAGTCTCTGCCCTCGAGCGTTACTCGAGGCGGTGTAAAGCCACGCTGCAGTCCCGATTGCATGTTGCTGATTTGCTCATCAAAGTAACGAGGCATATCTTTTAATTGCTTTAAGTAGGCTTCGTACTCGGCACGTGTTTTTGGCTTTTGTCGCGCGATGCCAGCAATGTTGGTCCAAAAAGTGGTGTCGGCATTCAGGGGCTTTTCAAATTCTTTATATTTCTGATTTGCAATAAATGACTCTATTTGCTGTCGGTACACTTCGTAATTAATTTGATTTTCGTGGCTTAAGGTTGATCGATCTATTTTGTCTAAACTGCGAGCAACGTCTTCCCAGTAGAGTAATCGGTTATTTTGGGTTTTTGGATCAACTTTGGGAAGATGATCGTGAATGCCGGGATTGCCATCCTCCTCATCCTCACCACTTAATTGCAATTTTCTCCATTGCCATTCTTTTTGAGTCAGCTGAATAAACTGAGCATCTGACGAGTCAGCGGCTACGGCGCTGTCACAAGTAACGCCATAAATTGCTACGCTGCAGGCGATCACCAAGAGCATAAATCTTTTCACGACTGTCTCCCCTTAAGAGTAATAATCAATACATTCAACGGAAATGGTACTAAAAGCGATCAACTGAAAATGGGCTCAAATCGATCATTGTTTTTTCACCACATATCATTTGTGCCAAATAGCGCGCAGTGATTGGCGCTAAAGTTAAGCCCAAATGCTGATGACCAAACGCAGTCCAAAGCCCCGGAACGTGGCGTGTCTGGCCCAGAGCAGGCAGGTAATCTGGAAGTGTAGGGCGCGCCCCCATCCACGGAATACGAGGCCCACCCATGGGAATCCCTAATTCCTCAAGGTGACGGTTAAGCCGCTGCCATTTTCGTAAATCAGGCGGTGACCGATGGTGAGCAAACTCAACAAAGCTCGTTGCCCTCAGACGATCATTAAAGCGACTGACAACAACATGTCTATCCTCGAAGACGACTGGTCCATCAATGTCCCAACTGCCGGCAACCGGGCCCTCCAGATGGTAGCCTCGCTCTGCAATTAACGGTATTTTGAGATTAAACGGCTTTAAAAGCTCGTGAGAGCGCGCGCCCGCCGCAATCACAACCGCGCTGGCATCAATGGCCGAGGAGTCTCGTAAGAGGAGTTTAAAAGTATCAGCGTCTTTCGTTATATTTTTCACTTCGGCGGTTCTAAATTCGACCCCTTGAGACTGTAGAGCAGACTCCAGTCGATCCAGAATGAGTGGCGGACTTTGTACTTGTCCAGATCCTACGAACCGAACACCCCCGTGAAGGGTTGCGTGAAGTGAACCTTCAATGAGACGCAAGGTGTTAATATCGAGCGGCTCAGCGGAGACCATGCCGAGGTTTGCGTTTTGCCAATGTTCGCTCCCGCGAGCCGCAGTTCTTTTTGACTCATAGGCGACATAATGTCCGTTGGTCTTCAATAAGGCCGAATCGCCAAGATTCAGCGCCAATTGCTGCCACGCGCCAAGCGCACCGTTCATGAGTGTCTCGAGCGCAACGGAGTTCCGGCTGAACTGTGACGGCGTCGATCGCCTGATATATTTCAGCCCAAATGGCAGCCAAGTGAATAAATCGCGAATCGGAAAAGCAGCGGGGCCTCCACGACTAAATAAGCGCCCAGGAAGCGATTTAAGCATTCTCGGGTCCGCTAACGTCTCCACCTGTTCAACCGCAATATGTCCGGCATTTCCATAGGAGGCGCGCTCCTCACCCCAATGCGCACTAACGATGCCGACGGGCACCTGTCGGCGCACCAACTCGTGGGCAACGCACAATCCCACTATCCCTGAGCCAATGATCCACAGCTTGCACTTTGCAATCACTTAAGGGTAACCTGTCAACCTTTCGAAATCTAAGCGTACACGAATTTCAACGAAAATTGAGGAACAAAGCATGAAACCGAACGACTGGCATGGCGTATTTCCTGCCGCCACCACCCAATTTAAACCCGATCTATCGGTGGACATTGATGCCAGCCAAAAGACCTTAGATGCACTTATTCGTGACGGTGTACATGGCTTAGTGGTTATGGGTACCTGCGGCGAAAATAATTCGCTGGATGCCGACGAAAAGAGAGTACTCCTTAAAGCTGCCGTCGAGGTGGTTAATAAGCGCGTGCCTATAATTGTGGGGGTGTCCGAATTCACGACTCGGCGCGCCATGGACTTTGCAAGAGACGCTGAAAAAATTGGTGCAGATGCTCTTATGGTGTTGCCTGCAATGGTTTATGTTCCCACCACACATGAATTAGAGACGCATTTTAGACAAGTGGCTCAAGCGTCGGCGCTGCCCATCATATTGTATAACAACCCTCCCGCTTACCGAGTTTCTATTGATCTGGCGACATTGAAGCGACTGTCAGACGTCAAGACGATTGTGGCCATCAAAGAATCCGCACCGGACACGCGTCGATTTACCGATATTGTGAATGCATGTGGTGATCGCTTTATTCGTATGGCTGGGTTAGACGACGTTGCGTTGGAAGGCATGCTGTTGGGCGCTGTGGGTTGGATTAGTGGTTTGACCAGTGCGTTTCCCAATGAGTCGGTGGCTCTTGTTAAAGCGATACAAAGTCGGAACCTCGACTTGGCACTCAAAATATATCAGTGGTTTATGCCGTTGCTGCATTTAGACGCAGAACATGACTTGGTGCAGTCCATTAAATTGGCAGAGCAAATCATGGGACGTGGCAGTGAGCTCGTACGCCCACCCCGTTTGGCATTGAGTGGAGAGCGGAGAGCGGAAGTTACTCGTATGGTTGAGCAGGCCGCAGGTACGAGACCTAAACTTTGACTGAAAAAATCAATTTAAAGCAGCGACTGAACTGTTTTGGTTAATTGAGCTAACGTTTCAGGTTTTGGGCTAAAGGCCGTCGAAAAGCGGCCGTTAGCGCCAAACAATGCGTGAACTACCCCAGTTGCATCGGAGGTGGACCAAAGCTCATTAAAAAATTCAGCCAATGGATCTTTAGTAATGTGAAGGCCGCCGCACGTATATTGAATCCAATAGGCTAGTGACGTTAATAAATATGGACAGGACTGACCTTGCAATTGTGCTTCATGGAGTACAGGTAGCCAACGTTGCGTTATTTTTTGCGAACCGTCCGTTGCTATCTGCTCAAGACGATGCGCAAGTGATTGATTAGAAAAACGTATTAATAATTTAGAAATGTAGTCATCAACCAGTGTCGCAAACGATGGGTCTAAGGAAGGCGCAGACTCTTGGCGCATCTGTAATTCGACATGCTTTCTAATCAACGGAAATGAGATCGCTTCGTGCACGAATGTTAAGCCATGCCGTAACCCCATATAGGCCAATGTTGAATGGGCGCCATTCAGCAATCGAAGTTTTGCTTTTTCAAAGACCGATATATCGGAAACCCACTGAGCATTGCCAAGGTTCCACTGTGGACGACGACCAGCAAAGTCATCTTCAATTACCCATTGGCGAAATGGCTCTGTTGCCACAACCCCTTCATCGAACATTCCAAGTTGATTGAATGCCTCACGTCGAATATCCTCAGTCACCGCCGGCACAATTCGATCCACCATTGATGAAGGGCATGTGCAATTATCCGTAAACCAGTGCGCTAAAGAAGGATCAACAATAGACAAAAATGTTGCAAGCGAATTTTTAAGACGAGTGCCGTTGTGACTTAAGTTGTCACAGCTTAAAAGCGTGACGCCAGGCAATTTAAGACTCTGGCGGGCTTTCAGTCCGATTCGTAATAGACCATAGATTGTTTGGGCCGAACGCGAATCCGATAAATCTGCCCTAACCGCGATGTCATTGACATCGAGTTCGCCACTCGGCGTCTGGTGATATCCCTTCTCCGTTACCGTTAAAGTGACAACTGCTAAATGCACACTTTTGAAAGTATTTAAAATTTCAGGCAGATGCTGATGTGCTGTTACGACCTCGGAAAGAGAGCCAATGATGCGTACTTGTGACTGTGATGTATCGCGTTCAATTACCGAATATAAGCCATTTTGAGGGTTTAATTGCTCCGCCATTTTAGGTGAACGCATCGAAACACCTAATATTGCGAAATTGCGATCACCCCCATTCATTGCGTCGTCGGTATATACCGCTTGGTGAGCGCGATGAAAAGCGCCGACACCCAGATGAATAATGCCGACAGCTTGATTAACGAATGAGTAACGAGGCGTTGCGATTGCAGCAGTTAGTGAATTTAGATTTTCACGACTCAGTCTCATAGCCGATACGCTTGTTTGGCGAAGTTGTATGATAAATCCTGAGCAAGCTCATGAGCTTCTGATTCGTTGAGTTGATGTTCTGCGACCATTTCTGCTAAAAAGCCACAATCGATACGTCTGGCAACATCGTGACGTGCTGGAATCGATAAAAACGCACGCGTATCGTCATTAAACCCCACCGTATTGTAAAAGCCAGCTGTTTCGGTGACCTGACGTCTAAATCGACGCATTCCCTCCGGGCTATCATGAAACCACCAAGCTGGGCCGAGCTTAACGGAAGGATAATGACCTGCAATCGGCGCCAACTCGCGCGTATAAGCGGTTTCATCTAACGTGAACAGAATCAAATTGAATCGAGGATCGTTGCCATATTTATTCAGTAAAGGCCGTAGCGGCTCAACAAAAGGGGTTGATTTAGGTATGTCTGCGCCTTTATCACGGCCGAAGTGATCAAAGAGCCATTTATTGTGGTTTCGATATGAACCAGGATGCAACTGCATGACTAAATTATCTTCAACGCTCATACCAGCCATCACGGTCAACATATGAGCGCGAAAGAGTTCTGCATCGACGGGATCAACCGATGATTGTGAGACTTTATGAAAAAGTTTTTCAGCCTCTAACGGACTCAAATCGGCAGTGGCTGCGGTAGGGTGACCATGGTCCGTTGAAGTTGCCCCTAAGCTTTTAAAAAAAGACCTTCGGTCAGCGAGTGCTTTAAGATAGCCCTGATAGGAGAAGGTATCGTAACGCGTTATGTTGCCCAACTGACTTAAATGATCTAAAAAGCCATTAAACTCAGGGTCTACTACTGGATCCGGACGAAACGCTGTAATCACGCGACCGTTCCAGCCACTCTTCAAAATCGCCTGATGGTAGCGTAGATCATCGAGAGGGGACTCGGTGGTTGCGAGCACCTCGATGTTGTAGCGCTCGAACAGCGAGCGCGGTCTAAATTCAGGACTCGCAAGTTGCTGACTAATATGATCGTAGTAATAGTCGGCGGTGGATTCATCAAGTGCTACTTCTAGACTAAAGCTTTCTTTAAAGACCCAATCAAGCCAAATGCGTGATGGTGTTGCACGAAATAAATGATAATGCTGAGCAAATAAACGCCAAACATCACGCGGATTAGCGCCGGACTTTTCTCCAACTCGCGAGACGCCTAACCGATCCAGTGAAATCCCCTGACTGTAGAGCATGCGTAACACGTAGTGATCGGGAATAATTAGCAATTCCGCCGCATTGGCGAAGGGCAAGTTGTTTGCAAACCATGCGGGATCAGTATGGCCGTGTGGAGAGATAATCGGCAAAGATTTTATAGATTGATAAAGCGATCTCGCAATCGCACGAGTATTGGATTCATTTGGAAACAGCCGATCGGGGTGCAACTCCAGGGGGCGCGGCATACTAAAACCTCCAGACTAAGGATTCAATTAGAGTTTATTGGCTCTGCTAAAACGCGCTCGAGATGCGCTTACCGAGCTGCGCGCATCGGCAATTGCAATTTCCTCTGTTGCAAATAACAATGAATCGAGTACTGCGCTTAAATGAGTTCTCATTGCCGAGCGCGCATTGTCCGGATTTCGAGTTCGCAGAGCATCAACTATAGCTTGATGTTCGTTCACCACAGGCTTCACATTCGCGGTCCAAGCTTTTGCATGTAAGAGCGTGCTTTCGGGAGAGGTCATACGCAAACGCCATAAGTCCTCAATTGCCCGTTCGAGTGCTGCGTTTCGAGTGGCGTGCGCAATCACTTTATGAAAAGCATGGTCCGCTGCGTCTTGCTCCTTGGACTCAAAGTTTTCAAGGGCTATTTGCTTGACCAGAAAATCCAAGTGGTCGAGTTCCTCATCAGTAATTTGTGTCGCGGCCAAAGCAGCGGCTTCGCTTTCAATGAGCAGCCGCGCCTCGGTAATTTCAAACGCACTGGCGTGAAACGTTGGTCGACCCGTATCCCCTGGATGGCGCTTAACATAGGCGCCAGAGCCCAATTTGACTTCAACGATTCCTTGCACTTCCAAGGCGATCACGGCCTCCCTAACAGTTGGGCGGCTCACGGAATAAATGGCGCTCAATTCGCGCTCGGCGGGCAATCGGCTATCCACCGGGTACTTGCCGGATGCAATGTCCGCTAGGATTAACTGAGCCAACTCTCTGTAGAGCCTATCTCCTTGATTTTTATTGATATTTTGTGTTCTGGAAGGCGTTTGCCGCGGGAAATTAGACATAATTTTCTCTTAAATTGGTTTGACCAATATTGTTTAAATTTGACAGACCGATTATTATACAGTGTAGAGTATACCCTTCCTCGCCAATGTTTCAATATCGGAAACTTCTATGAAAATTAAATCTGCACGAGTCATTGTCACGAGTCCCGGTCGGAACTTTGTAACGCTGAAAATAATAACAGATTCAGGTATTTACGGAATTGGAGACGCTACATTAAACGGCCGTGAACTTTCCGTCGCATCGTATTTAACCGATCACGTTATTCCATGCCTGATTGGTCGAGATGCGCATCAAATAGAGGACATTTGGCAGTTTTTATACCGAGGGGCGTACTGGCGGCGTGGTCAAGTAACCATGTCGGCCATTGCGGCCGTGGACACCGCCTTGTGGGATATCAAGGCAAAAGCCGCCAAGATGCCGCTGTATCAATTGCTGGGCGGTAAGAGCCGTGACCGAGTCATGGTTTATGGTCATGCGAACGGCCAGGACATAAACGAAACGGTTACTGAAGTCGGTCGGTACATTGATATGGGCTACAAAGCGATCCGGGCACAATCCGGGGTGCCTGGCTTAAAGGATGCCTATGGCGTGGGTCGTGGAAAGATGTACTACGAGCCCGCAGATGCCGAACTGCCATCGGAAACCATTTGGGATACACGTTCCTATTTAAATTTTGTCCCGAAATTATTTGATGCATTACGAACAAAATATGGATTTGACCATCATTTATTACATGATGCACATCATCGCTTGACTCCCATTGAAGCCGGTGGATTGGGTAAGCGACTTGAGCCATATCAATTATTTTGGCTGGAAGACGCAACACCGGCTGAGAATCAAGAAGCCTTTAAACTGATTCGGCAGCACACCACTACACCGCTCGCGGTTGGTGAAATATTTAATACGATATGGGACTGCAAAGATCTCATTCAAAATCAACTGATTGATTACATCAGAACGACTGTGGTACGCGCTGGTGGGATTAGCCACTTGCGAAGAATTGCCGATTTAGCATCACTCTACCAAGTCAGAACAGGAAGCCATGGCGCAACTGACTTGTCTCCAGTCACAATGGGTGCGGCATTGCACTTTGATGTCTGGGTGCCAAATTTTGGCATCCAAGAATATATGCGCCATACACCAGAGACCGACGCAGTATTTCCGCACACCTATCGATTCGAAGATGGCTTCCTATTTCCTGGTGAGGAGCCGGGTCATGGCGTTGACATCGATGAAGAGGCTGCAGCGAAACATCCATATAAACGAGCCTATTTGCCCGTCGCTCGTCTAAAGGACGGAACTATGTGGAATTGGTAATGAGCCTGATTTTCATAGGCGAGGCAATGCTTGAGTTGCGTGGTACAAATGATGCTGCGCATTTGGGCTATGGAGGCGATGTGCTCAATACCGCTATCCATCTCGCGCGTTTAGGGCATCATGTTAAATTGGCCACCGCCCTTGGCGCCGATCCCTATAGCAATCAGATGAAACTGAAATGGCAGGCTGCTGGTGTGGACACGGAATTAGTTCTCGTTGATCCTGAGCGGTTGCCTGGACTATATGCCATACACACGGATTCCCATGGAGAACGGCAGTTTTTTTACTGGCGTCAGGTCAGCGCCGCAAAACGAATGCACCAATTAGAGGGAGTGCATCAAATCGAGAGTGCTGTAAAAAACTCTAGCGGCTTATACTTTTCATTAATTTCATTAGCGATTCTTCCCGAAGAAGGTCGAGAATGGCTGTGTCATCTAGCCAGTGAGTTGAAAGCGCGGGGAAAAACAGTCGTATTTGACGGCAATTATCGTCCAAAGTTATGGGAGAGCCTGGAGTCCGCTCGGCACTGGCGCGATCGTGGAATTGCTGTGTCCACGTTGGGTTTGCCAACGCTCGCAGACGAGCAACTGCTTGATAATCAGTCAAATCGTCAATCGGTCGCAGAACATTGGAATCGCTTGGGTTGCGGGGAAGTAGTAGTCAAGCTCGGAGATCAAGGCTGCCAAATTCAATCCGGTGCTTTGGTCTCAACCTTGCCAATTACCTCGATTAGAGACACCAGTGGCGCGGGAGATGCGTTTAACGCAGGCTATTGGCACGCACGCTTGATGGGTCGTTCGGAGCCTCAATCGGCATTGTCGGGACACGCATTGGCAGGCTGGGTCATAACGCAGTCCGGAGCGATCCCCGAAGCCACCACAGAAGCGCCGTATAAGCGGTTGCAAAATACTCCGAGAAGCATCGCATGAGCAACTCTGCTCCCCGCTCGCCGTTAACACGAGATCAATGGCAAGTCATGATATTCGCGGGTGGCGCATGGCTATTTGATAATTTAGATCAGCGAATATTTTCTCAGGTCCGCATTGGCGCTTTATCGCAACTCATGTCGCTGCCGGGAAATGATGCGGACGTTCAAAGCTTCGCCAAAATAGTAACCGCCGTCTTTTTAATTGGCTGGGGATTGGGCGGAATGTTTTTTGGTGCCTTAGGAGACCGTTTTGGAAGAGCGCGTATGTTGCGCTGGGCGGTTAGTATCTACGCAATTTGTTCTTTGTTAACAAGTCTCAGTTCAGAGGCGCACGCCTTTGCCATGCTGCGTAGCCTAGCGGGCTTTGGAATTGGAGGCGTATTCGGATTGGCGGTTACGCTGATCGCAGACCGATTTGACGGCCTTCAACGAGTCACCATGCTGGCTACGCTGCAATTACTGTCGACCTTAGGCAACATTGGATCCGCGCTCGATAAAATGTCCTTGGATGGATTGGCGAGCTTACATTGGTTCGATAGCGCACAAGTTTGGCGATTTGCCTTTATATCAAGTGCCTTGCCCGCAATGATTTTAGTAATAATGTATCGAAAATTTCCTGAGTCAAACCAGTGGCAAATATTAAAATCAAAAGGCCAAACTCCCGCAGGCGTTTTATCGGCGTACGCAAATCTTATTCGTACTAAATCAGAACGTTACCGCTTATTGATTGGTGCTGGGTTAGCGACCGCCGGTGTCGTGGGATTATGGGCGATCGGTGAATTTGCCATTGATTTACAAGAGGCGGTTTACACGCAGTACTATAAAATAAATAATGATGCGACGCTTGTTGGTCACCTAGTCGCCAGTGCTAAAAGTCGAGCTTATTTTCTACAAATGTGTGGCGCCGCAGTTGGCATGCTCATTTTCACGTGGTCGGCAAATCGTTTTGGGCGTCGGATCTCATTTTTGGTCGGTTTCTTTACTGCTATGGTGGTTACATTTTTGGTGTACGCCAATTTGCGAACACCCGAAGATTCATTGTGGATGATGCCTCTGATGGGTGCAGCACAAATGAGTGTATTTGCTGGATTCTCCATTTATTTGCCAGAGCTGTTCTCAGAGTCCGTTAGAGGAACTGGCGTATCTTTTTGTTACAACCTAGGCAGGTTTTTTGCCGCTGCCGGAAGTTTTTTATCGGCAACGCTCGCTACAAAAGTTTTCGGAGGATTGCCTTTTCCGGAGCCATTGCGATATTCCGCGATGGCAATGTGCGCCGTGTTTCTAATTGGGTTAATAGCAGCCTTTGGCGCGCCAGAAACTAAACCTCAAGCAGTTTAGATTTTTTAATTTTCAGTAAGGGGAGTAAGACAATGTTAAATAGGCCCTCAATTCGCAGATTAATGGCATTTCATGCGCTATTATTTTTATTTGCAGGGGTTGAATTTCCCTCGTATGGATCGACGGATACGAACGAAAGCTCGGCTCGTTTAGATCAACTTTTGACAACGAATTGGCATTTTGCTTATGGCGCTCAGCCGGAAACCGTTATAGGCGCGCAATTTAATGATGCGCAATGGACGACTATTTCGCTGCCTCATACCTGGAATCACTTTGGCGAATATCGCACTACGCGAACTTCTGCGACCAACAATCAACAGGGCGTTGGCTTTTATCGATTGCAATTTGAGGCTCCAAAAGACTCGGTAGGAAAAAAGACCTATTTGCAGTTTGATGCCGTTGGAAATGTAGCGGATGTTTGGGTTAACGGTACGCATGTGGGGACTCACAAGGGGGCGTTTTCATGCTTTCGCATTGACGTAAGTTCGGTATTAAAGCCCGAAGGTTTAAACCTACTGGTTGTAAAGGCGGATAATTCTAAACCTGCCCCTGGCTCAACAACTGAAAACGTCATCCCACTGTCGGGTGACTTTTTTATACATGGTGGCCTGTATCGAATGGTTCACCTAATTCAAGTGGCCCCAGTTCATATTGATTTGGAAGATTATGGTGGCCCGGGCGTCTACATTTCAACGCCTAAAGTTTCCGAACACGCCGCTACGGCTCACGTAAATGTTCGGGTTAGAAATACGCTGAACCAGTCGCGTTCAGGGCGGGTATTGATTCAATTGTTGGATGCACACGGCAAGTCTGTGGGAAGTCAATCGTTGGCGGTGAACCTTAAGCCGCAAGCGGTAACGGAAGCGAATGCGGATATTCAGATAAATAATCCAATTCGGTGGCAGTCTCGTAAAAATCCCTACTTATACAGCGCACGAGTGAGCGTCAGTGAAGGGGGGAAAACTCAAGATCAAGTTTTGCAATCCTTTGGAGTGCGTGAATTTAAATTTGATCCAAATCTAGGCTTGGTATTGAATGGTCAGGTGACACCCTTGCATGGTGTGTCTCGGCATCAGGACCGCTTAGGAAAAGGCTGGGCATTAACCGAGCAGGATCATCTTGAGGATATGAGCCTTATCGCTGAAATGGGTGCAAATACGGTGCGGTTAGCTCACTATCAGCATGCGCAGGAATGGGTTGATTTAGCAGATAAGTTCGGAATGGTGGCGTGGGCAGAAATACCCTATGTAAATCAAACTTCCTTCACCGGTAGTGAGCCGAAGCAAGAATTAGTCGATAACGCTCGGCAACAACTGGTAGAGCTTATTCGGCAAAATTTCAATCATCCATCAATTTTAATGTGGTCGGTTGGTAATGAAGTTGATTTAACTGCAAACATGGTTGGATTCAAGGGGCCTGGTAAGTCATTGAGTTTGTTAAGGAACCTCAATGCGTACGCGCATCAATTGGATGCATCTCGTCCAACCACATTCGCGGACTGCTGTGAAGAGCGGAAAGATCGTGAGGATCGAGATCCCGCCAGCGTTGAGCACCTGGCCGGCACTACCGATTTGATTGGTTATAACCGCTATTTTGGTTGGTATTACGACACTCCAAAGGCACTCGGGGCGAAGCTTGATTATTACCATAAAAAATACCCGAATTTGCCAATATCGGTTAGTGAGTATGGTGCTGGTGGTGCTCTTAACCAGTTCAGTGACGATCCCACGGGTGGGGTAGTTAATTCCAAAGGCCGCCCTCACCCTGCCGAATATGAGACCTGGGTTCATGAGCAAAGCTGGCCACAGTTGGCGGCTCGACCCTACATTTTTGCAAATTGGATTTGGAATATGTTTGATTTCTCATCAGACATACGTGAAGAAGGGGAAGCCATTGATATCAACGATAAGGGGATGGTGAGCTTCGACCGTAAGACACGCAAGGATGTCTTTTATTACTATAAATCTCAATGGTCAAACGAGCCGATGATTCACCTCAATAGTGCCCGATACGTAGATCGCTCGTACGCCTTTAACGATATCCGAGCGTACTCGAGTGAGCCAACGGCGGAGTTGACCATAAACGGCAAAACGATCGGTAAAGCAGCGTGCCCGCAACATGTATGCGTCTGGCCAAATGTACTTTTGGATACCGGCGCGAACCATGTGGAAGTGTCTACGACCGTTAAAGGCCAAATTCTTCGTGACAGCGCAAACTGGAATGCGCCGGACGTGAACGCTGGCTTGGCAATCAGTGCTGGCAATATAGGCGGCCTGACCACTAAGGACGGCATTCGTTTTGGCTCGGACCACTTCTTTAACGGCGGCGAGGCAAAGCGACTCAATACCCAAGCGTTAAAAATAGAGCGCTCGCATGTGGTTAAAAGCGTCACTGGCGTTGGTGATCCTCAGTTATTTCAAACCTACCGAGAGGGCAATTTTTCCTATGACCTTCCGGTGCCGAATGGCAAATGGGGCGTGCGCGTTTATACATTTGAGCCCGATGAAGCCATGGCGGCGAGTAGAACTTTTTCTATAGAAATCAATAATTTAAAGCAAGTAGATCACTTTAAGCCAGCCGAGGCCGCCCATGGTGTTCTAGTGATGACGCAATGGCAGGGTCATGCGGTCGTCACCGATGGGCACTTGAGAGTAGCGTTCGCACAACAAAATGGGCCTGCAATCGTGGCAGGGTTGCAGGTGATTCCAGAATAAAATAATTGACAGGACTGACCGTTTAGGCCATATTGGTCATACCAATTAACTAAACGGTCACAATACTTTCGTAAAAGTTCTGTTTTAGGTTTTTCAAAGAGGGGTTTATTTAAATGATCAATAAAATGCAAAAAACAGTGTTGTCAGTTGCTGTTGGAAGCGTGCTCGGTTTTGGTTCGAATACGGTTTTGGCGGCTGAAAGCGCTGATGCAGGCACATTGGGTGAAATTGTAATCACCGCTCAAAAGCGCTCAGAAAACTTACAGGAAGTGCCGTTGGCGGTATCTGCGATCGGCGCAGGCGATTTGCAAGCCGCTGCAGTGACCCAATTTCAAGATCTTTCGAATATCGCGCCGTCCTTAACGATTCGGCCTGCGGAACATCCGGTTAACGCCAACGTCTCCATTCGTGGCGTCGGCACGTACGCATTCGGCATTGGCGTTGAATCGAGTGTGGCGGTTTTGGTGGATGGCGTTCCAATGCCATTTCAAGGCCAGTCCTTTATGGCGATGCCTAACGCAGATCATGTCGAAGTTTTACGTGGGCCTCAAAGCACACTGTACGGAAAATCCGCCTCAGCAGGATTGGTAAATATCATTACCAAAAATCCAACCAAGACTGAGCAAGGCGAGGCTAGCGCCACTGCCACAAACGACGATGAGCATATTGCCTCGTTACTGCTTTCCGGGCCCATGAGTGAAAATACACAATATTTAGCGTCCATCAATTATGATGAGTGGGCGGGCAATGTAGAAAATTTATACATGCACAAGAAAGTTGGTGGCCGCGATAATCTAGATGCTCGGCTGAAGTTTGGTTGGCAGCCGAACGAATCATCAGACATTACTCTGTCGCTATTTTACGACGACGGCGGCACCGAAGTAGGTCGCCCTTTCATCGCAATGACCCCAGGCGCGAAGCTGCGTGGACTTTCAGGCCTGACAATGGATGTCGTTATGCCGGGAGTAAATATTGGGCCTGAAAATCAAGATGTCAGCACAAACTATGACCCACATACTCGATACGCGGGAGGCGGTGGCTATCTCAAAGGCGAGTTTAACGTCGGTGAAAATAAACTCGTATCTTTAACTTCTTTTGATCACTTTCACTTGGATGATTATCTGGACCAAGATGAAACTTCTTACAATGGCACAGTCGGAACTGTTCAACCCGGAAACAATATCCAAGTTGGTGAATTCCAAGCTAAAATGTATACCCAAGAGCTGCGCTTAATGTCGCCCGATAATCAGCCTTTGCGTTGGACTACAGGCTTGTATTACTCACCAGTTGAATTTACTCGCCCTTTCTACCGTGGTCCGTATGCGTCACAAGCCAATTGGTTGGCGAATTCTAAGTCCACCTCATCTGCTGCATTTGGTCAAATTGACTGGAAGTTTGATCCAAGCGATGTCTTAACGTTGGGCGCCCGTTATCAAAAAGAAGATGTGTCCTATAATTTCTTAGACATTCAAAACGGTAAAGCGTATTTCAGTGGAAGCTCCACGGACAGCGCCCCAACTTGGCGTGCTAGTATTCGCCATGATTTTACGCCGGATATGAATATATTTTATACGCACGCCACCGGTTATAAAGGTCAGACGTATGATCTCACCACGGGCTTTAATGCCAACCGCGCAGCGGCGGGTCCAATTAAGCCAGAAAAATCGGTTGACGATGAATTGGGAATTCGATCGCAGTTCTTCAATCGTATGCTGACGCTGAATGCGACCATATTCCATACGACGTATAACGATCTGCAAAGTCAAACCATTCAAACCCTTCCCGATGGAACTCAAAACTTCCGTTTAACCAATGTAGGTCAAGAGACGACGAAGGGCGTAGAATTGGATGCCGCTTTTAGACCCAATGATCTCTATCACATTGATGGGTCTGCGACGTTCTTAAACGCTACTTATACCGATTACCCCATAGCTCAATGTTATTCATTGCAGACCGCCGCAACAGGCTGTATCCCAAAAACGGCTACAGTGCCTGCATATCAGGTGTTAACCGGCCAAACAGCTGTTCAATCACCCAAAGTGAAATACAGCTTAATCGGTGAGTACACACCCGAAGTGTTTGATAATATCCGCGGCGTAATTGGATTGGATATGCACTATCAGAGCGGGGTGTATTTTGTCGCAGAAGATCCCCAAACCTATCAGCCTAGCTATGCGATCGCTAACCTATCGGTTGGCCTGAAAGAAGCGGCTGGTCGCTGGCAGGTCACGGCCTTCCTTGATAACGTCGCCAATAAGAAATACTACGCCTCACTGGTGAACGCATCAGGTACTTTTGGCGGAGTTATCGCAACACAGGTCATTCTTCCTCGTGACTTTGATCGTTATGGCGGGGTTCGAGTTACCGTCAAATTCTAATTAATCGTTTGACGTTATTGGTTAAGGGCTCGGTGAAAACCGAGCCCTTTTTTTGTGTCAATAGGGTAAAGGGTGATCGCTTACACGGAATCAGGGTATAGTTTGATGAGAATTTGGAAATTTTGCCTGACGAATTCAGGAGTTAACATGCGATTCAAAAACTTAAATAAATTAGTAGCCTATCTGTTGTTAGCCACAAGCGTCGCACAGGCCGCGCCTGGTGAGTGGGTTAATCAAGTGACTCCGATTATAAGACCTGCAGGTGGTAGCAATATTTCATTATCAGACACTAAATCACTATCCCCCGATTCTGAATCCTGGGCTCAAACGGATCCGTTAAGTCGAATGGTTTATAACATCAATAATCCGACGATGGAACTCATAACGCCAAAGAGTGACTTAGATCGTCCCGCTATATTGGTGATTCCAGGAGGAGGGTTTGAATTTCTTGCAATCGATAACGAAGGATTTTTAGTCGCGAGGAAATTACAAGCACTGGGATTCTCGGTGTATATTCTGAAATATCGTACCATTCCTATGGTTTATGGCTTCGAGAGCTTTCACGAGGCATTAGTGGCGTTATTCCAGCGCGGCGAGCTACCTTCCCAGATGCGAGACGCTCAGGCTGTTGCCGCAGAAGACGCTCAATCCGCCATCGCGACGCTCAGAAATCACTCTAAGGAGTGGCACATTGATCCAAAACACATCGGTGTTATAGGGTTTTCTGCCGGAGCAATAACAGTATTAAATTCATTGGATACCAAAAATATTCTTCAGCGCCCAGATTTTGCCGCAATGATATATGGTCCAACGCAAATAGAGAAATTGCCGGCTCAAACGCCGCCGCTGTTCGCCGCTATCGCTGCCGATGATCGTTTTTTCAAAAATCAAAATTTAAGTTTGATAGAGCGATGGCGGCAATCAGGTGCGAGCATAGAATTTCATCTATACAGCAATGGTGGGCATGGCTTTGCCTCGCAACCGTCCGGAGCCACGAGCGATCTATGGTTTCAGGAATTTGCGGCTTGGGTTCAGGCCCATCACTTAAATTGACTAAACGTTCCAATAGCAGATACGCAGATTCGCTCCAAATGCCGTTAATGGAGTACATTTAACTGATGTGCCGTTTAATATAACCTCTCGCGTGTCGCTTATTGATAAAGCTAATCCCAATTGGTTGGTTGAAGGATTACCGGAAACACGAGTTTTGAGTTGAATTCGCTTCTCATCTGATTCTACATCGATATGCCAGATACGGGACGCAGCAGGAGACTGGTCATCTTCATCAAAGAACTGCGTGGTGAACTGTTTTGAGGACTTGTCGACATGCAGCAGCGCTGTAGGCTGTGGTTTCAGCAATTTAAAGCCCGTTTTGGCCGTATCAATTAAAATTCCAGAATTGGATTTTAGGAGCAATGGTGGCAGTCCTTTGAGAGGCGCCGATAAAGTGTGCGAGACGCCGCCATCAAAAACATGTTCGTTGCGAATATCCCACCATCTGCCAGGCGGAATCCAGGAGGTTACCGAATTAGCCCCCTGGTCAAGTACCGGCAACACCAATAAATTATCGCCGAGCAGCATACTATCGTTATCAATCCAAGATTCTGTGTATTCTGGATACTGTAGCCACAAGGGTTGAGATATTGGCTCATATTGATCGTGATATCTCCACAACAAATGGTGCAAATGTGGTTGTAGCGCACGCCGGAGCATCAGCAGATCACTCACCGTGTTCACGAAATCTGCGTACATCCAGGGTTCATTGACAGTGCCATCACTATTCCAGCTATGGATTGAGAAGCGTGGCATGGTGAGTCCAACTTGTATCCAGCGAATAAATAACTCAGGGTCTGGAGCCGGTCCCGCAAAGCCCCCGATGTCATGACCGCTATTCGATTGGCCGCACAGAGCTAAGCTCATGCCCATTTTTTGGTTATAACGCAACGTTTCCCAAGAAGTGGTGTTATCCCCCGACCACGTTTGGGCATAGCGCTGCATTCCTGCCATTCCGCTTCTCGTAACAACATACGGGCGTTCTTGTGGACGAAAGCGAGCTTGCGCCGCACGCGAAGCCCGCATCATTAGTAATGGTTGAATTGGTCGTGCCAAAGATGCTGGGTATGGCTTTCCGAATCCGTCGAATATAGCCCGTCGATCCCAAATCTCATATTCGTTATTATCGTTCCAAGTAGATTTTATGCCCATGTCAAGTAACTGCTCCGCTACTTGTTCCTGCCACCACGCGGTGGCCTCAGGATTAGTAAAATCCAAGTGGCTACCAACCGCATCCCAAAATTGGCTCAACGTTGGGCTGCCATCTTGATTTTTAACAAACCAACCACGTTCAGAAAGAAGCGAATATTTCGGATGATCCAATAAAAAAGCTGGTTTAATATTGGGGACAATTTCTAAGCCATATTTCCGAAATTGTTCTATAAAGCCCCTAATATCAGGGAATTTTTCGTGATTCCAGTTAAATACATATCGTTTATCACCAATCGATGTGTAGCCAGAAGACAAGTGAAAGCTTTCACACGGAATATCATACTGCTCGAGCTTAGACAGGTATTCATTCATGCGCTCTTGAGCATTCGGGGCATCCGTATACGTCATAGTCGAACCAGAATATCCGACTGCCCATCGTGGCATTAGCGCTGGTTTGCCAGTGAGCCAGGTAAAGCGGCGTGTGACTTGAATGGCGTGCGGCCCCGCAATCATCCAAAAATCCAAATCCCCTTGTTCATGCCGTACATATCGAAACGGAGCATGATAGTTGTCAATTTCGGTGCCGATATCAAAAATAGAACTAGATTGATTGTCGTAAAACTGCCCATGTGCTGATCCATCGGCATGAGTGATCAGTAAAAAGGGAATACTTTTGTACAGTGGGTCACTGGTTCTAGCGTTATACTCCATGGCGTCAAGGTTTGTCATGCGAAAACGCCTGCCGGTACGATCTAGCTCGCCTGACTTATCTCCAAGCCCGTAGTGCTGTTCGCCCGTTAACCGACGTTGGTAGTGATAAGTAGCGTTGTCCCACCATCCAAAATTATAGGCTTGAGTTCGCCGATCTTCTGCGATCAAGCTCCAACCGTCGTTACACTTTTGAAACCACTTACAATGAAATCCCGCGAAATTTATAACTAAACGCAATAGCGCTGTTTCAATCGTGAGAACACCATTATTATCTATACATTGATACGGAGGGCAATTAAATCCGTCAACATTAAATCGAGATCGACCCGGATCTTGGACATCAACTAGTCCAGGAGCGATAGAAAATGTTGGTGGAAGATCAGTATCGGAATGAGAGCACAATAGAACTCTCATAATGTCAGTCTCAAGTACGAAGACAAAGGCCGAGAAAGAGGTGTCGGACCGTAACTCGATCAGTCCAGATTTTTGCTGGTGCAAGTAAAATATTGGGGGACTTGAAAGAGTTGGCTGACGAGTTTGTTCCACAGGCTATATCCTTTAAAGCACTATATGTCTACGCATGAAAAATATCCATGCAAATCCAATTAAATCAAATAGTCCTAAAGCTAAAAAAAGTGGCGTGAAGCCGACTCGATCGGCTAATTGTCCCACAATTAACGAAAATATTAACCCGCCAGTCCAGCCCCACATTCCGATCAACCCGTTTGCTTTGGCAATATCAGATTTGTTAAAAACATCTGCGGAAAGTGTATTGATCATCACCGAGATTGCTTGGTGACCAAAACCACCAATCGCAAGCAAGATTACAACGGCCACAGGATCCATTACATATCCCACAGCGCCTGGCGCGATCATTAGTATTGAAGCCAGGCCAATTATTGTTATACGGGATATCTCGAGCTTTGTTTGCGCTACTTGCTGCAGTTTCACACTGGCGTAGCCTGCAAAGATTCCCCCTAAATCAGCGGCCAAAAATGGAACCCACGCGAACAGCGCAATTTGAGTTAAGTCCATGCCCCGTTCGCGTGCAAAGTACAACGGAATCCAAAAGCTAAACGTTTGCCATGCGGGCTCGGCGAAAAAGCGCGGTACGGCGATCGCCCAAAAACGTGGCAATCGCACAAGATCATTGAGTGTTCCAGATCGGGAAATCACTTCCCTTTGGCTGCTCTCTATGAGCGATCGCTCCGTTTCACCAAGAAATGTCGCCTGTTGCGGAGAGCGGTAATAAGTAAGCCACGTCAGGGCGAATATAACTCCTAATATACCGGTCACAGCAAAGGCGCTGGCCCAGCCATACCGCACTGCCACAAAGGTTGCCAGTATCGGCGCAATTACCGCGCCAAGCGAGGTGCCTGCATTAAACCAACCCACAGCGATTGATCGTTCGCGGTCCGGGAACCATTCCCCGATCGCCTTCATTCCAGAGGGAATGGCTGCTGACTCTGATAATCCAAGAATTGCTCGAAAGCCCGCTAAGCCAATCCAGCTGTGTGCTAGCCCATGCGCCATACTGGCTAGACTCCAAATCAACGCGCACAGAGAAAATCCAATGGTTAAACCAATATTGTCAATCAAGATTCCAACAAGAGGTTGCATAACTGTATAGCTGATTTGAAACGCTCCCACAACATAGCTGTACTGCTCGGTGCTGAGGTGCAACTCAGATATCAATACTGGAGCGAGTGCACCAAGAGAATTCCTGGCAATATAATTAATGATGGTGCCCACCATGACGAGCAGTAAAATTCTTACTCTTATCGATTGGAGCAACATGGATATCTAAGATCCTTTAACCGTAGATTCGAGTCTAAACCAAAGTTCTGTAAAACCCAATATAAAATTAATGTTCTAGGGCCTTGGGGTGCCGAAATATCCTCACGGAGCGGTTGGGCTATGACGCTCTGCGTAGCGCACCAGCAATAAAGTTAAGACACCAGCAATAAAAGTACCCAATGGCAGAGTAAATATCGCTCCATGCCAAAAGCTACCAATCGTGGCGGCGACAATCCCACCCCCAATGGTTGCCGTCACTCCTTGTAGGGATGCGGCGGATCCGGCTAACGCGCCCATGGGCTGCATCGCAAGTGCGTTGTAATTGGAGGTGGTCAGCGCAGAGCAGGCCATGGTGACAGCCTGGAGCGCCGTAAAAATCAAAATGCCCTCATTGAAAGCCAAGCTTACGATGATGTGAATGAATGTCACAGCAATGTATCCCCGTAAGGACCAATAGGAAACACGGCGCATGCCAAATCGTTCGACAATTTGAGAGTTAATGAGCGCTCCAACAGCCATCGCGGTAGCCGTCATCGAAAACGTGATGCCCATTCGCTCCGGCGCCTTGAACGCGTCATTAAAAATTTGTGGAACGGTACTGACGTAGCCGATGAGCGCACCAAACATCAAAGTCGAGGATAAGGTGTATGCCACGGCCGCACGGTGACGTAATACGTAACCGTATCCCGCCAGAATCTCTCTTGGCCGAAGGCTTCGACGATGATTTGGATTTAGAGTTTCTGGCAGACGCAAAAACATCCAGAAGGTGACTAAAAATCCACTGCCGGCCAATATTGAAAATAGTCCCTGCCAATTCATAATGTGCAGCAGCCACTGGCCCAAGTTAGGCGCGATCACCGGCGCAATAAGAAAAACGAGCAATACAGTTGACGTTACGCTCGCAAGCTTATTGCCGCTATAGCAATCCCGAATGACCGATCGGATAACGACCGCTGAGGCCGCTACGGCGACGCCTTGAAATAGTCTCGCCAGGAGCAGTTGATGTAAACTTTGAGAAAATCCAGCCAGTAGACTCATCAGGACGTAGGCGCATAACGTCCACAGTAAAATAGGGCGCCGCCCAAAACGATCGGCCATAGGTCCATAAAATAACTGCCCTACTCCATTGCCAATCAAAAAAACGTCGATGATCCACTGTAATTCATTGGCGTTTGGTGCGTTGAGTTCGCGACCAATTGTGCCCAGTGCGGGCAGCATTAAATCGACGCCCAAGGCGCCCAACGCCATGGTGGCGGCCATCAGGGACACAAATTCCGCGAATGACAATGGCATTCGAACAGGTAACGATTCTTTATCCAAGGTCACTCATCCAAACAGTCAAACAATTAAAATAATTTAAACGCTTCTTCGCAATGAACGACTTGCGGTGGCTCACGGAAAAAAGGGCTAACTAAGCTTCTCCACGTGGCGAATCGCTCTGACTCGCGAAATGTTACCGTGTGTGCCTCTAACGTGTCCCAACGAACCACCAAATGATAATCACCGGGAACTTCAATAACACGTTCGAGTTTCATACCCAAACAACCAGCGCTGTCTTGAAAACAAGGTTTGGCCTTCATGACGGCCTCTTCAAATTCTTGAGTTCTGCTGGGGTCGACCCGCAAGTGAGCGATTTCAGTTACCATTTTTCACCTAATGAATGCTTGTTTTCGGAATTATGCGCCCAGCGAGCTGGTCTGTTCATCAATAAAGAGCTGCGCCTGCTCAATGATGTCTTTTGGATCACGGTGTTGAGTTTCAATTGGCTTGCCTATGATCACCGAAATGGTGCCTGCACGCTTCATAAACCCACGCCGCTTCCAAAAGAGTCCTGCGTTATGAGCGACTGGCACTACCAATACCCCGGCCTCGGCGGCCAAAACCGCACCACTAATACCAAATCGCTTTCGCTCAAATGGGGCGACACGGGTTCCCTCTGGAAACACCACGATCCATTGAGAATTTTGCAGGCGCTCTTTGCCCTGATCGATGACTTTGCGAACGGCAAGTCTGCCGGCCTTTCGGTCGATGGCGATCGGGTTACACAAACCCATGGCCCAACCAATAAAGGGAACCCAAATTAATTCTCTTTTAAGTACCCAAGACTGATCTGGAAAAATACGTTGCAACGCGATGGTTTCCCAGGCGGAACTGTGCTTGCACATGATGACGTGTCGGCCAGTGGTGGGGATGTGCTCTAGGCCATGAACTTCGTATTTAAGACCACAAATGAGGTTGAGAGCAGCAATCTGAGTGCGCGACCATGATCGAGCTACCATTAATCGTGTCGAGATTGAAAATGGCCAAATGAAGACACAAATAAACATTCCCCAGAGCAACGCACTGAAAAACATAAAAAGGGTAAATATCAAACTTCTAAGCGCTTGAATCACAAATAATCCTTCAAAAGAGCATCCGCCTCATAATAATTTTTATTATTATCCTGGCAGGTACGATAAATCCGCTACGGTCAAAAATAATGATCTCACGGCATGCAGCAGAGCGAGTCTGCGCTCTCGGATCTGGGGATCCTCCGCCATTACCATGACGTTTTCAAAGAAATTATCAATGGGCTTGCGCATTTTCGAAGACAACAACAACGCCTCAGTGAACTGACCATTTTGAGCAAGCAGTTCCACTTGGGGTTTAAATTCGACTAACGCGGCATACAATTCATTTTCTTCCGGTGAGTCAAACTGAATTTGTTTGTCGAGATTAATGGAATTAGGCGCTGATTTTTTGAACAAGTTCACAATGCGCTTTTGAGCACCGGATAACGCCGGGGCTTCTGGCGACTTTAAAAATTCGACTACCGCCAAGGCTCGGCGCTGGATTGCGATTGGTGAGTGAATGTCGAGCGCTAGGACCGAATCAACGACTTCGGTGGTGATGCCTGCAAACTCATCCATTAATGCGCCCCGTAAGCGCTCGTTTAAATAGTCAATAACCTCATCCAACACGATTTGTGGGTCGGGAATTTTAGAATCTCTTGAGGCGCCCATGAATTGGTGAGCCGATTCGATAGCGCTTTTTAATATTGGCTTAAGATTTAGATCGATCTGTCTTTCCCGTAGCATTCGTAATACGCCAAGGGAAAGCCGACGTAGCGCGTAGGGGTCTTTGGTGCCACTGGGTTTTTGGCCAATGGCAAAGATGCTGGTGATGGTATCCATTTTATCGGCAAGCGCAACAACCATGCCGATATCGCTGGACGGCAAGGTGTCTTGAGCAAATCTTGGATGGTAGTGCTCTGCAATCGCCTTGGAGACTTCGGATGGTTCGCCATCCGCACTTGCGTAGTAGCCACCCATGGTGCCTTGAAGCTCAGGAAACTCGCCGACTAGTCCGGTGATTAAATCCGTTTTTGCCAATAAGGCTGCGCGCTTCGCTAACTGCAATTGATCCTGGTTTAGATTAAATGCAGGTCCCAGGTGTTCTACCAAATGGACAACACGTTGAGCTTTGTCGAAATACGACCCTAATGCCACTTGGAAGGTGACTTTGCGCAAGTCTTCTATCCGACTCTCTAAGTGGTGAGTTCGGTCTTGATCCCAAAAAAACTGCGCGTCGGCCAGGCGTGGACGGACCACGCGTTCATTGCCTTTGCGGACCTCATCAGGGTTTTTGCTGGCGATGTTGGCGATGGTTACAAATTGAGTGGTCAATTTTCCTGAGGCATCTTTAATTGAAAAATAACGTTGATGGTCTTCCAGTGTGGCGCTCAACACTTCAGCCGGCAGAGACAAGAATCGCTCTTCAAAGCGGCCCACAACGCCGACTGGCCATTCCACAAGCGACGCAACTTCATTGACCAGTTGTTCTCGCATCACGGCTGTGCCCTTAACGGCATTCGCGCACGATTGGATTTCATTTACGACGGCAGCTTTACGTTGATTCGGGTCAGCAATAACATAGGCTGTTCGTAAGGAGTCTTCATAGTCACTGGCTTTGGTCAACGTGATTGCGCCGGGCGCCATAAAACGATGGCCATAAGTAATTCGGTTCGATGTCAAACCAAAAAAGTTTGCATCCACGACGTCTTCGCCAAGCATAAACACAATCCAGTGAACCGGCCTCACAAATTCAGCGGTTGAACTGCCCCATCGCATTCGCTTCGCAATGGGAAGTTTGTCAATGCTTTCGTGTAAAAATTTTGGCAATAAATCTTTCGTGGCTAAACCTTTGCGGATGCCTCGATGAAATAGGAATTCGCCCTTTGGTTCCTGTATGCGCTCCAGGTCAGAGACCGCAACGCCAACCGAGTCCGCGAAAGCCAAAGCGGCCTTGGTGGCCGAACCGTCAGCAGCAAACGCCGCTTTAACTGGGGGGCCTTTGCGCTCAATCGGTTGATCTGGTTGTTGAAGGCTCAAGTCGCTTATGAATAAGGCTAAACGACGTGGCGCCGCAAAGCGCTTTATTTCGCCAAAGCCAATGCCAGCGTCCTGGAGTCGACTAACCAATTCGGAGGCAAGTGATTGACTCAGATCGTCCAATGATTTGGGCGGCAGCTCTTCTGTGCCAATTTCAAATAATAAATCTGCGCAACTCATGCTAATTGTTCTCCACCGGCAGCTGGACGTGGAGGGTCAACGTGCGGCGTTATGCTTTTGCACATTGGAAAGCCAAGTTCTTCTCGTCGCTCATAATACGTTTTGGCTACTCCGCGAGCGAGTGTGCGCACTCTTAAAATGTACCGTTGACGCTCCGTCACGCTGATGGCTTTGCGGGCATCTAATAGGTTGAATGTGTGCGATGTCTTTAGCATTCGCTCGTAAGCGGGCAAAGAGAGTTTTGCGTCGATAAGCGAATTGCATTCTTTCTCATAGGCGTCAAATTGTCGTAACAGTTCGCTGGTGTCCGCGAGTTCAAAGTTAAACTGGCTTTGTTCGACTTCATTTTGATGATACACATCACCGTAGGTCACGCGGCCCAATGGGCCATCGGCCCAAACCAGATCAAATACACTCTCAACGCCTTGTAAGTACATCGCCAGTCGCTCAAGGCCATAGGTGATCTCTCCCATGACGGGCTTGCAATCCAAGCCACCGACTTGTTGAAAATAGGTGAATTGGGAGATTTCCATGCCATTAAGCCAGATCTCCCACCCCAACCCCCAGGCACCCAGCGTGGGGGATTCCCAGTTGTCTTCCACCAATCGAATGTCGTGAGTTAAGGGGTCAAATCCCAACGCTTTTAGCGAGCCTAGGTACAGATCAATAAAATTGGGAGGCGAGGGCTTAATCGCCACCTGAAACTGGTAATAGCGTTGCAGTCGAAATGGATTGTCGCCATACCGACCGTCGGTCGGGCGTCTAGAGGGTTGAACGTAAGCCGCACTCCAAGGTTCCGGCCCCACTGCCCTTAAAAAGGTGGCGGTATGAAACGTGCCTGCACCCACTTCCATGTCGTAGGGTTGAACCAGAACACACCCTTGTTGCGCCCAATAGGATTGGAGACAAAAGATTAGATCTTGAAAAGTTTGCGGTTTAGATGATGACACGTCAAAGCCTTAGCAAAATACGGGGTTCCGATGTGGACGAGCGCGCCGACATTATAAAGCAGCCATTCGTCTAACAGTGCCAATACTACGGTGTGAGGGGACTATATCGGCGGCCATTCCGCAGTTGGATCGCGCGCCGAACGGGAACATGCGCGCAATAGCAGCGTGCGGTCGCTCAGGGCTGGGCAATGGCCTATTGCTTGAATCGTTCGCGTGATCGCAGCTTGTGGAGGCGGCTTTAGGTTGGTTTGATCCGTTAAAGATGGGGAGTGTGCGTGGTGTCGCTTGGGCGATGAGGTCAGATTGCTTCTGAGGGCGATGCGTCGATGGCCGATGGATCAACGGGGTGATCGCAAAGACGGGTGGCCTACCCGATCAGGCGGAATCTATTGAAAAATTCCTTTTAAGCGTCTTCGGAGGAATGCGTGCGCAGGCGACCAGTTGCGATGGACCGCCCGCGTCCTCTCAACGGTGAATGGGAAAGCACTTGATAGGCTCCTAGCGAGGGCAAATTCCTGAATTTGCACCATTATAGTGCTACTATGAGTGTCATTTGCACTACAATAGTGCATATATACCCCTCTGCCACTTGAACATCGGGTCGTAAATCGTTGATTTTGCACTAACAAGGTGCAAACGGCATGATTCCTGCTAGACTTTGGACGTGTTTTATTGGTGGCTTCCGATATTGGAGGATTTTATGTCGAGTCCAGCTGATGTGATCAAAATGGTGAAAGAAAAAGAGGTCAAGTACGCTGACCTGCGTTTCACCGATACCCGCGGCAAAGAGCAGCACGTCACCGTGCCCGCGCGCTATATAACCGAGAATTTCTTTGCAGAAGGCAAAATGTTCGATGGTTCCTCCATCGCTGGATGGAAGGGAATTAATGAGTCGGACATGATTTTGATGCCCGATGCCTCTACGGCTGTTCTTGACCCATTCTTTAGTGAAACCACCGTCAATATTCGCTGCGACATCATCGAACCATCGACGATGACCGGTTATGAGCGCGATCCTCGCTCCTTGGCGAAGCGCGCCGAAGCCTATTTAAAGAGCACTGGCATTGCGGATAGCGCATTGTTTGGCCCTGAAAATGAATTTTTTATTTTTGATGACGTGCGTTGGTCTTCTGAAATGCACGCCGCAAGCCACGCGATTGATAGCGTGCAAGGTTCCTGGAACTCCAATACCGCTTACCCCGAAGGGAATAACGGTCACCGCCCCGGTGTGAAAGGTGGCTACTTTCCTGTTCCGCCGGTCGACGCCTTTCAAGACATCCGCGGTGAAATGTGCAACATGATGGAGGCCATGGGGTTAACGACGGAAGTGCATCACCACGAGGTGGCCACCGGCGGTCAATGTGAAATCGGCGCCAATGCCAATACCTTGGTCAAAAAGGCAGACGAAGTTCAAATATTGAAGTACGCCATTATGAACGTGGCGCACCAATTCGGTAAAACCGCCACCTTTATGCCCAAGCCATTGGTTGGCGATAACGGCAGCGGCATGCATGTCCACCAATCGTTATCGAAAGACGGCAAAAATATCTTCGCCGGCGATAAATACGCTGGACTGTCTGATATTTGCTTGTATTACATTGGCGGCATCATTAAACACGCGCGTGCGTTAAATGCGTTCACCAACGCCAGCACCAATAGCTATAAGCGTTTGGTTCCTGGGTTTGAGGCTCCGGTGATGTTGGCTTACAGCGCTCGTAACCGCTCTGCGTCGATTCGCGTGCCATGGGTTTCCAGTGCTAAAGCGCGACGTATCGAAGTGCGTTTCCCTGACTCCACAGCGAATCCGTATTTTGCGTTTGCCGCAATGTTGATGGCTGGCCTTGATGGCATTCAAAATAAGATCCACCCAGGCGATCCTGCGGATAAGGATTTATACGATTTGGAGCCAGAAGAAGCGAAGCATATTCCGACGGTTTGTCACTCGCTGGATATGGCGCTTGAAGCTCTCGATAAAGATCGCGAGTTTCTTAAAAAAGGCGGAGTATTCACGGATGACGTCATCGATGCATACATTGCATTGAAAATGCAAGAAGTCACGCGCCTGCGCATGACAACGCATCCGATTGAGTTTGATATGTATTACAGCCTCTAAACGACAAAATGGTGACTCGACTCTGGCTTAAAAGCCAGAGTCGAGATCCCAGCAGAATAAAGTTAAAGCGCCTACACCCCGATGTTAGGTTAACCTAAATGACTCAGTCCTCATGGTCAACATCAAACAAATTCGTCGCAGGGGCGGATTTAAAGGCCATGGGTACAAATATTGAAGCGCAAGAGCTTTTTGATTTACTCAGTCTTGCGGTTATTGTCGTTAATCCCTTTAATCAAATTGAGTGGCTAAACGCTTCAGCACAAACGCTGCTGGAAGTTGGGCCAAAGCAGTCTTTTGGCCGTTCGCTGCATGACTTTATAAGCGATGCGCACGTTCTGATTGAACTCATTGAGCGCGCACGCGACGGACAGGACGCCATTTCACACCGAGGTTTACGAATCAAAGCGGTATCCGAGCGTGAGGACAGCGACCGCTACGTGGATATTACTGCGAGCGTCTTGGAGCATCGTCACGTATTGGTAGAGATTGCGGATACTACTCGGCAACTTCGAATTACGCGTGACGCCACCTTACTGGCCCAGCAAGATGGCCAGCGTCAGATGGCTCGAGCGCTTGCCCATGAAATAAAAAACCCATTGGGTGGTTTACGTGGCGCGGCGCAATTGCTGGAGCGCGAGCTGCCTGATGAGCGTTTGCATGAATACACTAACTTAATTATTCGTGAAGCGGACCGGTTGAGAAAACTGGTTGATAACTTACTTGGCCCTGGTGGGCCACAACATTTAAATAATACTAATATTCATGAGCTATTAGAGCACGTTTATAAGCTCATGCGAAATGAATCCGATGCGGATGTCGTGATCGTCCGAGATTATGATCCATCATTGCCTGAGGTTTTAATTGATCGCGATCAAATTATTCAAGCAATGTTGAATATCGGTCGTAACGCCATACAGGCGGTGGGTTCTGCAGGGCGCATTGTTCTTCGAACACGCATCGGAGTTAATGAAACCATAGGCACGCAACGCCATCGTTTAATTTGCAAAGTTCAATTTGAGGACGATGGGCAAGGTGTCCCTGAACATCTAGCCGAAACCTTATTTTATCCGCTGGTCACCTCACGCCCAGAGGGGACGGGCTTGGGCTTGGCGTTAGCACAAGATTTAGTCACGCGTCATGGCGGCTTAATTGAATTTGATTCGCGCAAAGGTCGTACAGTTTTTACGATTTTGCTGCCGATTCGTGAGGACCGCCATGAGTGACGTTTTGTCGGTATGGATCGTCGATGATGATGAGTCTATTCGGTGGGTTCTTGAGCGCGCGTTAAAAGCGGGCGGCTGCCAGGTTCGTTGCTTCAACTCCGGTCAAGGGTTGACTCAGGCGCTCGGCAAGGGATTGCCCGATGTGTTGTTGACCGATATTCGAATGCCTGGGATATCGGGTCTTGAGTTGTTAAAGGACGTTCACGGCCTCTATCCGAAATTGCCTATTATTGTGATGACGGCGCACACGGATTTGGATGCGGCGGTATCGGCGTATCAGGGCGGAGCGTTCGAGTATTTGCCAAAACCATTCGATATCGATGAAGCGGTAGCCCTGGTCAAACGCGCCGCACACAACCCGAACGGGAATGGCGACGTCGCAACGGTCAATGAACTGCCTGAGCTTATTGGGCACGCGCCAGCGATGCAAGAGGTCTTTAGGGCCATTGGTCGGCTTTCACGTTCGAGTATGACCGTGTTGATTACCGGCGAATCTGGGACGGGTAAAGAATTGATCGCGCGCGCGTTGCATCGCCATAGCCCGCGTTCAACCGAGCCGTGCATTGCCCTCAACACCAGTGCGTTTACTCCGGAGTTGCTGGAATCCGAGTTATTTGGTCATGAAAAAGGCGCGTTTACAGGCGCCGACAGTTTGCGACGCGGCCGCTTCGAGCAGGCGGACGGCGGGACACTCTTTTTAGATGAAATTGGAGATATGTCCTTGCCGCTCCAGACCCGGTTACTCCGAGTACTGGCTGAGGGCGAGTTTTATCGAGTCGGCGGCAGTACGCCGATCAAAACCAACGTTCGCGTCATCGCCGCCACACACCAAAATCTAGAGCAGCGCGTGGCGGCCGGGTTATTTCGGGAAGACTTACTCCATCGACTCAACGTCATTCGAATTGCCTTGCCGCCATTAAGGGCCCGGCGGGAGGATATTCCCGCGCTCACGGAGGCCTATTTGGCGGTGGCGGCACGGGAGCTGGGGGTTGCTGCGAAAGAGCTGAGTAACGGCGCCCTAGAGGCGTTGCGTCAATATGAATGGCCGGGCAATGTCCGACAGCTGGTCAACGTCTGTCGACGGTTGACATTGACGTGCCCAGGACGAGAAATTCACGTCAGTGAGGTGCTCCGTGAGTTGGGCGCCAACGCGGGCGGCGATCAGGAACATTGGACGTTATCGTTGACCCGCTGGGCGCAGCAAGCCATCGGGTCTGGCCTCCCGCCCCTCCTGGATGTTGCGCTGCCAGAGTTTGAGCGCGCCCTAATTCGAGTGGCTTTGGCGCATTCGGCGGGACGTCGCCAGGACGCGGCAAAACTCTTGGGGTGGGGCAGAAATACGCTCACTCGGAAATTGCGGGAACTTGGAATGGAGAGTGGTAGTCTGGATGATGTGGGCTTCATTTCCAGCGAGTGACCAGACTGTGAATAACTTGTTCTTCTACGGGCTCTTTGATCCGCAAAAGATGTTCGCATTAAATTCCATGGCGACTTGGATCAACGCCAGTTTATTGGCGTTGGCGTCGCTTGTGGTATTGCTTACGCTTCGCCGCCTATGCCGGATCTTTGTTAATCCGATGTCGTACGCGGGCTTACAGCTGCTGTTGGAAGTGGCGGCTCGCACCAACCGCTTCACATTATTGTTGCTCTCGCTTTCCATCGGCGCGGAAGTATTAACTTTAAATGCGCGACTGACTCAGCAGTTGAATGCGTTCACCGTCAGTATCATTATTATCCAAATTGGATTGTGGTTGGCGACGTGGGTTAGACTTTGGCTGGTTCGTGACCTTGAAACCTCAGAGGACCCAAAAGCGCGATCCATCGTAACGTTGGTTCAATTTTTTGCCAATTTTCTCATCAGCGGGTTGGTTCTTGTTTTACTGCTAGAGACCTTTGGTATTCAAGTGCGCACCTTAGTCGCGGGATTGGGTATCGGCGGCATCGCGGTCGCGCTCGCGGTACAAAATGTGTTGGGCGACTTGTTAGCAGCGGTTTCAATTGCGTTAGATAAGCCATTTATTGTGGGCGATTCCTTGCAGTTGGAAAATGGTATTAGTGGAACCGTTGAAATGATTGGCGTGAAGACCACTCGTTTGCGCAGCGTGACGGGCGAATTAATTATTGTGGGCAATTCGGATTTACAGAAATCTCGTTTGCGCAATTTTGGACGGTTGGAAAAGCGTTCAGCGGTGGTTACGTTTGAAGTGGAAAAACACACGGCCGCTGAAAAGTTAGAGAAAATACCAGCGTTAATACAGGAAGCCGCTCAAGGAATTGACCAGGTCATTTTAGAACGCGCGCACGTAACGGGCATTGCTGCAACCGGGATCAGTGTTGAGTATTACTTTACGGTTAATAACGCTGTCTATCGACGATTTTTAGATCAGCAGCAAATTTTATTGGTCAACGTTATTGCCGCGTTGGCTCGCGAAGGAATTGAATTGGCGACCCCAATGCCGATCATTAAGCATTAAAAGAGCTTAGCGAATCAGCGTTCCCGTTAATTCAGTGATGGACTGCAATTGGTGTCGGTCTAAGTAATCTAATATGCCGTTATTAATCTTATGGCATAGCATTGGATCATAAAATAGGCCAGTGCCCACACCGACCGCGCTGGCGCCGGCGATTAAAAACTCAATGGCATCGGTGGCAGACACAATCCCGCCTTGGCCGATGATGGGAATGTTGTGGGTTTTGGCCACTTGATAGACCTGATGGACTTTCAAAAGGGCAATGGGCTTGATGGCGGGGCCTGATAACCCACCCTGTCCGTTGCCCAAAACAGGGCGACGGGTTTCCGCATTGATGGCCATGCCCATTATGGTATTAATGACCGCCAAGCCGTCGCTGCCCGCTTCGATACACACCCGAGCGCTTTCTTGAATGTCGGTTTGATTGGGTGACAATTTGGTGATGATGGGCTTGGTGGTTGCTTTGCGACACGCCGCGACCACACGAGCGCTCATTTCCGGATGATTTCCAAATTGAACGCCCCCTTCCTTAACGTTTGGGCATGAAATATTAATTTCCATCGCGTCAATGGGAGAATCATCAAAAATGCGCACGACTTCCACGTACTCTTCAATGGTGCTTCCCGACACATTGGCGATGAAGCGCGTTTCCGTGAAATCTAAGGTGGGGAGAATCTTCTCGACCACCGTCGACGCCCCGGGGTTTTGCAGTCCAATCGCGTTGAGCATTCCGCCATCGGTTTCATAAACGCGATGCGGCGCGTTGCCCAAACGAGCGTTTTGAGTGGTGCCTTTTAATGAAATGGCCCCGCAGCTGGTATTGGAGAAACCTTCAACCCTGGTGTACTCCTCCCCGAAGCCCACGCATCCCGATAAGAGGACGATCGGCGAGGCAAAATGGAGCCCACAAAACTGAAGCGATAGGCGCGGATTGGGAGTTTGAGCCATCATGTGCCTATTATAGCGGTCTCGATTAAAATAGACGCATGTTCGATATTATTCTTTTTGAGCCTGAGATCCCCCCCAACACGGGCAATGTCATCCGTCTGTGTGCCAATACCGGCTGTCGGCTGCATTTAATACACCCGTTGGGCTTTAATTTGAGTGACAGTCAGCTCAAGCGTGCCGGTCTGGACTACCACGATTTGACCCGCGTATTTGAGTACCCCAATCTCGCGGCTTGCCTTGAGACGCTCAAGCCACAGCGGATTTTTGCCATCGAGACGGGCCAGGGCCAGCGATATGACCAGGTTTCTTATCGGCCTAACGATGCGCTGATGTTTGGGCGTGAAACAACCGGCCTTCCAAGCTCGGTCATTGAGCAATCACAGTCAGTCCACCTGACCATACCGATGCTCAAAGGGAATCGAAGCATTAACCTTTCAAATTCCGTAGCACTGGTGGTGTTCGAAGCTTGGCGTCAAAACGGATTTGGCGCGACTTAAACGCGCCAATTTTAAACACCAATCACTATTCGTGATTTTCCGGCTTGAGTTCGCGATTCATCAGCTGCGATAGAGCCGCTTGGGGAGATAGGCCATCGTAAAGAATTTGATAAACACTATTACATATTGGCATATCAACGTTTAGTTTTTCACTGACTTGGTGCACGCATTGTGCGGCTCGCATGCCTTCGACCACTTGTCCGATTTGATGTTGGGCTTCACTGGCGGTTAATCCATTTGCGATGCACAAGCCAAAGCGACGGTTGCGCGATTGATTGTCAGTGGCAGTGAGCACCAAATCCCCTAACCCAGCCAGCCCCATAAACGTGGCGGTTTGGGCTCCGAGCTTTACGCCCAGTCTACTCATTTCAGTTAAGCCGCGAGTAATTAACGCGACACGACTATTGGCGCCCAGCCCCATGCCATCGGCGATGCCGGCAGCGATCGCAATAACATTTTTGATGGCGCCACCAATTTCGACCCCAATGACATCGCTGGTGGTGTAAATCCGAAATAACGGCGTTGAAAGCCGCGCCACAAACCGTTGAGCGAACGGTGACTCAGCCGACGCGCAGGTGATCGCCGTTGGCAACTCTGCGGCCAATTCCCGCGCAAAGGTAGGTCCGGACAACACGGCCGTGGGTCGGTTGCCCAAGACCGATTGAGCGATTTGATGAGGAAGCAGGCCGGTGTCGAGTTCAAACCCCTTGGTTGCCCAACAGAGTTGTTGCCGCGGCGTTAATAGCGGCTTCAACATCACTAAGGTTGACCGAAATGCGTGGCTGGGCACGCTCACAACCAGCTGATCCGCGCACTCGATTGCCGCTTGGAAATCCGGCTCGACGCGCAGCGACTCTGGGAACTCAAATCCCGGCAAGTACGCCTTATTTTGCCGATCCGACTGGAGAATGTGAAGTTTTTGAGGATCGCGTCCCGTGAGCGTCGTGGAACGGTTTGCCCGGGCCGCTTGCAGGGCGAGCGCGGTTCCCCATGAACCCGCGCCCACCACCGTGAGCATCCCCGTTGATTGGGGATGACTCAATCTTAATTGACCACGGGTGAGGGGTTCTCACCTTGCGCCAATAATTGACGCTCTTGGGCTTCCAACATGGCTGCAAAGTCCATGGCGGGGACCAGGAAAGGCGGAAAACCACCTTTGATGATCAGATCCGAAATCGCTTGACGCGCATAAGGCAATAAGAAATTTGGTGCAGCAACCCCGATGAGTTTTTTCATGTCATCTTGCGGAACGTTGCGGATCATAAACAATCCCGCTTGTTGAACTTCCACTAAGTACACCACGGTTTCTTGAATCTTGGCCTCTAATCGAAACTCCAAGACCACTTCATGAAAGCCTTCTGCCAATAAGGTTGGCTTGAGCTTCATTTCCATGTTCATTTGAGGCTGAACATTATTGAAATTAATGTTGGGTCCGTTCGGCGCTTCGTACGAGGCATCTTTGATGTAAATATTTTGCGGAGCAAAGATGGGCGCATTAGGGTCCATGGCTGGCGCCTGTGGTGCGGGATTGGCTTGATCGTCAGACATATTCGAGTCCTGTCTTTGAATGAAGAAAAAATTAACCGGCCAACAGTGGGTCTAGCCCGCCCGATTGATCCAGTGCGTACAAATCATCACAACCCCCGATGTGGGCGTTGTTAATGAAAATCTGGGGAACGGTTTTTCGCTGCGCGCGTTCGATCATTTGGTCTTTGAGGCCGGGAGCGGACTCAATATCAATTTCAGTAAAAGCGACGCCCTTTTCGTTTAAAAGGGTACGCGCCCGAGCGCAATACGGACACCATTGGGTGGCGTACATTTCAACTTTGACATTGCTCATGAGCCTTTCACCAGGGGCAATTGTTCGGAACGCCAGGCGCTGATGCCGCCGCGTAAGTTGACCGGATTTTTAAATCCCAGACGGGATAATTGTCGTGCGGCGGCCGCGGCGGTGACTCCAGAGTCGCACACCGTGACAATGGTTTTGTCTTTAAACCGCTCGATGGCGCTGGCGCCAGCAACGATTTGATCGCTTCCCAACCGTCTGGCGCCGCCGATGTGGCCTTCTTCAAAGGCGTCCGGGGCACGAATGTCCACCACCAGTGCGCCACGGTTGATGAGCATGACCGCATCTTGGGGGCTAACCGACCCTGCGGCGTGACGAGCCTCGCGCCATTCATAGATCGCCACGATGACCGCCGCTAATATGGCCACACCGGCCAAAATGGGATGGTTCGAAACGTGATTAAAAATTTCGTTCATAGATTGGCGCAAGAATTCAACTGGACACAACAATATGCGAGTATAACACTTTGAATACGCCAAAATTGACCCATTTGCATGCATAAACGCGCCTCACTGTCGCTTCAAGTCGTTATTTTTACGGTGTTTTTTCTGTGCGCTGGCCATTTCGCGCAGGTACCGGCAGAGCCTGCCAAAGAGAAAAAGCGCGCTGAAACCGCCAATGCGCAGCAAACTGGGCAAGAGCTGGACCGAGTACGGCGAGAAATCAAAGCGGCGACGGAGGCGGTGCAAGCGGAGGCGGCTCAACGCGACCAAGCGGCCAAGGCGGTCAGAAACGCTGATCAGGCGCTCGGGAAAGCCACTCGAGACTATGAAAAAACCCACCGCGCCTATGAGGGTTCCCAGGGGCGTCTCAAGCAGCTTGATGCCAAGGTGTCCGAAGCCAAGGCCGAACTGGCTGACCGGCAGGGGCGATTGTCCGAAATGGTCCGTTTTGCGCAGCAAGCGGACCGCGGCGACGCGTGGGGCGCCATCCTCAACGGCCAAAACCCAGCGACGCCCAGTCGTTTAACAGAATATTTCAGTTACATCGGTGACTTGAGAGCCACCGAGATGAATGCGATTGAAAAAGAGAGCCAAGAACTCCAGGCGCTCGAAGATCAAGTCAAAGGCGAGGTTGAGCGTTTGGCTGGGTTACAAGAAGAAAACAAAGCACGTACGGCAGCTTTAAACCAGGCCCGCGCTGAGCGCAAACGCTCGCTGGACGCGCTCACCAGTTCGGTCGCAAACCGCACGCAGCAACTCAAAGAGTTGCGATCGAACGCAGCCGCTTTAGAGAAATTACTGGAGCGATTATCTCGAGTCGTGCGTGCCTTGCCTGCGCCATCCAAGTCGACCACCGCATCCCTCCCCTCTGCGCCGGGTGTGTTGCGCGGAGATTTTGGGCATTTACATGGTCAATTGCATTGGCCGGTGCCTGGCAAAATCGTGTCCAGGTTTGGCGAAGAAAGAATTGGTGGGTTGCGTTGGACGGGCTTATTGTTTGAAACGCCATCGGCCTCCAACGTGCACGCCGCTGCGGCTGGACGGGTGATTTACGCCGATTGGTTGCCCGGATTGGGGCAGCTCATAGTGCTCGACCATGGCGCCGGTTACATCAGTTTGTACGGTTACAACGATAGTCTAAAGCGCAGCGTCGGCGACGAAGTCGCGGCAAACGATGTCATCGCATCGACGGCCCAGTCGGAGTCTGGGTCGTCGAAGCTTTATTTCGAAATCAGAGATTCAGGCAAGCCAGTTGATCCGGCGACGTGGTTGTCTCATACGCACTAATTGGCGTTGCCTGAGTGTCCGAGTTACTTAATGACCACCTCTTTTACAATCATTCCCACGCTGCCAAGAATCAATACTATTATCGGTAAGAACGATAAAACAAAGCCTAATCCACGGGACTGATTTTTGACATAGCTCATAAAGTAGAGCTGGCGACCAACCAAATAGATCGCACCCATCGCCGAGGCGAACTCGTTTGACAGCACCATTGCGCCGATTCCCAAGGCCGGAATCAACGCCACCAACATTTCGACGGTATTCATTTGAACTCGGTAGTAGCGCTCAAACTCTTCATGTCCCGTGACCGCTGGCGCGGATACGCCAAAGCGGCCTCGTGCACGACCCACCATAAAAATAAAAATCGTATACTGCAATAGCGCCAACAACATCACTAACCAGACCATATTCATTGTGCCTCCATGATCAATGTACTGCAGTCATTCTACCCAAAATCAACAACATCAAGCCGAAGGCGTATGATTTTAGGGATCGGAATGTTGACCGTTCAGATCGGCCTCTCGCTCGGCATACCGATTGAAGCCGCACCCATAGCGTTGGTTGGTGGGGTGATCATCGATGGCGCCGGGCATGAGCCCATCCGGGATGGGGTGGTCGTGATCGATCACGACGTCATCAGTGCGGTGGGCGAGAAAACGGCGGTGGTCATTCCGCCAGACGCCGTCAAAATGGATATTGCCGGTCAGACCATTTTGCCGGGGCTGATTGACTTGGATGTCCGCTTGGACCACTTGGGAAGCGCAGATCTGGCTCGATTTAATAGTCGCTATAAAGGGCTGACGGAGCGCGTGGTGGTGCCAACCGCCGCAAAGGCGTTGTTGTATGGCGGAATCACCAGCGCGCGTGACTTCAGTGGTCAAAGCGACGTCATGCTGCGTGCGCGACGGTTGATTAACTCGTGGAAATGGCCAGGCCCGCGCTTGCGAGTGGCGGGCCCGTGGTTGGTCAGTCGCCATCATTCCGAATGGGAAGTGGATCAAAAAGAGATCGGATCCAGTGCGGTTGTCGATGTCAAAAGCGAAGTGGATTCCGGAGTTGACGTTTTAGTGGTGGCGGCTGCGCATGAATTCAGAGCGCCGGTGTTGCAGCAACTTGTTGCGGCGGCGGCTCAGCTTGGCGTGAGAATCGAAGCGGTTGTGTTTACCGACGAGGACGCGTTGGCTGCGATAAACGCCGGTATAACGACGCTCAATGGGTACACCGGTTCAGAGGCCGATGAGATCTCGGCGAAGTTGATGGCAAAAATCGGCGAGCTTAAAACCACCGCTCACGGCATTCATTGGAATTTAGGATTGAGTGCGTTGATGATTTCAGATGAGCGGTTGCAAGCTGGATTCAGTCTAGAAAAATCGAGTTTTATTCCACCACTCATTTTGGATGATTTGCGGTTTAGCGCATTAAATACCCCTAATCCTACGGGCATCTCATCGCAACCCGTCATCGCTCGGTTAAACGCATTGAAAGCGGCGGGAGTCCATTTTGGTGTGGCGTCGCAGGCCGGCAGACCCTGGCAATATTCGGGCGAAGCAACGGTGCGCGAGGTGGAATCGCTGGTGTTTTTTGCTGGAATGTCGCCGCTGGAGGCGATTGCCGTAGCCACGTCTGAAAACGCGCGCTCCATGGGCATAGACGCTGGCGTTATTGAGGTGGGGCGCGTCGCCGATTTGTTAGTTGTGGAGGGTGATGCAAGCCAAGACATTCGCGCTTTGGCGCATCAAACCATGATTTTTGAAAGCGGAATTCGCTACCGATAGAAGCGACGTTCAATTCGGTTCTATCGGCAGCGTTGTTTAGAGAAAATTAAATTTTTCTAACGTTTTTATGGCTGGCGTGCTTGCGCGCAACAAATAAATCATGCTTTTGTTGAATGTTCAACCAAGCCTCTGGTGTGCGGCCTAAGCATTTGGACAAACGCAAAGCCATGTCCGTGCTAACGCCGATTTTGCCGGTCAAAATGCGGTTCAACGTTGACGCAGCGACGTCCAAGTGGCTCGCCAACTCTCGGCAGCTCATGTGATGTTTCTTCAAATAGGAAGCGTTAATAAGTTCACCTGGGTGAACTGGCTTTTTTGACATATCGATAACTCCTTAAGTCCATTTTAGGGTAATACCACTTTTTATTGTAAACGTCGCGGCCCCGTGTTGACTAAAGTCTCAAGCGGCAAACCAACCCGTCTCCAACTACGCTAGTGTAACAAGGACAACACCAAAAATGATGATGACCATGCCAAAAATTTGTACAATATTTAACGTTTCGTGTAGCCAGATGTAGCCAACGACTGCTGCAATTGCAGGATTGACATAGGCATAGGTCGATAATTGAGCCGGCGAGGTGTGGCGCGTTAAGTAATTAAACGCGGTATAAGCAACAGCTGAACTAAAAAACCCCAAAAATAAAATGGCCGCTACTCCTTCCGGCTCCAGGTGCCAATCGCGCCACTCCAGGTCCAGAGTTGCTAAGCAGCAAAGCTGCAATCCACCCAATAACATATTGATTGCGCTATACATTAGAACGGGCGTATGCAGCCGAGCGCGCTGGAAGTGCAAAGACCCCACTGCCCAAAAAAAGCAAGCCATCACAATGAGCAATTGCCAGCTCAATGAGTTCCAATCGAATCCGCGATCGGGCCAGAGCAGCAGCAACACGCCAATAAACCCAGCACCAATCCCCAAGGAAGAGCGCAGGTTCAACGGATGCCCTTGTACGCCCAACACGCCCAGTAATGGAATCCAAAGTGCTCCACTGGCGTTTAGGAGCGCCGATTGACTGGAAGCTACGTGTGGCATGACGTAGGCATTGACGCCGGATGAGAGCACCACTTGGCAGGTCGCCGTCACCAACAGATGTTTGGTGTCAAACCGCCACTGGGGCCACGGGCATCCCTGAAAGCGCGCGAGCATCAAGAGCAATAGCCCGCCAATGAAAAAACGCACGCCGCCAGCCGCCAATGGGGGCAGCGTTTGAACCATGACTTTGGTAACGGCAAAGCTCGAACCCCAGATGATGTAGACCGCAGCAAAGGCCAGCCATAATCGAGTTCTGGAGTTGTCCATGAGGTTAAAATTTAACTGTGAGCGCTCACACGCTTACTGGCCACTCGGTATAAGCCATAACCAATTAACGCCAACAGCAGTAATCCAGGCCATTGCCCTAACTGGTAGGTTTCGGGCAGCGACAGAACATCGACTCTGCCGGTTGCAACGATGGGAATGGCAATCAAAACGCCAACGATGGCCTCGCCCGCAATCAAGCCCGAGGCGAGCAGCAGACCTAATCTGGAACCCTCTTCGTTCCATTGCCCCTGGGCGCGCATTGCTTTCTCGACCAGGGCGCCAATCACGCCGCCGACAAAAATGGGGGTGGTCAGTTCTAAGGGCAAATAGACCCCTACGGCCACGGCGAGCACGGGGGTCCGAAAAGCGCTGTCGCGACTTTTGAGCCACAAATCGACAAGAATCACCACGACGCCCAATGCTGCCCCGATTTCGATCATCGACCATGGCAAACCCCCACCAAAAATCCCGGTGGCGACCGCAGCCATCAACATGGCCTGCGGCGCCGCTAACGCATGAACGTCGGGATGGGCCGGTGTGCCAATGCCGTAAGCGCTTTGTAATAAATTCAGCACCGGCGCCATCACTAAGGCGCCGGAAATGGCGCCGATCGCCAGCATCACTTGCTGCCGCCATGGCGTTGCGCCTAATAGTCTGCCGGCTTTTAAATCTTGTAAGTTGTCGCCTGCGACCGCCGCCGCGCTGCACGTGACGGCTCCAATGAGAATCGCAGCAACCGGTCCAACGACGCTGCCTTTACCTAAAAAGGCTAATAAAACCAATGAGGAAAATAAAATTGTCGATATGGTGATGCCAGACACGGGGTTGTTGGAAGAACCCACGAGGCCTGCCATGTAGCCACTGACCGATGAAAAGATGAAGCCGGCAATCACCATGATAATGGCCATGGTCAAGGCGATGCCGAATGCGTTTACCACCAAGTAATACAACGCAAAGAGCGGCAAAACAAATAACACAATGCCCACCAGAATGAGTTTCATTGGGATGTCGCGTTCGGCGTCACTGACGGCTTGCGTGGCGTGTCTGGCCTCTAGGCCGCTTTTAACGCCACTTAAAAGCGAGTGTCGTAACGTCCACAAGGCCCACAGTCCGCCAACCAGCATGGCGCCGACACCAACGTAGCGAACCTTGCTGGTCCAAATTTTGGCGGCCGCGTCCGCGGCTTCTAAATTTGCTAATGATTGAGCAAGCGCGGGATCCGTGTGTAGGAAAAAGCCATGAAAAATCGGAATAAATAGCCACCACGCCAGCAATCCACCGCTCACCATAACCAAGCCAATATTAAATCCAACGATATACCCTACCCCCAATAATGCAGGCGATAGGCTCAGGCCCACATAGGCGATATAGCGTTTTGCGACAAAGCCGCTGAGTGCAAAGGTTTCGCTCACGGCGTGAAAGCCGCTCATCATCAATTTAAATAATCCGCCCACCAGACTGGCGATTCCCAACCATCCCGCCCCAGCGGCGCTATCGCTGCCCGCGCGCAATAATTCAGCGGTGGCGACGCCTTCTGGAAATTGTAAATTTTGTTCAATAATCAGCGTGCGACGTAGTGGAACTGAAAACAAAACGCCCAGCAGACCGCCCAAACCGATAATCGCAAACACCCAACCAAAGTCAAAGCTCGTCCAATGGCCTAAGAAAATCAAAGCCGGCATGGTGAACACGGTGCCTGCCGCGATTGACGACCCAGCGGAAGCGCCAGTCGCCACTATATTGTTTTCAAGAATGCTGGTATTGCCAAAGAACCTCAATACGCCCATGGACACTGCCGCTGCTGGAATGGCCGTGGCCACAGTCAGACCTGCAAACAGCCCCAAATAAGCGTTTGCGGCCGCGAGTACAACCGTGAGGGCGATTGATAGTAAAACCGCGCGCAGTGTCAATTGTGGTGAGTTCATAACACATCCTTAAGCGTGACTGCCCATCCAACGACGCAGCCGTGACGAGGCTGCCAGCATTAGCAATCCCGCAACCACGCCGACAAGCGCTATTTCTAAAAATTTTCCAGGCATGCCCTGCACTTCAGAGGCAATGTCGCCTCCGACCAGGCCGGCAATGAGATTGCCGATCGCGGTGCCCAGGAACCAGGTTCCCATCAACTGCCCAGCGAATCGTTGTGGCGCAAGCTTGGTGATGTTGGACAGACCAATCGGACTGAGGCACAACTCCCCGCAGGTGTGAAACAGATACGCGAGCAATAACCATTGTGGGCCCGCTTTCCCGCCTTGCGACAGGATTAACTGAGAGGCGATCATGAGCACACCAAAGCCAATCCCCAACAGAATGAGGCCGTACGCCATTTTGAGGGGGGCGCTCGGATCAAGATTTTTGGCGCCCAATCGCATCCAGAGTGCTGCAAATACGGGTGACAGCACAATGATGTAAATGGGGTTAACCGATTGATACCACGTGGCCGGGTGAACGCCCTCAGCAAACCAGCCGCCGAACAAGCTGCGATCGGTTAAGTCGCGGGCAAAGAAATTAAGCGTGCTGCCCGCTTGTTCGAATCCAGCCCAAAATAACATGCTGGCAATGAAAAAAGCCATGATGACGTAAATGCGTCTGCGCTCATCACCGGTTAAATTGCCGCCGATCAAGATTCCGCCAAAGAATCCCACCGCGAGCACGACCGATCCGAACTCCATGATGGTGGCCAGCATACCTGGATTGATGCTAATCATTCCCGTGAGCGTGAGAATCAACAGCGCCACACCTAAGGCCACGCCACCCAAAAAGAGTTTGTGGTCACGGGCTTTGAGCGTGGGCTCCGTTTGAGCAGGGTGGGTGCCGGCGCCGTGGAGATGATGCGCGGTGGCTTTAAATTGCGCCAAGCCGATGAGCATCGCAATGCCGGCCGTCGCGAATCCAATCCGGAAGTTAAAAATTTCGCCGATCGTACCGGCAATGAATGGCGCTAAAAATGCCCCGGAATTAATTCCCATATAGAAAATTGAAAACCCCGCATCGCGGCGGGTGCCGGTGTCGTTGCGGTAGAGCTCGCCGACCACTGCGCTGATGTTGGATTTCAAACAGCCCGTGCCGATCACGATGCTGACTAATCCCAAGTAAAAGGCCTGGGTGACGGGTACGGCGAGTAACAGATTGCCGAGGGCGATGAATCCACCGCCGACGATGATCATGCGCTGTTGACCGAACAACCGATCCGCCAGCCAGCCGCCCGGCAGTGAAAACAAATACACCGCCCCGGTGCAAATGCCGTAAATGGTGCTGGCGGTTTTGGCTTCGACGCCCATGCCCCCTTGAGCCAATGGGGCGGTTAAAAACAACACCAACAGCGCGCGCATCCCGTAATAACTGAACCGCTCAAAAAACTCCGTAAAGAACAAGGTGGCTAACCCGCGCGGATGGCCAAAAAATGTGTTTGTGGTTGTGGTGTTCATGCGTTCCCTTTTTAACCCCAAAGTCTATTCAATCGTTATCGTTGTGGAAGACTAAACCAATCCTCAAGACGCGTCGTTGGTGCCTTCAGGTTGCGGTTGTTTGCGCGTCATCAATTTAGCCATAATAATGCCAAACTCATACAATAAGTACATGGGTACGGCCATCAGCGTCATGGAGACCACGTCTGGTGGGGTTAATACCGCGGCTTGCAAGAATGCAAAAATCAGCACGTAGCCTCGGTTGCGGGTCAGAGTGGGGATCGTCACCGCGCCCATCGCAACCAACAAAACAATGGCCACGGGTATTTCAAAGGCGAACCCAAAGCCTAAAAACATGACCAGGATGAAATCCAGGTATTGGGTCATGTCGGTCATGATCTGTACGCCAGGCGGAGACGTGGCGGTTAAAAAGGTGAACATTGCCGGAAATACGATGGTGTAGGCAAAAATCAACCCTAAATAAAACAGCACGACGCTGGAGAGCAGTAAGGGCACTGCCAATCGCCTTTCGTGACGATAAAGACCTGGTGCCACAAAGGCCCAAATCTGATAAAGCACGTAGGGCATCGCCAACAACGCCGCCACATAAAACGCCAATTTAAAGGGAATCACTAGCGGCGCCATCACGTTGGTGGCAATGATGTTTGAGCCTTTGGGCATCACTTTGCGCAAAGGCTCGGCCACGAACGTGAACAACTCATTGCCGTAAATAAGACACGGGACGCTGACAATCACAATGCTGAATAAGGCCTTCAGTAGGCGCGAGCGCAGTTCGAGCAAATGGGAAATCAACGATCCCTCTGCCAACGATTCTGTGGAATCCGACTCGCTCATGTTCGGCTAGGTTCGGTTGAGGTGGGTGACGCCGAAGGCGCGGGCGTCATGGGCGCAATGGTCGCGGTGACGGGACCATCGACCGCTGGAGCGACGTCTGCATTCGTGGGCGTGTTTACCGCTGATGGGATGGCGTTCGGCTCGACCGCGGGCGTCGGCGGGGTGATGGGGGGATGAATGGTTTGATTGGCATTTCGGTTCGATTCTTCGAGACTAACTTCCCGCTCTAATTGCTCGGTGAATTGCCGCGCCATGGCGCGCGCTCGGCCCACGAACCCGCCAATGTCGCGCGCGAGTTTTGGTAATCGTTCTGGACCTAAGACTAATAAGGCGATTAGGACGATGACCAAAATTTCGCTAAAAGCCATAAGTCAACCGATGCACGAATTAGGCTTTCGGCGGCTCAGACGGCGGAGAAGCGTGGCCGGCGTTCGGGGCTTGGGGTGTTGCCGTCGTGGTTGGCGCAGCGTTTTTGCCGTGGAATTGTGCGTCTGCCTGATGCAATTGTGGTGGTGGGGGGCTGGGCGGTACGTTTTGAGCGTTCGGGTTTGCCTGAGCGTTTTGTTGGGCTTCCCCACCATCCATGGCTTTTTTGAAATCGCGAACGGCACCACCCAAATCAGCGCTGATGGTGCGTAACTTTTTGGTGCCAAAAACCACCAAGCAAATTACCAAAATGACCAATAATTCACGAAAGCCGATGCCACCCATAGCATTCTCCAACCGTCATCCCGAGAACAGTGCTCATCATACCGCTAATCGGCCCCTACCGAGTACTGGATGGCGGCACTTGCAGCCAAAAAGTGACGGGCCCGTCGTTCGTCAAACTGACCATCATGTGCGCACCAAATTGGCCTGTGGCGACTTTGGCGACCTTCGTTTGGGCTTTTTCTATAAACAAGTGGTACAACTGTTGAGCCACCGAAGGCTCCGCGGCGGTTGAAAACCCGGCTCGAGAGCCCCGTTTGGTGTCGGCCGCCAAGGTAAATTGAGACACCACTAACAGCTCGCCTTTTATATCCAAAAGGCTCAGGTTCATTTTTCCGGCGGCATCCTCAAAGACGCGGTATCCCAACACTCGCTCCAAAAGCCGGTCGAGTTCCGCCACCGAATCGTGCTTTTCAACGCCGAGAAACACCAATAAGCCTGTCGATATCGATCCAACGACCGAATGATCGACGGTGACTGCCGCGCTCGAAACTCGCTGCAGCAATGCAATCATTTAAGACTCCATATACCACTTACAGACATTATCAGGCAATTTATCATATATAAAAAACCACTTAATCCTATAAAAACGTAATTACATGAATAAAAAGCAAAAAAATCAAAAATAATTTAAAAATGGAAAATGTTGCACAATATTTGACCATTTAATATTTTAAAGTGGAAATTTATATACATTTTAATCGCTTTTTATGCATTTTATTTCTCAAACTGTTTAAGAATTGAATGGAATTCTTGTGATGTAGCGATGCGTCAATCCGTGAATCGTTCTGCTCAAAGGCTGGCACTGACAGTAATCATAGGAGAAAACCAAGAAGATGGGGCAACTCATCAACCACAGAGTCCCCACCCTCAGTCGAGTGTCGGATTGGGGGCAGGTGTGTGCGGAGGCCGATGAAAAAGACCGGTGGCAAAGAGCGGTGGCCAGGAAACGACGGGAGGCCGGTCCGTCCCGATGGGGTTGCGGTCACAAGGTCTAGGCGCTCAACGACCGCCGCAACGGAGGCGCCTCGCGGCAGAGCCTCTTGGGTTCACTACGGCCTTAGGACATCAGCAAGATGATTCGTTTCAGATGTTCGCTGATGCGCTCAATGGTGTCGGTTAAAAAGTTGAAAAACACCAATCCCACCAGGGCGACACTGATTCCCAATGCCGTGGCGTAGAGCGCGGTGCCAATCCCCGAGCTTACGGCTTGTGGATCGCTCATGCCCGATTGGGCCAGTGCCATAAACGTATCCACGATTCCCAGAATGGTTCCCAACAACCCCAGTAATGGAGCCGCGGTCACCGTGGTATCCAAAATCCACAACCGTCGTGACAGCTCATCCCGGACGTGTAAAAAGGCCGAGTCGGCACGGTTTTGCCAATCCGACAGCGAAACCGATTGACGATCGGCGTTCAATTGCCGAACGGTTTCCAAGATGAGATTATCGCCCTCAGGGGCAGCGTGCGCTGCCCCTGAGGTGGATAATTGCTTCACGGCTTGAATGGCAGCGCGCAAATTAACGATGGTAAAAATCAGACGTTCAACCACAATCACGGCCGCGATAAACGCTACCAAAAACAGAATAATGAACGTGGCCTGATGCAGTTGCTCAATCATGATTTAAAACTTCCCGCTAAAGCTGACGCTCACAAACCGAGGCGCACCAACGTAATACGACGGCACTCCGTAACCGTTGACCGTCGAATAGGTGGAACTGCTCGACAGTGAAAGGCTGGTACCGCTTCCGGAGTTAGCCAACAAATACTTGGCGTCCGTTAAATTGGTAACGTTTAGCCGCAACGTTGGTTCGCGTAACGACCCCCAATTACTGAAGCGATAGCCGGCGTCAAAGTTAAGGTTCGTGTAGGAAGGCAGTTGTTCATCATTCATGAGCGTCGTGTAGCGCGCAGCAGTATATTTAGCCGAAAGCGCCGCAATAAAGCCGCCTTGGGTAAATTGAATCTGCGCTGCTGCCATCGTACTCGGTGAATCTGGAAACGTTTTGCCATTGGTCGGGACGGTGACTTGTTGGTTGGCCAGAGGCCCACTGGAGTAGGTTGAATTGAAATCGCTCTTAATCTTATTGTTGTCCGAAGTGAACGAAACAAACCCACTCCACCCCTTAATCGGGGTCGTGCCAATTTGGAACTCAACGCCATGGTCTTGTGAATTGCCGACGTTGTAGTCGGTGTACGTGGCGGTCACCGGATCGTACGAGGCGGCAATGCGATTTTTAAAGTCAACGTTATAGGCGGTTACAGAGCCGTGCAGAAGCTCGCCGTTAAAACGAAACCCGACTTCAGAGGTGACGGAAGTTTCTGGGTTCACGACAAACGGCGTGAGGGTAAATGTGCTCACCGCCCCTTGAACATACGTCACCGACGAAACCCAGCTTGCTAATTCATAGTTAGCAGGGGCGCGCATATTTTTGGTGACGTCAGCGTACATTTGCCAATGGTCCGTGAATTTGAAATTAACGCCCACGCTTGGCAGAAAATCACCATAGGTCGCGCTGGTCGTGTAGTTGGCGCCTAACCCACTACCCGATGACGCAGTGTTGAAAAAATCTCTCTTCAATTGAGTGTAACGCACGCCCGGAGTGAACGTTAAGCGCTCATTCATTAGCGAAATCTTATCGGTCACAAAAGCCGAGGTGCCGGTGGATACGGTGAGATAATTTCGGCCTTCATAGGTTTGACCATTGTTGTATGACAGTAAATCACCTTGAAGCCACAAGTCTGAGATGGTGCCATCATTGGCGACGGTCGTCGCGGGCTTGGTTTGGCGGTGATGTGCGCGCTCAATCCAATAGCCGGTCTCAATGTGGTTAACGCCCTCATCAATTAACGCTTTAAACGTAATTCCAGGACGATGAGTTTCGGTGACGCTGCCCGTATAAACACCGACGTTGTTGCTGACTCCGCCATCGATGCTGGCGATTCCGAGACCAAATTTCGTACTGGTCGAAGCGGATTCGGTCAGAGTGCTTTGCTCAGTGCCGCCCGTTCCGTACCCATACCAGTAATACGGCTCTGCGGAGAGTGTGATGTGGCTGTTTAAGCGAGACTCCAAACGACCTGTGTAGAGAACATTGATGAACGGGTTAATGGAATACTGGTAGTAGGCGGGATTGGTGATGCCGCTGGTTGAAAAGCTGGTTAAAACCTTGTCGTTGGTCCCGGTGTGTTGTGGGATGACGGTGGTGTAGTCCGCGTTGGGGTTTTGTGTGTATTGAGCCAACGTCAGCGTCAGGTAGTTGTTGTTCAGTTGGCGGTTAAACAAGAGATTGGATGTAAATTTGGTGTCGTCCGAGAGATGCAGTTCATACCCAACGTCAACGTGTTGCTTACTCGCGCCACCTGGGCCTTTAAACTTGTCCACGGTGGCATTAGAGCCGGAAATGTACATTTTCATCGGGTGCGGACCATCGGTTAAGCCGCTTTCAAATTTGACGTATTCGCGCTTGAATGAAAGCATGCCCGTCGAAAGATTAAAAGCACCACCTGCCGTATCGCTGGGCGCGCACGACACGATTCCGACGTTTCCGCCAGAGGCGCCCACGTGCGGAGCATCCGTATCGACCGAACCCTGCGTTGCAAAGATTTGGCATAAGTTTTCGACGTCCGTGTACTCCTGTGGGTACACCGCAAAGTTGCCGGAATCGTTCACCGGGGCGCCATTAACCGTGAAACCCATTTCGTCGCTGTTAAAGCCACGAATTCTCAAGTTGCCACCAAATAGCCCCGTCGCGTCATAGCTGGAGGTGTTCACGCCGGGCTCTAATTCCAATAACTGATAGGGATTGGAGGTCGGACGAGCGCGTTCAATGACGCTTTTGCTCACCGAGCTGCGTTCCTTCGTGCCGTCGTCGTCCTGATAGAGGCCATTGCCCAGGTCATCGCCATCGCCCGCAATTTTAACGGTGCCGATATCGGTGGATTGTGGGGCCGCCAATGCCGCAAAGTGAAGCAGAATGCCTGCCGCAGCGAGCGAGGTGGTTACCTTGATGTTCATGATGCTCCTTACTGTGAAGTGAAAAGTTAATGGGAATTGCTGTTAGGGTCGTAATCAAGATTGAAATCAAATCGATGGGAACGCTGATTAGTGAAGGCGTTCTCAGGGAAGGCTGGAAAACCAATCAACCGAACGGTTTTGAGTGCCTCGTTATCCAAAATATTGGCGTGAGAGCTCTCAAGGATTTGAACGTCGATTACGCGACCGGTGCGTTCCAATTCAAGACTTAAACGCACGATGCCTTTGGGGCGTGAAATTTTCGCCTCACGCGATGAGGGGTAGTGCTTTGCGGCTTCTATTTTGCTGATGATCATAGCCGCATACTCCGCGTCCAAATTGTGAACTTGCGCGGGAACAACGGGCGCCGCAGGCGCGGGGGGTTCAACTTTAGGTGGCGCTGGCACCGGCGGCTCTGCCGTATTTTTTTCCGTAGCAAAAGGAGATGGCGCAATGGGCTCAGATGACTTTGTCGCGTTAGGCGTAGCGACTTCTCTTGAGACGACGGGCTGCGGCTTAGGTGGATCTGGTGGAATAGGCTGATCTAAGCTCGCCGTTATGGCGTTAACATCCGTGACGGTTGAGCGTTTGGGGAGATGGACGGTGCTCACGATCATGGTGAAGAGCACCACAAATGCCAATGCCGATACATGGCGGAAGCGATAGACGTGATCGGATAACGTGGGCATATCATCGCTTCTTCGCCGCGATGGTCATGGTATCGATATGGGCCGTTTTTAGGGCGTCCATCACGTCGACGAGCCGTTGTAAGGGCACGTCGTTTTCACCATTAACAATCACCACTAAGCGCTCGTGAGTCTTTTGAGCTTGGACTAGAGATCGCGTGAGCTGCTCCAGAGAACCCTGCGCCACGCCATCCAGTTCCATTTGCCCAGAGGATGCGAGAGTAACCACCATTCGAGTCGGCGGAATTTCAACCTGAGCAGTACTGGACAGCGGAATTTTGGTCTTGAGCCCTAACGCCGGAATGACATTAATGCTAATCAGAACAAAAAAAACCAACAAAAACATCATCACATCGATCATTGGGATGAGTTCGATGCGGGAGCGTTTACGCTGAGTATTTGGAAAATGACGCATTCCAATATTGTTACAGTTCAATATTAACAACGTGTTAAGAACGTGTTTCAATTAATTTGATCTGTTGTTTATTTGCCAATGGCGATTCCGACAGTGGTGTCGAAGGCATCCATGCCGAGCTTTTATTAAGCAAATAACCGCTGCGGTTGGAGCCTCCGCCAATGCGGGCAACCCGTCGAGACGTTTCCCGTCATTTATGGACATGCTATTCGCGCCGCGCCGCGCCGCGCTGCGCCGTGAGTTGTGAACCGTTGGCCAGAGCGATCGCAAACAAGGGTTCGCCCATTGATTAAGGGTCTTGGTATCGACCATGCGGGGAATCGGCAGGACGTCTGATGGGGGTATAATTGCCACAATCCAACGAGGTGACCTATGAGCGTCGTAATCAAAGAAATTGATATTATTCAAAGCGTTGCGGATTCTCTGCAGTACATATCGTATTATCACAGCCCAGATTTTATTCAAGCCATGGGTGAGGCCTATTCGAAAGAGCAAAGCCCTGCGGCCAAAGACGCATTGGCGCAAATTCTGACCAATTCACGAATGTGCGCCGAAGGTCATCGACCCTTATGCCAGGACACCGGCATTGTGGTGGTGTTCGTAAAGGTGGGCATGGGGGTACGCATAGAGAGCCAGCGCAGCCTCACCGATTTAATCAACGACGGTGTGCGCCAAGGTTATCTGGCGCAAACCAATCCTCTTCGCGCCTCGATTGTCGCAGACCCGGCGTTTAGTCGAAAAAACACCAAAGACAACACCCCTGCCGTCGTCCACGTTGAATTGGTGCCGGGCAATGAAATTGAATTCATTGTCTCCGCAAAGGGTGGCGGCAGCGAAAACAAAGCCATGATGGAGATGTTAAATCCCTCCGATTCAGTCGCCGATTGGATTGTGGAGCGCGTGCCAGAAATGGGGGCCGGTTGGTGCCCACCTGGCGTGTTGGGCATCGGAATCGGCGGCAGCGCCGAAAAGCCGTTGCTGATGGCCAAAGAATGCTTGATGGAGCCCATTGATATCCATGAGCTGAAAGCGCGCGGGCCGAAAACAGAGTTAGAAAAATTGAGGTTGGAGATTTTTGAGCGCGTGAATGCGTTGGGAATCGGCGCGCAAGGTTTAGGTGGGCTTACCACCGTATTGGACGTCAAGATCAAAGACTATCCCACGCACGCGGCGTCGTTGCCGGTTGCGGTGATTCCCAACTGCGCCGCTACGCGTCACGCGCATTTTCATTTGGACGGCACCGGTCCTGCGGAATTGCTGCCGCCGGATTTGAATTCCTGGCCTAAAGTAACCTGGTCGGCAGATGCCAGTGCCCGAGTTGTTAATTTAAATGCATTGACGCGCGCCGAGGTTCAAAGTTGGAAGCCGGGTGAACGCTTATTACTGAATGGAAAGTTGCTCACAGGGCGCGATGCTGCGCACAAGCGCATTGCTGATTTGGTTAAAAAAGGCGAGCCTCTCCCTGAAGGTTTAGACTTTAACAATAGAGTTATTTATTACGTAGGTCCGGTAGATCCGGTCGGAGCGGAAGTCGTTGGTCCAGCCGGTCCAACCACCGCCACCCGCATGGATCGATTCAGCGAGCTGATGTTGGGTACGGAAGGCTTATTGGCGATGGTGGGCAAGGCGGAGCGGGGACCCGAAGCCATTGCGGCTATTAAAAAGTACGGATCCGCGTATCTGATGGCGGTGGGTGGCGCTGCCTATTTGGTTTCGAAAGCGATTAAGCACTCTCGTGTGGTTGCATTTGCTGACTTGGGCATGGAAGCGATCTATGAGTTTGATGTAAAAGACATGCCCGTCACGGTGGCCGTGGACTGTAACGGCGAGTCGATGCACGAGACCGGGCCAAAATTGTGGGCTCAAAAAATTAAAGGGATTGCCGTCAAGGTGGAGTAAACGTCACGGTGAACTCGGTTCACCGTGTTCCAATACTCACTCGTTAGCCACGCCAATACGTTGGGGTGAGCAAGACGATAAAAGTGAATACTTCCAATCGGCCGATCAACATGGCGATGATGCATAAGCCTTTTGCCAGATCCGGCAAGTGCGCAAAGTTCTGGGCGCTTAAGCCTAAGCCCGGGCCAGCATTATTTAAACAAGCCGCCACCGAGCTCCAAGCGGTCACTTGATCAACGCCAACGGCTAACATGCTCAGCATTAATATCGCAAACAGAGCCAAGTAAATAGCAAAAAAGCCGGTGATCGCTGATAAAACACGGCCCGGGACACGTTGGTCGGCGAATTTCACAAAAATAATGGCATTGGGATGAACCAGACGACGAATTTCTCGGCCCGCTTGTTTGAGCACCAGTTGCCACCGAATGACTTTCATGCCGCCCGAGGTGGAGCCAGCGCACCCTCCCACGAAGCCGATTAGGATCAGTAATGTCGGCAATGCGCCTGGCCAGGCGCTAATGGGCGCGACGGTAAAGCCGGCGGTGGATTGCATTGAAATAATCGCAAAGAATCCTTGATGGAACGCTTCGCTCGGATTGGAATAGGTATTAGACCAAAACAAATAAGCGCTCGCCAATACCCCAAAACTCAACATGCCCCAGAAGTACACGCGAAATTGAGGGTCAGAAAAATAGGACCAAATATCCTTATTGCGCCAAGCAACGAAGTGCAACGCGAAGTTGATGCCGCCGACAAACATAAAAAACATCGCAACGTCTTCAACTAAGACCGAGTGGTAGTAGCCCAACCCAGCATCATGGGTTGAAAAACCACCGGTGGAAACCGTGCTGAGCGCATGAGCAATCGAATCAAACGGCGTCATGCCAACGAACGCGTAAGCGGCGGCGCAAATAATCGTAATGCCCAAATAAATAATCGACATTTCTCGTGCCGTTTGCATGATCCGAGGATTTAACCGCTCGTCTTTCATGGGGCCCGGGGTATCGCTTTTATACAGCTGCATACCGCCTACGCCCAAAACGGGATACAACGCCACCGCCAAAATGATGACGCCAAGGCCGCCCAACCATTGGAGTTCTTGACGATAAAACAACACTGATTTGGGCAGATAATCTAAAGCGGTTAAAACATTGGCGTGGGTGGTGCTTAATCCTGCAACCGCCTCAAACATTCCATCCAGTGGGTCTAAGTTATGAACAGCTCCAAGCCAAAAAGGCAACGACCCGGCGACACTAAGCACCAACCAAAACGCGCCGATGATTAAAAACGCATCGCGTCGGCGTAGTTCTTTTGACGCGTTTTTGTTCAGTGCAAACAGAACCAAGCCCGACCCCATCAGAGCGAAGAACGTTTCCACAAAAGGCACCGAAACCTGCTCATTGAAAATGTAGTTCAGCAGTACAGGCGGGATGACCACCAAGCTGAACAACATTAATACCAGGCCGATGATTCTGACTATAGAACGAAATTGCATGGCAATACTCAGCGCTTAAATAAAGGTTACGCCCGCTTGGAACAGCTTCTCAACCTCGGGGACGTGTCGTCGATCCGTTAGGAACATAATCACGTGATCACCCTCTTCGATGACGATGTCATGGTGGGCCATCATCACTTGGTCGGCTCGTACAATGGCCGCAATGGTGGTCCCTTCGGGTAATTTGATGTGATCCATTTGGCGCCCCACCACTTGCGAGCTTTGCGAATCCCCGCGCACCACGGCCTCTAAGGCTTCAGCAGCGCCGCGACGCAAGCTGTGTACTTTCGTCACGTCGCCCGCTCTGACGTAGGCCAAAATTGAGCCGATCGTGACCATCTGCGGCGAGATCGCAATGTCAATGCCATCGCTCTCCATCAGTTCCACGTAGGAGGGCTTGTTAATGAGCGCCATGACTTTACGACAGCCTAAACGCTTGGCTTGCATCGCCGCCAAAATGTTGGTTTCTTCATTATTTGTGACGGCAATGAAGGCATCCACTTCTTCGACGTTCTCCTCGACCAGCAGTTCTTCGTCAGCCGCGTC
>Ga0208380_1000008_pt1 | contig 95128 bp, 112 predicted proteins | sample CryBogCBE27Jun07_FD_184570 | JGI IMG/M metagenome (GOLD analysis project Ga0208380, IMG submission 184570) | Freshwater microbial communities from Crystal Bog, Wisconsin, USA - CBE27Jun07 (SPAdes) | ecosystem: Environmental > Aquatic > Freshwater > Lake | place: Crystal Bog, Wisconsin, USA... | reverse complement strand
ACCTATGACCCGGACGAAAAGCCCAACATCGACGATTGGCGCACTTTTAGAAGTGTTGACTAATTGAGTTTTTGGTAGTATAATTATAACTTAAACAATGAAAGGAGGCGAATATGCCAAGTGTATTCTTAGTGAGCGACACGCATTTTGGACATACTGGCGTGTGTCGCTTTACACGTAACGATGGTGTTACAAAACTTCGTCCTTGGGACTCACCTGAGGAAATGGACGAAGCAATGGTTAAGGCGTGGAACGAACGGGTAAAGCCCACTGACAAGGTCTATCATCTGGGCGATGTTGTCATTAATCGTAAAGCGTTAAGTATCATGTCGAGATTAAACGGCGACAAGGTTTTAATTCGTGGTAACCACGACATCTTTAGAGACGACGAGTATCGTATGTACTTTAGAGAGCTTAGAGCTTATCACGTTATGAACGGTATGATCCTTAGCCATATTCCGTTACACTCAGATTCAATGGGTCGTTTTGGTGTTAACATTCACGGACACTTACACGCAAACCGTGTTAAAAAGGCTCGTGGTGTCGATGCTAGAACTGGTGAAATTTTATACAGCGATGAAAACGATGTTCGTTATCATTGCGTTTGCGTAGAACAAACACCGGACTTTGCACCCATACTGTTTGAAGATGTCATCAAGAACATCGAAGCAGAAGGTGGTAGTGTAGGATTTAGGAACGGCAACGGACCTACAATGTAAAAAGGACCTTCGGGTCCTTTTTTTTTGGTAGTATTTTTTTAGTGTTAAATAGTTCATGTTTACATACACTACCTGCTCTCGTCCTGTGTTGTCCATTTATGATGAGACAATGCGTAGGGCTAAAGAAATATACAATATGAATCCGGGCAAAATCTTGCTAGGAATGAGTTCTGGTTTAGATAGTCAAACTATGCTGATGGCATTTTTAAATCAAGGCTTGGATGTAGAGGGTGCATTTATGCACTTACCTGGATATAACGATAACGAATTTGAACAGTTAAAGCTCTTAGAAGAAATATACAATAAAAAGTTCCAAGTTGTTGAAATAGATCCTATCGCGTCAAGAGCAGAAATTGAACAACTTGCTGAAACCTTAGATGTACATTGTGTAGCGGCCTTACACACAAAATTTCTAAGTATGTTACCAGCAGACAAATTGTTTGTACAACATTTACATGATCATTTTATATACTGCCGAGAAGGTAAAGAGCCTTATTTTATAGACGGATACTATACTCCAACTAATGCTAGACTTCGAGCATGGAAAAGTCTTAACAGGCCCGGCGGAGAAATAAGTTTTACCGCTACAAGCGAATATCTCTATAGTATGATAGGTGACGACATTTATAAAGCAAGTATTGTGTCGCATGTTTACTTTGATAAGAATGGTCTTAAAGTAGATGGCAAGAAGTGGTTAAAGACAGTCGACCGCTGGGATTATTATATCAAACCTATTATGTTTGCCAAGTACTGGGGCACCAGTCTATCTTACTTTCCAAAATTTGCGGGTTCAGAGAATGTAGACTACTTGTGTACTAACCCTAAGTTCTTACAAAAACTAATTGGAATTCCCTACTTCGAATTCCTGAAATTCTTAGAGCAAGGCGCAGGCTCTATAAATATCCAATACAACACATTGCCTGCCGATATCGATGCGGCATTTAAAGACTACGAAAAATATATAAGGTAAACTATGTTTGATTTAAAAGCTAAATTTCAAGAACGTATTCCAAGATCGCTAGCTAAGGTTGTTTCTTGGCGTATTATTATCATGGGTCAGTATTTTGCTATTGGTTATTTTACTACAGGTAGTGTAGCATTTGGGTTAGGACTTGCTAGTTTCACAACTGTAGTTAATAGTACACTGTATTTCTTTCACGAACGAGCATGGAATCGTAGTGATTGGGGTAAAAAACTAGCAGATAACTCAGAAGAAACGACTAAATAAACGGACAGGAGTCATGACCTGCCGAAATTTAACGTTAAATATTGGAGATTCCAAAATGAATAAAAAACATGTAAAATGGGTATTAGCACACGAACCAATCGAGTTGTTCATTCGTGCCGCTAAAGTATTTGCCGAAGAAGTAAACACAAGAGCTCCTGAAGCATTAGAAATCGAAGTTATGACTATGAGCGAATATGCTGAAAAGTATAACAACGGTGTTGTAGTTGACAAGCACAGCTTAGTAGATTTGCTAGATTCTGGTGCAATCGAAATGAGCCAGACTTATACAATCACATTAGGTAAGATCAACAAAGATTTCTTTGCGTTGGATCTACCATTCCTATTCAAAGATCACGATCACGCAACTCGTGTATTTGAAGGCGAAGTTGGTGCTAGCTTGTTAGACAGTTTGCAAGAGTCAAAGAAAGTTAAAGGTTTAGCTTTCACATACTCAGGTGGGTTCCGTATTATTCCTGGTAACGAAACAGTTGCTAAGATTGAAGACCTACGCGGTGTTAAACTACGTACAAGTCATAGCCCAGTTGCTATCGAAACATTCAAGACACTAGGTGCTGATGTAGTTCCATTGGAACTAGAAGAATTATCAGACAACTTGGCTTCAGCTAATGTTGCAGTTGGCGAAAGCACATACCCACGTGTATATGCACTTGGACATGATAAAGTTTCTAAAGTTATCAACCATACAGAACACAGCTTGTTCTTAACAAGTATTCTAGTTGGTACTGACTTCTGGAATACATTGAGCCCAGAGCTACAAGAAATTGTCAGTGAGTCAGCTAAGGTAGCCGCACGTTATGAGCGTTCAATCAGTATCGATGATATTGTTAAGACACAAGTTCGTGCAGAAGCAGATGGAATCGAAGTTGTTCGTATGAGTGCAGAAGAAAAAGCTCGATTTGCAGAAGCAACTAAAGTAGTTTATCAAAAGTTTGAAAATTACTTTACTCCAGGCTTAGTATCAAAAATCCAATCAAAATAATAATTGATTGATTAAAAAAGGACCTTTGGGTCCTTTTTTTTTGGCTCGTTTTCTTTATAGTTAAATATTAGCATGAACAGACCTTGGGCCGAATACTATCCTGCAAATAAAAATGCTCCAAACAGATATGCGTTGTTTTCGCCGGTGTTTGATCGATTTCTTCTAGTAGACAATTTAGATCCGTGGTTGTTACTTGAAGCTGGAAAATTGCTATCATCTAAAGTGCTAACCGTAACTTACATTTTAAAAGCGGATCAATTGACTAACGATAATTGTTTGTGTTTCGGAACACAGCATAAACGAAATGAAATGTTGTACGGTGCTAGTTCATTGACTAGTATTAAACAAAGTGCATCGATGTCATTTTTAAAATCTAACGAAATTATCGAAAAGGGATGGAGTACAGAATACGAACAAGAAGATAGAAAACAGGCGCTCAAAAACTTACAAGAATATTCCCTATTTGTATTACAATGTGTTCATGCAATTACAATCGCCGAGTCCTATAGAAACTTGTGGCCGGATGCAAAGTACTTAGATGCTTTTTTTGCTGATACAAGTCCTACTGAGTTTAGAATACAGTACGACACAACTACTGCACCCAAGGGCATGATGAATGAGATTAAAAATATTCTGTATCACGCAAATACATTAACCGAAGCAACTGAACAAATCCATCATGCATGGGCAGTGTATTCATTAAACGACAATGCTAACTTTAGAGATTTGTTTTATTCTGCCGCAGGAATTGCACAACCCGCCCTAACCTCAACGGTCAAAGACAACTATACATTCTGGGCGTGTTAATATGAACGAACCACTGTTGTTTAGTAACGTTGTATTGAACCCTCAACAACGAGACTTCTGGACTGATATCAGAGCACAGTCTAGCACGGGCGGACAGTTTATGGTCGATCTAGCTCGTAAGTATAATCCTAACAGATTTGTTGCTCGCGATGGCGAATGGAGTTTACCGTGGGCGCAAGAGATTCCCGACGTGTATAAGTTGCCAACATATGATGCTACATTTTCAAAGTCCTTTGCCGAAGTAACTGACAATCGTGCTAGAGAAATTAAACAATTAATCAACGAGAAGAATCAAAAGTTTGCTATTATGTATAGTGGAGGCATTGACAGTACATTAGCTCTTAGCGCATTGATTAAGAATCTAACTGTAGAAGAACTAAAGAATGTAGTAGTCTGTGCTAACTCGCAAAGCATTGTAGAGAATCCTACATTTTGGAGTAAGTTTATTTGGGGCAAGTTTAAAATTATTAACTCTACTGTTAGCAAGTACGATGATTTAATCGAAGCAGGCTATCGCCCTATTACAGCAGACGAAGGCGATTGTTTGTTTGGCATGTTATTTGCATTAGACTTGTATCAACACTACGATCACTACTGTAGTATGATGTCAGAAAGTTCAAGAGTAAATTTACAAAACTTAAAGAAAGACTTTAATACAGCACACTACTCTAAGTTCAAAGACATTATACTAAAGCACTTTGAGATAAATCAAGTTAAGCGTGGTGGCATACACAACTTCCATATAGATACCAATCCTAACTTTGCAGAACTATGGTATCAAAAAATTGTTAAGAACATTGAAACTAGTCTAACTCCTGTATACACATTACACGATTTCTTCTGGTGGCAAATTTTTAATCTAAAATATGTTAACTGCGCTATGCGTTGTGCCATTTATCTTAATGATAGGATCGATGTAAAGACAGTAGTTAATGACTGGGCTATTAATTGGTTCAACTCCTCGGACTATCAACACTGGAGTATGACTAACAATAACAATGGCGAGAAGATACAAACTATAGGTGCATCTACTTATAAAATGGCTTCACGCAAATATATCTACAATCTAGATAAAAACGATTGGTACTATTACTTTAAACTAAAGATAGGATCGCTAGGTGCATCTGTTATGCTATTTCAAGATCTATCAAATATTGAAATAGCCAAACAACCTAACTTCAGATTTGGGTTGGACCACGAGTACAACGTGTTGTACATGACTGACCAAAAGGTTAAAGACTTTATTGCTGAAAAGATGTCAGCATACACTATAGATTGGTAACATGGAATTACTTAAAGACAACTATATGCGCCCAAGCGGAAGTGGAGATACTTTCCATGTAGCTATCGATGCACCTACAAATAAAAAGCCCAACTACTTGCAAGAGTGTTTGAAAGTTGCCGAGTATGTTTACAACAACAAGCGTGGCAAATTACACTTAATGTATAGCGGCGGTGTAGATAGCGAGTTTGTATTAAATGTATTTTTATCAATGGGCATAGATGTTGTGCCTGTTATTATTAAATTAAACCCTGGCTACAACGATCACGATGTAAAATATGCGTTTGACTTTTGCAAAAGTAAAAATCTTTCACCTATTATTATAGATATTGACTTTGATGATTTTGTTAAGTCAGGTCTAATATCTGACATTGGTCAAGAATATAAACTAGCCACTTACCAGATTCCATCAACACTGTATGCATTGGGCAAAGTGGACGGCACTATTATTATGGGTAGTCATAGTGTACCGCACATAGCTAAGGATGAAGCTACAGGCATATGGTACGTTGACGAATACGAGCCTATTTGGCCTTGCTTAGATTATTTTAGAAAAAATAACTTATATGGATGCCCGTTCTTCTTAACATATACTGCTGAACAATATCTGTCCTATATGCAAAGTCCGCTAATGGCTGACCTAGCAAATAACAAAATTCCAGGTAAACTGGGCAGTAATAGTACCAAGTGGAAAATATTAAACAGCCTTGCTCCGTTCAATATGGCCGAACGACCCAAATTCACTGGATACGAGAATATAGAAAAAAGTCCAATCTATCAGCATAAAAATTTACAAATTTTTAATCAATTTGAAAAAGACTGGTGGGGAGTACATCGCGAGCCATTCTTTGAAATGTTGAAACGGATGGAATCTTAATGCGTACTATAACATGGGCTCCAGGCACTAACTCTGAATACGATGCATTGTTTGATCAATTGAGAGAAGTACAGTATAACGACCGTAGTCATCGACTGTGGAAGAACTACGATCGAGAGTCTTTTCAATTTGCAGTTGCACTAACTATTCATTTTGACGATGATGATGTTCCAGAACTTTGTTCTAGTATTAGTAACAGAGATTGCTGGCCGAGTGAAGCGTATCGTATATTGAACCGTGCGTGGAAACCTAATAACAAAAAGTCATTTTTAAAGAAAATAAGTGACTGCATGGGTTGTAGTGCAAAGAGCCAAATTAACTGGTTGGCAGAACATACCAGCTGTAAACTATACTTTATTAGCAGACAAACAAATAATTGGGATAAATGGGTGATTGAAAATTTTGAAAAACAATTTAATTTGATCTTCGAAACAGACAACTATAAATACCTTACATGCCCAAATGAATGCGACAATACCTGTTGGCAAACTATTATTTACAGTGGCGATATTACCCTATTAAACACATGGAAACGAAAATGAATCAAATGTTAAAGAATACGCTGACTATAAAACACTTATGGGGCGGAATTATTCCTCTAAATATTTTTGGAGTATGGGCAATTTATAATATTTGTATTGGTAACGCACCTAGCTGGTGGTGGATGGCTACAATAGTCGGTTGGATCTTTATGAAATTTGTAGGAGTTGGCGCCGGTTATCACAGACTGTTTAGTCACCATGGATTTCCCGTAAGCAAATTTATGAAAAGATTTATATTATTTTGCGGTGCGATTGCTGGACAAGGTAGTAGTATATTGTGGGTCGGTATACATCGCGGCCTGCACCACAGATTTAGCGATACTGATAAAGACCCGCACAGCCCAGAAGATGGTTTTTGGCATAGTTACATCTTGTGGATGTTTAAAATGAAAGAGGGTGATGTTCCAGTACGTAGTATTCCAGACTTATTACGAGATCCAGACCATGTGTTTGTACACAAATACTATAGTTACCTACTGTGGGCCGTATACGGTGTAACTGCATTAATTAGCGTAGATGCCTTCTTTTATCTGCTAGCACTTCCGGCATTTATTACACTTCATGTATTTTGTTTACAAACAAGTGTGGTACACTATGAAAAGTTAGGTTATAAAAATTACAATACAAAAGATACTAGTGCAAATATTCCTTGGTTGTTTTTAATTACACAGGGTGAATGTTGGCATAACAATCATCATGGTGATGCAAAGAATCCAAATTATGGTGGACGACGCTGGTGGGAACTAGATCCTACATATTGGATTATATGTTTGCTTAGAAAGAAATAAATGAATATATTAGTGTTATCACCAACCGGATGTTATCATCACTGGGCTCAACTATTTGTTCAACAAGGACATAAAGTTTATCATGTAGGCGCACATAAGTCAATTAAGCGTACTGAAAATTATATTCCTATATCTCGAAATGTTGACGGCAGTAGCGGAAACCCTACAATTATATCCGAAATACCAAAGATAAATGTAGATCAGCTAATTGAGTTCATAAAAGATAAAGATATAAGTTTTGTTGTGGCAGCAAGTTTGCCTTGGCCGTCCACACAATATGCACACGATGCATTTCGATTGGCCAATATTCCTTACTTCTTTGTAACTCCAGATAATACTATTTTAGAAAAAGACAAGTTCATTACCAAGCAAATACTTAATGAATTAGGAATACCTACAGGAAAAGGTAAGTTAGTGTCCGGACAATATCTTTACGAAAATTTTAAAACTATTCCTCGTCCATTTGTGGTTAAATTAAATTATCTATTTCAAAGTGGTAGGCAAACTACAGTCGTAGATAATTTAAATTACGAAGAAGTTTTTAACGATTTGTTTAGTACACATCTTAGAGACGAACCTAAGATTACTAATATTGATCTTAATGCAAGTATTGTACTCGAAGAAGTTGTTAATATTAAAAGAGAATATTCTTATCACATGTTAGTAAATGATTCGGGCTGGGAATACTTTGGATCTGCAAGAGATTACAAAAAGTCTTTAGATAATGACTTAGGATTTAATAGTTGTAGTATGGGTGCATATAATGTTAATGATATCGATCCCCGGGTGCATGAGTATGCAGATAAAATTTATAATTATTTAAAAATTAAAAACTGTCATTATAAAGGTTTTATGTTTTTAGGTATAGCAGTCGATGAAACGGACACTCCAATTATACTTGAAATTAATACACGTAGCGGAGATCCGGAACTCCCAGCTATATTAGGATCAATTACAAACGATTTAGGCGAGCTATTTTATGCCGCAAGTTGTGGAAATAAAATTCCTAAAATTGTACATAATAATAAAAAGACAGTAACTATTAAATTAGCTAACAGAGTATTTGATTGGACTAAGCCTGCTAGTTTCTTACCCAAGTTAGAGCCTGTTCCGGAAGATATTATTATGGGTTTGGAAGGGTTTGATCCTCCGTATATCAAACATTCAATTTTTACAGCGACTGATAATACACACGAAGCGGCTAGTAAAAAACTTTATGCATATCTTGATAAGCAACATATAGGCCAATTTAGATACAGAAGAGATATAGGAATATTAAAATGATTGATGATTTAGGATTTTATACTGTCGGCACTGAAAAGTTTTATGAAAAAATTCCTGCTCTATTTAGAGCACAGCAATTAAATGTTGATCCAGTCTGGAATTTTAATGATGCTGTATTTCAAGCTACTGATTGGAAAACTGAACCTACACAGACTTTAGATGAACTATATGCTGAACGTGCTAGGCAGATTAGAGATGAATACGACTATGTATTAATGTTCCTTAGCGGAGGTGCAGACAGCACCAACATGTTTTATGCATTTGTTAATAATGGTTTGCATGTAGACGAAGTTGTAGCAAGTGCTCCGCTTAGTGGTCTTAGAGACTGGAAGTCAGATCCAACTAATCAAGATGTAACAAATACTATCGACGAAACATTTCACACACAGTTGCCATTCATGCAAAAGATTAAGGATAACTATCCAAAAATTAAAGTAACGTTGCATGACTATTTTGAAGATATGTTAAATTACGAACCTGATATGTGGTTGTTAAAATGTAACGATTGGTTACATCCTACTATGGCTGGGCGTTATAACTTAGACCGTTATACCTATCTAAAACATATTGCAGAATCTGGAAAAAAGATTGCCATTGTACAAGGTATCGATAAACCTGCGGTTGTTAGATATAAGAATAATTTTTTAATTTCATTTTACGATACTGTGTATAGCAACAAATATAATTCAGTTAACCATCCTAACACATTTGCTGTATTCTTTTATCACAGTCCACAGCTACCACAGCTAATAGTTAAACAAGCACACGAAACTGCTAAATTCTTAATGACACCGGCTGGCAGTGAGGCGTATAGTGCCATGCGATTTAATGATGAAAAAGGAAACAAATCGGCATTCAATCCTATTGGGCATGTATTTAAAGAAGTCAACGGCGGAGTATACGAACGTGGGATTGTACCTGCAATATACCCTGCAATCAAGAAATTATCTTTCCAAGCACAAAAGCCGGATAGAATGTTTTTAGGTCGGCATGATGCATGGTTCTATAATCTACATTCAGGAACTCATGCCGCACAAATGATGCAAAGTGATTTGGATAATTTGATAGGCTCGATAGATAAAAAATATCTTAATATACACAAGTATAAAGGGTTGCTAGGTTTTAAAATTTGGAAGAAATTTTATTCCCTAGGGCCAGTTAATAAATTCTTACCAAATAATTCTGTTTCTTCAGATTTAATATTAGATTTTGGAAATGTAGATTTGAGTAGAATTGAACAAGACATGGCTATTTGATATGTTAATTAAAATTATAGACACATGCAATTCTGCTAGTTTAACAGAAACATATAAATCTATAGAAGAAAAAATTCAATGGACAGAGTTTGGATCTAATAATAGACAAGCTGGACTACAATATTTAGAACAAGAAGACCCGTGGTCTAGCGCAGTAGGAACTAGTAAAGGTCGAGATTTAGAATATACTAACTTAAACATGTTTTTTCAAGGTTCTGTATTTGAAACAATTATTAAGAAATATAATCTAACCCGAACTAGATTTTTATGGGTCGGACCAAAGACCTGCTATAGTATGCATCGAGATATTAGTCCCAGGATACATATCCCCATTATTACAAACGATCAGTGTTTTTTTGTGTTTCAAAGAGGTATGGTATCTCATCTAAAACAAGATCATGTGTTTTGGGTAGATACTCGTCAACACCATACTTTTATGAATTGTAGTTCGGAAGCAAGATTACATTTAGTAGGTGTAGTAAAGGAATAAATACAGGATAGTTATTAAGGAGATATTATGAAAGAATTCCCAGAAGGCGAAGAGCTAATGAGCGTGTCAACTTTTACACGTCCAAACACATCGGCTGAATTTTTTACCGAATTGCCAGAGATTCAAGAAACCTACAAAGAAATTCATGAAGATAGCTTGGTTGTTGAAAGAGAAAAAACTTACTCCGAAGACGGATTAACGCTAGTTATTCGAAACTTATATAAGAGTGATCCTGACTATCAAGAGTTTGTACTAAAACGTAGAACTTTACATCCAGCATGGAGAGAGCTACGTATGGCATATTTGATCGAGCATAATCATCATTTAGCTATCAAAACCCAACATCTTGGGCAAGAAATTCCCTATTATGATAGCAGAGTCGATCCGCAGTATACAAATCCAATTTTTTATTTTCATCCAACTTTGAAAAACGCCGATTATCCTGGTTGACATTTATTAATAATTCACATATAATTATAATGTGGACGTGAGTGGAATATGGTAGACCTCCGGCTTGCCGGGTACGGGGCTTGGTCTTAGACTGCCTTTGTAGGTTCGAATCCTACCGCCCACACCAATTTAGGCACACAGAAAGGCTAGTATGAAAAAGGCATTGTTAGTAATAGCATTATTAAGCAGTTCTGCATTCGCTGTAGAACGTGATGATCCAAACGTACTATTCAGTACAAATCAAAACTATACAACTGAAGTTGCTGTCTCATGGTTCCCAGTAGACAATGTACAAGCTCGATGTGAAGCAGAAAGTCGTAAACGTAAGTTTGGCGGATTTGGTTATACTGTTGAAGCCTGTAGCTTTTGGGACAAAGGTCCGCAAGGTCAACCAACTTGTACAGTTATTACAGCACGAAACACGACCATGTGGGCAGTAGGCCACGAAATGCGACACTGTTTCCAAGGCCCGTGGCATAAATGAAAAGACAAGATTTAGTTGAAGACATTCGAAATAGCCCCGAAATAATGGCCAAGATTCGTGCCGAGGATAAAGCCTATGCACAGAACTTGTATGCGGCTTGGTGTAACATGCAATGGTGTAAACGTGATTCTAAAAATGTATGGCCCATACTCAAAGAAGAATATTGGACTGCTAGTTGGCGTGGCGCCGGTGGAATCGTAGCTGACCTTCGTAACCAGGGAGAAGACTACATGGACTATTACTGTAGTGGTATGCGTGGAGGGCTGAGCTTTGACGGTAAAGATGATGACGAGTATTTTGAACGAACTAAGTATGCGTCCGAAGGTGTAGTAACAGATGAAATACTCGAGGATCTCGACAAGCTAGGATGGTTTCCTATACCGTATAGCGACGACAATTATCTTTGATCCAATTAGAGATAAAATTGTCTGGTTGATAATAGTCCATTAAAGAAAAATCTTTTGACTTCAATCTAGTACCATCGGCGTCTACTGCTACGCAGGCTCCGTTTAAATAAAAATAGCTCGATGATGTATGTTTAATTTTTAAATTAAAATACTCTCGATCTTTTGTAAAATCATATATTAATTGTTTATAATCTTTTTTGAAGTCGCCAGGTGTACTAATCCTAGGCTGATCATGTGTTACTGCCCATTTTTGGAATTCTGGAGTAGAATAAAATGGTTCTATTTTAGGATTTAGCAAAGTCCGGAGGCTTAGTTTTTCACAATTATATTGCCAACGCCAATTAAAATGCGTCCACCAGAAAAAATCATATAGTGTCTCTATCGGTCGAGGAGACATTTCAGATGCATACATATCAAAACAACAATTGGCTGTTAGATTATCTAGACCCCTTGCTTTGAAAAAATCTACTAGAGTTTGTCTAGTAGCTGGTTTTTCAAGATAATCGCCGCCAAACATTGAAAATGCAATCGACATAAGGTGTTGACCATATAATGCATCTCCAGGCTCGCATAGTATAACTTGTCCGTCTAGCTCTTGTGTTTTTATAGTCTGCATGAATAATTCAGACGACATCAAATTAAAATTTGGTTTTATGTATATATGATAGAAATTAGGATTTTCTCTTATACTATCAGCATTACAAACTACTATTAGTTTATCGCGGGGTGCGCCTGCTTTAATAAATGAAGATAATGCAAGTGTAGAATCGATGCCACCGCTATACAAAAAATAAAGTGTTAAATCTCCAGTTAGTAAATCCCTAGAACGATTCATACAACATTGTTCTAATGATAGACTTTCAATATCGGTTAAATCTGGAAGTCTATGTTTTTCAAGTAATTTGGTCCTAAATGGAAGTTGTATGGTACTTGTGCGATCAACCATCCATATACCTGAAGTTTTATTTGTTATTTCTTCAAAAAATTTAATATCTGGGTAGTCTTTAAATAAAGTAAATCTATCCCTTAATTCGTATATTGTGCTTATGCATAGTTGATTCATATATCACCAAATATAAAATATGCTTCCATTCTTTTAAATATTTCGCTACGAGTTTGATTATCATCTAATGTGATAGTATTAAACTTATTAACAAATTTATTCCAAAAAGAATGTATACGCATTGCAGTGATACACGCAGAGTCGTATTTTAATTTTAATTCTTGATATGCATTAGCAACAGAGATTTCATTAATTAATGCCCATTCCTGTATACCCGGTGCATAGATACCTAGTGTTGGATTAGACAATTCTATTTGTTTTTGAAGATACGGAAATAATAGCTCGTCGCCACAAAATTCTACAGCTCTTGAAAGATATCTTTCGCAATACATTTCGAGCTCCATCATTAAACTGGCTCTAAAATTTCCCAGCCGCCTGCGTACAATCCATTCATCGGTGATCAAATCTTTATCCATTTCAACTAAATCAAACATCTTGCCTGAAGGTGTCTTTTCAACAGGTTCAAACATGTGTGTATCGGAGATTGTAACACCACCCTTGTCAATATGTTTACCAATTTGTCTAACTAATTTATAGTTTATATTTTCATTTTTGTTGGCTTGTATGATATCATGTTTTGTATCAAAATATGGAAACCAAACAACCATAGGAGAGCTATTTAGAATTCCGTTAGAAACAGCATTAGCAGTACTAATGCTATTAGTGGTTGTTATTACACACTTATTAGTTTGATCAACAACCAAATATAGATATTGTTTTGGAACACTTAGCATGGAACTATTTATAGTATGGTTGGATACATCGAAATAATTTTCTAGTATGGTTGACTGAATAAATAGATTAAAGTATAATACATTATGAAAACAAACTGGACAGTAACAGTCGGAGAAGCAGATGATAGTAGCGGGGATTTAATTCTTCCGTTACCTCAAGACTTACTAGATTTACAAGGTTGGAAAGAAGGAGATACATTGGAATGGAACGATATGGGCAATGGTGCTTGGTCCATTACAAAAGCAACTAATGGCTAAAGACGATATTATTGAATTAACAGGCTCGGTAGAGGAAGTATTACCCGGAAATATGTTTAGGGTCAAAGTAGAAAACATGCCGAATCCATTACTATGTTACATGGGCGGTAAATTGAAGCAAAACAAAATTCGCATTATCCTAGGGGATAATGTTAGGTTAGAGGTTAGTCCGTATGACCTCACCAAAGGTAGAGTAACTTATAGGTTGTAGTATGAATAGTATAATGGAAACAGTTTGCTCAGTTTGTAATAAAGTAAGGACTAACAGCAAATCTGGAGTAAATTTTCAAACACTACTAACAATCCTACGCAAAGAATTTAGAAAACAACAATTCAATCTTAAGATTAAAACTGAACGAGATAAGAATTTATTGTCTGAAGAGTTCTATGTAAATGCATACTATGATGCAGAAGAAGATAGTAACAGCGAAATCCCAATTGAAGTAGTTGTACACCATAATTTTGATAAGAATATTTTATGGAGTCAAAAGCACGTTACTGATTTGTTAATACAAATCTTTGATGCAGTAGTACACGAATTTAAACATCAACGCCAAAGTATTAAACGCAACCATGTAGTTTATTCAGACTATATTAAAAAACCCTACAAAGATTATTTAGAAGAGGATGACGAAGTCGATGCCTACTCAATTAGTATAGCAATCGAATTATGCAGATCTTTGGGAAAATATAGAGCACTAAAACATATTGGACGAATTTCAATGTTAGCTAGATTGAAGTTTAACGACAAATATGTAAGTCCTTGTTTGGCTGCTTATTTTGGACAATTTGAAAATCTTCAAGATCCTACTCTCAAACGGTTGTCCAAAAAAGTTTATGTCCGCTTACAAAAGATTGACACAGACTCTGTTTTCATGTAGAATACTTGTATATTAACTCATAGCGTGAGCGACATGAAAGAGTTTCCTACACAGCAAGTATTAGAATTGGCCTGCGCCGCACAGCGAGTCAATGGTGCGTATATCAAAGATCAAGAGCATGTCTTTGCAGAAGACAATAAATTCATGTACACCAAACATACAAATAAAATGCTTATGTTGTGTACAGTGGATCACAGAATTTGGACTGCGGATCCAAAAGATGCACCAATGCCTTTGAAGATCCTAGAGGAAGATACTGCTCGTGCAGAAGAAATCAAAACTTATTACAAGCGACTGCTGTTTGCCGCAATCGATGGTGAGAACGAATTCCTTACCACTATCAATACAATTTTGAATAGTGATACTGTAAAAGAAAATCAATTTGGTTATGTGGCATGTTTGCCTAGTGTGCAAGCTCGTGACACCGTACACAATAAGGTTAAAAAGGCCGCGCGGAGTGTTGAAGAAGGATTCCTAGGCAAGCCGGGGGATCGTTTGGTAGATTTAGATTGCGAAATATTAGAAGTTATAAAGTCAAAGAACTTTACAGGCTGGAATATTTGTGCTATAATAAACAACAAAATGGCCAGCTGGATGAGCCAAGTAGAATTAAAACAAGGGCCATGTATCGTTGTCAAGGCTAAAGTCAAAGACAACAGTAAACATTGGAAACATGGGAATGATGAAACTAGACTTAACTTCGTAAAGGCGGCACAATAAATGGCAGGTACAGCTAAATCGGTCTACTTAACAGTAACCAAAAAAGGTTCATATAAAACAGAATTCCATAAAGTATTTTTTAATGCTAAGGACTTTAATGAGTACGTTAAGACCGATGAATTTAAGGCCAAGTGGCCCGTAGAAGAATATAACATTGTGAAAGAGGTATACTAAATGAAACAAGAACTGGACGAATACCTATGTAAGGTATATCCCAAGATGATGATAAATCGCAACAAGGATATGAAAGAAACTTGTATGTGCTGGGGCTTTGAATGTGGAGATGGTTGGTTCCAGATCCTTAATCAGCTTATGGGAAATATACAACATCATATCGATTGGCGTGTTAGACAACGTGATGTTGCTATCAAATACAATGAGATGGCTACACAATGTAAGTCTGGTATCTTTGACATGTTTGAAAAGGACATGGAAAGTGTAGTCAATCAAGAATATAAAGAAAAGCGTCTCCGGGAAATTGTTGAAGGTAATTTTAGAGAAGTACCAGAACTTATTACGCAAGTTACTTTGGATCAAGTTAAAGAAAAATTTGGTACACTACGTTTTTACTACACAGGCGGCGATGAATACATTTCGGGACTTGTAAGCATGGCAGAATCAATGTCAGGTGTTACTTGTGAAGAATGTGGTAAGCCGGGAACACAAACTCCCGGCGGATGGATTAAAACTGTGTGTGTAGAGCATGGTGGTGTAGATTTTGATACTCCAGAAGATGATGAAGCGTCAATGCTTAAACAAGGATTTGAACAATGATCTCGATGAAAGAATGGATGGAATTAGTAGACTATAAGATCACCGAAGGTGGCGATTATGGTTGGAGTTGTTATGGCCCTAATGCCTATCAGTTGTCTAGTTGGAACGGGCTTCACGACAAGGGTGGCTGGAGTTTTAATATTATATTCAGTACTAAGACACAAAAGGTCTATGAAGTAGAAGTATGTGACTATACCAACAATCGTGCGTATCGTATGATTGTGGAAAACAAACGTGAGAAGCATGCCAAAGAAGCCAAAGCACATGGAGTCAATCTAAACGAAGCTTGGGACGATATCGAGTATGTAGATTTGGAAGTTGATGATGATTTTATTTCTAAATGCCTAGCTATTAAAGCAGGCGAAGACTACGACACCAGTATAAGTGTTCCTTTGGTGTTGCCAGACGACTTGTTAATGTTTGCGTTCAAAAGCGCACATGAAGAAAACATGACCTTCAACGATTGGATGAACAAGATGTTGAAAGAATTTATTGACAAAGTAAACAAAGGCGAGTATAATAAAGAAGACGTCCAGAAATGGAAAGATGAAACTTTACCAAAATTTCCTATAGAGGATTAAATGAGAATCAAACTAGTCAGTGACCTCCATTTAGAGTTCAGTGATATTAACATTCAAAACGACAATAACTATGACGTTTTGATTTTAGGTGGTGACATTATGGTTGCCCAGGATCTCCACGACCATCCTGAGCCGACCAATACTGCCGATCAAGCGGCTATTGCTAACAGCACAGGATTGGGCAAGCGTCAACTAAAAGCACAGCGTTACAGAGATTTTTTGAAACGTTGCAGTTTTCAGTTCCCGCATGTTGTTTACATCATGGGCAACCATGAATTCTACAATGGTAAGTTCTTTGACGGCATTGAATATATGCGTGAAGAATGTGCCAAGTATCCTAATGTCTATATGTTAGAAAACGATACTAAGGTTATTGACGATGTAGTATTTGTAGGCGCTACACTTTGGACTGATATGAATAAAGGCGATCCACTGACTATGCATGCCATAGAAGGTATGATGAACGACTTTAAGATCATTCGTAACGACAAACGTAGCTATGCTACTATGAGTGCTAGAGATGTTGTTGGTCGTCATGCTCGTACACTACAATATTTTAAACTTGTGCTCGACGAGAACAAGGATAAGAAGTGTGTAGTAGTTGGACACCACAGCCCTAGCTTCCAAAGCTGTCATCCAATGTACGGTAACGACACATTGATGAACGGTGGCTATCACAGTGACTTGAGTGAGTTCATTTTGGATCACCCACAGGTTGTGCTTTGGACACATGGCCATACTCATCATCCGTTTGATTACATGGTTGGCGAAACAAGGGTAGTATGTAACCCACGCGGTTATGAAAACGATGGATACAGCGAAGATACAGGCTGGAACCCTAATATTTTATTGGAGATTTAAATGAGTGAAGATACAAAATTACCTACAGTACCAGAAATGCTACGTGTGACTGGAGAAAATACTGCCGAGTTTATGAAGCAAGTGGCAGATCATATTTTAAAACTAGAAGATATGATCGTGCAATTAAAAGAACGTGTAACAGAATTGGAGTCCGCCAGTGGCAACAATACTACGGCACAGTGATACTTGTCTGATTAAAATGGCCAAGTCATCTAAAATGACTGAAGCAGTTGTGCAGGACTTTGAAGACAAGGTCCTGCTCAATGTGGTGGTTAACAAAGCAGTTAAGATTAATATGAAATGGAACGGCAAATGCTACGAAGGTCGCAATGCCGGTATAGACTTCGAAAGTGCTGGGCCCACAGTCACACGCACATCTACGGGAACAAGAGGATAAAATGAAAATTGGATTGAGTTATAGCCGTTGTGTTAGAGACATCGTCGATGGTGTAGTAAATATTGACGATGTATTGGTAGTAATTTCTCGCACAGACTTTGATCCACGAGATGATGTACAGTGGGCAAGTATTTGGGGAGGCTATCACGACCCGTATGGTTTGAGTAATCCTGAATGGGCGGCATACCCAGATGGTGATGAGGATCTTTTCCGTAGCGTTAGTATTGAATTATTGGAAACTGGTAAACTACATCAGCCTAGACAGTTTGGCGCACATCCTAGTCGTCGCCCTGAGATTTGGCTAGAAGCAGTTCTACCAAATAGTGAATTGTCTAAGAACCCTGCCGCTAAAAAGGCTTTTGAAAAGTTTCAAACTATTGCAGGACTTTCGAGTGTCGAATTGGATGACAAGTATCGTTAACGAAGTTATAATATTATTATTGTAACTTAGCAGAAAGTCTAAAATGAAAAACCTAATTCTGGCTAGTATGTTTGTTAGCCAAATTGCCTACGCTGGGTGTGACATCGTTGTAGCTAGCGATTTGGTTAGCGAACGAAATGTTGGTGCAATTACTAATCTTGTCAAAGACACACGTATGGATCGCGGCTGGCATTACTGTACTGTAAATTTTGATATAACAGTAGACGACAAGACCTATCATTTAACCGAAACTGAAAAAGGTTTGGAACGAGAAGAAGCTCTGTGCTACTATGCCAGAGAACGTGCTCGCCGCAATCTTCTTATGGACTTGCCCGGACGTTTTAAAACTGAAACCAAAACTACCTGTAAAGAAGGCAGTTTGGCTAATCGATAAGTTGACATCCTATTCAACTTATCGTATAATATACACATGTTCAACACATACACAGAAAGAGTTTTATGAAAACTGTTTTGACATTGGCTTTACTTTTAGCCCTTACAGCTTGCTCAACCGTAGCAGGCATTGGTAAGGATATTCAATCGTCCGCAGAATGGACAAAAGAACAGATGGGTGGCAAATAATGAAGGCACTATTACTAATTCCAATCGTTGCAATTTTAGCGGCTTGCGGTTCAACTCGCGATCCATATGAGCGCCGTGCAGATGCAGAACGTGAACGTCAAGAACGTTATGTTGAAAGTGCAATCGACAAAGCACCTAAATGGATGGGCAATCCACCACTAAGCAATAGTGCAGTTTTTGAATCAGGTACTGCGGTTAGTCAAGACTGGAGTATGGCTGATATCAAAGCTAAGGCAGATGCATATGGTAAGATTTGTATGGCGGCAGGCGGTACTGTAAGTCAGCGTACTAAGATTTATAAAACAGACAGCGAAGCAACTAGCACTGAATTTTCAGAAATGGCTTTGCGTACCAGCTGTAAAGAAGTTGACCTTACTGGTGTAGAAGTCAAAGAAGTTAAACGTGTAGCAGAAGGTACTCGTTTCCGTGTATACGTTTTGGTAGCATTGCCTACAGGTGACGCTAACATTTTGCGTAAAGCGGCTGATGCTCGTAAGCAACGTGAGTTTGCGGCTAACCGTGCTACAGAAGCATTTAAAGAATTAGATAAAAACTAAGGAACCGTATGTTTAAAGAAATCTCAGCAATCGTAATTGGTTGGATCGCATTTATTGCGGTATGTATGTTTGGTAGTTTTTTTGCCTATCAATACTTTGCTCCAAAGTATCGCCAGGTAGATAATGAAGTGTTCAAGCAAAGTGAACAGTACAATGACGGTATGATCCGTGATTTGGAAAACTTGCAAATTGAATACATCAGTTCAGATGCGGAGAAGAAACAAGCTCTCCGTGCTATTGTGTTACACCGTTTTAGTGTATACCCAGAGGATAAAATGCCTCCCAACCTTCGTAATTTTTATAACAGTTTGAAAGCAGGTAAGTAAAATGAAAAGTATTCTATCTCTTGTAGCTGTCGCAACTCTTTTGACAGCATGTGATGTTAAAGAAACATCTACACAGATCGAACGACGTAAGCAAGAAGAATTGAGCTTGCAAGGTGTACAGTCAGTCGGTATGCCCGCAATCACTAACTTTGCTGAAAAGCGTATGATGAAAGACATTATCGAGTTGCGTGATCAAAACGTAGCTACTACAGTCTACATCACCGATATGAACGGTAAGTTACACAAAGTATGTAATGCAGTTGGCTATGGCTTGCCTTACGCTACTCAGTATACTAACCCAATGCGTATTAGCGGTGACGGTCACGGTTATGTAACATTGCCACAAGCAGATCCAAACGGTTTATACAGTCCTGCAAGTGCCGATGGTACTTGGGTATTGTGCGTAGATACTAAGTCTGGTAAACCTAAACCAGTTTACATTGAACCACGTATTATTGTAAGCCCGATTGCATTAGGCGAATAATATGAAGTTGTTTGCTCGCTCCGGAGGACATTGGTTATTCTGGAGCGGTTTTACATATCTCAGTTTAACCGCAGTGGTTGCTTTTAGTCCATATAGAGACTATACTATGTGTGTACAGTTAGTATGGCTTGTTATGGTAGCTTTACCGTTAATATGTAATCCGCTGGCTCGCTGGCTTAATATGAAAGAGAATAATATGTTGAGTATGTTTAAAAAGAAACCTAGCAATGTTGTACCGTTTCCTAAAGAACCCGAACACGGTGGCGGAGATGGTGGCGGTTATACACCCGAACCTAAGAAGCCTGCTGTGACCTACTACACACTAGGAATGACTAGCGAGAACAGACTAGAGTTTAAAATGGGCTATAGTGCCATTACTATGAACTATGGTGGTGTTGTTAATTTGATTGAACAACTAGAAACATTTAAGAAACAGTTGGCTCAATATGAAGGTATCGAGGAGACAGAAAATGCTTGATTGGTTTAGACGTTACAATTACGAGATTAGTTTTTTTATTGCTGGTTGGTGTGCTGAAGCCGCATTAACTGATTTATCTAAAGGCGAATATGTATGGGCGTTGATTAGTGGCGGCCTAGCATACTTAAACATAAAGTTGGCAAGATCATGATTAAAGAATTTATTAAAATTGTAGAAACAATGGAAGGTATTACCGACGATTGGTTTAAGACTGGTTCATTTGAAACATTCAAACATCCTACACCTATTCATTATAAAACTGCTATCGCTAGCGGTACTATTGAAACACTCGAAGGCCCGGTTGACTATCAAGCTGGACATAAAATCATTACAGGTCCTAAAGGTGAACAGTATCCAGTAGATCCAAAGAAGTTTGCCGAATATTACGACGACAACAAAGATGGTACTGCTACTCCTAAGAAGATACATAAACACGCTAAACTAGCCGACCACGATGGTGTAGTACATGCCAGTTACGGCGATTTGAATTATCGAGCAGGAGAGGACTATATTGTACGTCACGGTGCAGGTGACTACGGTGTAGTTAAAAAAGATATTTTTAAACAAACATACGACACATCAAATGCTGTATAATGAAATTGAACTAATGGAAATGGCTCGCGATTATGAAGCCATGGAACGTGTTGCATTGCAAGATGCAGAGGAACTGAGACAGCTACGTTCTGGTGAACGTATTATTGTTCCAGTAGATATTGAACATGCCCGCACAATGTTTAAGTTGGCTAGTTTCTATCTTAGCCAACACGATAAAGAATTTACTTTAACAATGGAGATGTAATGCCTAATTTAGTACCAATGGTAATCGAGCAAGAAGCTCGCGGAGAACGTAGTTATGACATTTATAGTCGCTTACTTAAGGACCGTATTGTCATGCTGGATACAGATGTAAACGAGCATTCTGCTAGTTTGCTAGTAGCTCAGTTGTTGTTTTTAGAAAGTCAAGGAAATGAAGATATTACATTTTTTATCAACAGTCCAGGCGGAGTAGTTACAGCTGGTATGGCTATTTACGATACTATGCAATTCATTAAACCTGATGTTTGCACAGTCGTTATGGGCCAAGCCTGTAGTATGGGAAGCCTGCTTGCTACTGCTGGTGCTCCTGGCAAGCGTAAAATGCTACCAAACGCTAGGCACATGATTCACCAGCCCTCAGGCGGCGCAGGCGGACAAGCTACAGACATGGAAATCCAGGTTGAGGAGATCCTAAAAATGAAAAAGAATTTAACCCAGATTTACGTAAACCATAATTCAAAAGGTAAAACTTATGAAGAGTTTAAAAACGATATGGAACGTGATAAGTTCATGAGTGCCCAAGAAGCACTAGAATATGGTTTGATTGACGAGATTATCACAAAACGCCCATAAAGTGCGTATATAATGGTAGGCCGTAGTACACTATAAATAGTTATGTCTAGGAGTGTACTATGGCCCAATTACCATTCGATTGGTCGGAACTTACTCGAAATAATCTGTACTCTATGTTCTATTCGCTTAACAGCCAAATAGTAGGAAAAGAGCTATCTCCTAGCCAGATACAGAAACGCATTAATAAGCATATCAAAGCACACTTACCTATTAAACTTAAAAAGTGCATCCACCCTCCTACAGACAAAGGGCTGATTTTTATGGGTGGTGTTTACTATAGTAATTTGGACAAAAAAGGTGTACCGTCAATAGAGGTAAATTTTAACTTTAATCCAACTGATACTAAGTTGAAAATTACACAATATCGTTGGAAACGTATGAGTGCTCGATTTGCTGATACAATGCTACACGAATTGATTCATATGCGTCAATTTCGTAGTCGCAATTTCAAATCAATTCCTGGATATCAAAGTACAGCAGAATTGGCGAAAGAGCGTAAGCAACAAGAGTACTACGGCGACACTGATGAAATGGGGGCCTTTGCTTTTAATATTGCCTGCGAAATGATTGATCGATTTGGATATAATCCACATGCTATAGGTCAATACATGGATTCTAACCTAGCCCGTAAACACAAAAGCTCTTGGTGGTGTTACTATTTGAAAACATTCAACTGGGATCACAACCATAAAATCATCCGTAGAATGAAAAATTTAATTCTACGTCAATTAGAAAATGCTTACTTAGGTAAGCCATTTAAGACCAACAACCACTTGACATACTGATAATTACTCTGTATAATATACACTTATACAGTTAATCATTGGAGTCAACATGAGCGTTTGTGCCAGCCACATTTGGAGTTTGGAAAGTCATCCGAGCCGTTTGAACAAAGAAGCTATTATTGAAGCTATTGCCCAAGAAGGTAATAAAGAATTCTTTGAAGGTTGTCGACTTGCGCTAGATCCGATGATAACTTTTGGACTTAAACAAATACCGGAGAAAACAGATGAAGACGGCCCTGGTTTACCTTGGGACAGTTTTACTCTCGCTCTTACTGGCTTTACAACTCGCAATGTCACAGGTAATACAGCTCGCGACATGATTCAAACGATGATGAAGTCAGCAACCAAAGCAGAGTGGAACGGTTGGTATCGTAGAATTTTAATCAAAGACTTACGCTGTGGTGTAAGCGAAAAAACAATTAACAAAGTAGTGGAGAAGAAATATGCTGACTATGCTATTCCCGTATTTGGTTGTCAGCTTGCTCATGATAGTGCTAATCATGAAACTAAAGTCGCCGGCAAGAAACTTATCGAAGTTAAACTTGACGGTGTCCGTGTTATCACTATCGTTCGTGCTGATGGTCGGGTGGATATGTTTAGTCGTAACGGTAAAGAGCTTGCTAACTTTCCCCATATAGCAGAACAGATTAGTAGTGTAGTTAAATCAAAATCTACTAGTAAAGATATGGACTTGGTACTAGACGGTGAAATTATGAGCTCCAGTTTCCAGGACTTGATGAAACAAGTACACCGTAAAGATAATGTTAAATCAGACGATGCTGTGCTTAACCTATTTGATGTGCTACCATTAGCAGACTTTGAACAAGGAGTTTACAATAAACCACAAGCTACTCGAAGTTCAATGGTCAAGTTTTGGGTTGAACAGAATCAAGAACTACTACCTAATGTGACTTGTGTTGCTAATGAATTTGTAGATTTAGATACAGAAGAAGGTAAACAGCGTTTTAAAGAAATTAACCAACGGGCAGTTGACGGTGGATATGAAGGTATCATGATTAAAGACCCGGAGGCTCCGTATGAATGTAAAAGAAGTGTTGCATGGCTTAAACTTAAACCTTTTATCGAAGTTTCACTGGCGGTTACCGCAGTTGAAGAAGGCACCGGCCGCAATGTTGGCAAGTTGGGAGCTCTTGTATGCAGTGGTAGAGATGACGGAAAGGATATTGTCGTCAATATCGGTAGCGGCTTTACTGACGATAACCGCGATAGTTATTGGAGGGAACGTGATCGTCTCATCGGTAACATCGTTGAAGTGCGAGCAGACGCAATCACGCAAAACCAGGACGGCACCTATAGTTTGCGGTTCCCCCGTTTCCTACGTTGGAGAGGTTTTGAAGTTGGAGAAAAGATCTAAGTGAAACACATCAGATTAGTCAGTTTAGCATTTATCATATGCATGTCTTTGGTATTATGGTTATTTGAAGATGCAGGACACGAAACCAATGCTACTACATTCTGTGCATATGGTAAAATATTTGTTGAATTTGACGAACATGGTAAGAGATGGGGAACCATGTTACTAGATAGCGATGGCCGACCAATGAGCTGTTCGCTCAATGAAATAAAAGAATCAACTAAAGGAGTTATATGAATCCGTTTCGAGATCAAGAAAAATTTATGAAGGCATGCGATCAAACTACTGATGATTGGAATGTTGCTCAATTTAATCTATATGTTAATTTGATTGAAGAAGAACTCGGCGAATTAAAAGTTGCTATCAATGATTGTGATAGTAAAGAAGTTGTAGATGCATTAACAGATATCTTAGTCGTTACTATCGGTGCCGCCCATAGTATAGGTTGCGATATTGAAGGTGCATGGAAAGAAGTTATGAAAACTAACTTTGCTAAAATTGGCGAGGATGGTAAAGTTCGCAAGCGTGAAGATGGTAAAGTATTAAAACCAGTAGGTTGGGTTCCACCTAATTTGGAACCGTTTGTAAAGAAAGATGTATAAAGTAAGATATTATTTAACAGGTGGTACTCTTGTATCAAAGAAGTTCGACACACTTAGAGAAGCAGTTAATTTCTCAGTGTATAAAGTCGGTTTCCAACAACTATACGGAATTGACCTTATATGAAAAAAATTGTCGTACTTGGCGGCGGGACTGCCGGATGGCTTACGGCATTATTCTTACAAAAGACTTATAAAGATATTTCTATTGAATTAATTGAAGATCCAAACCGCCCTCCAATTATAGCCGGTGAAAGTGGAACATCAACACTATTAAAATTATTTGCATACTTGGATATAAGTGTGGCCGACTGGTTGATAAAAGTAAATGCTACTCCCAAGCTAGGAGGAAAGTTTACCAATTGGAATGGTGTCGGAACAGAATTCATCCATGCACTACAAACCGAGTTAATCCCAGATGGCATAGAATCAAATTTTTCTGATTTATCTAGTATGAGTATACTAGACTTATTGAATAGGTCTAGTGGACTACAAAGTAAGGAATTATATTTTAAGACACTAATAGCTAACGACATTCCATTATCCGATGCATTTTATGCTGGAGAATTTATTAAACAGAACAGAGTGCCATTGGATGCAACTAGTCCATTGGATATTGGATGTATGTGGCACTATGAAAGTAGAGAAAATGCCGCGTACTTAAAAGAGCTAGGTCTATCAAAAGGTATAAAATTAATACTGGGAGAATACATACATTCTGGTCAAGACGAATCTGGTAATATAAACTCTATCTTTTTAAAAGACGGATCGTCTCATACAGCAGATTGGTTTTTTGATTGTAGCGGATTTGCTAGTTTACTGTTAGGTAAAGTATTAAAAGAACCAATAGTAGACTTTGGTAATTATTTTCCTGCACGAAGTGTGATTGCTTGGTGGGACGAACCTAAATATCAAGTTACTACTAATGCCCGTGCTATGAAATATGGTTGGAGTTGGAATATTAATCTTTGTCATCGTAGCGGCAACGGTTATTTGTATGATCCAGAACATCTCACCGAAGATCAAGCACTTGAAGAAATACACAATACATTTGGTAATCATATTGAACCTATTGCAAAGTTAAACATCAAACCTGGTATGATGAAAAACTTTATTGTTAAAAATGTTGTTGGTGTAGGACTAAGTACAGGATTCATGGAGCCGTTAGAAGCCAACGGTATTGCAGTAATTGTAGATACATTGCAAAGTCTGTATAGTAATTGGAATCCACACAATACTACACAAGAAGATTTCGATATCATGAATGACAAAATTTGGAATGTTATTATTGATATCAGGGACTACTTGTGTCTTCATTATCGAGGACACAGGAATGATACAGAATTTTGGAAGAGCCACTGCTATGATCAATTTAGAATTCCAGATTCATTATCTGAAAAACTAGAAGGTTGGAAGTTATATTATTTAGAAAATACTGCTCAACCCCGGACACATGGATACAGTAGTGCGGCATGGGTTACTGTAATTCAAGGTTTAAACATGTTTGATACAGCTAATCTTAAAAAAACTAACTATCTTTTTTTGGAAGAAGGCAAACAATTACACCAAAAGACTGTTGAATTCTATCAAAAAAATGTTATAATGTATCCTACAGTAGACGAATGGATTAAAAATAAGGTAGTAATATGAGATCACATTATTGGACTTGCTCAAAATTTGCAGACTGGCTTCGTGGCACACCTAAACTAGGTGCAGGTACTAGCGAAGAATGGGACGAGTGGTATAAGACTGCTGGTGCCGCACATCCTATCCGTTACTGGATAGCTGAAGAAGGATTAGACATTCTACAAAAAATTGTTTACTACATACCGGATCGACTAAATGACGTCAGATACTACATCAATAATCGTTGGGTTAGTAAGAGTCACGCTCTTACTGCCGATACTCGTGATATCCGCCCTGGCAGTTGGAGTGACGTTGGTAATAGGTTTCTCCCTTGTCTTTTTAACGAACTTGTCAACTTCGTTGAAATCGAACAAGCGTGGCACTATGTAATGTGGAATGACGAGGAACGTAAAAAGTTTGATGTTCCTTGGTATCGCAGTGGTTGGTTGCGTTGGCGTACTTGGCGCAGTCCAGAAGCTGGTATGGCGTATCTGAACTGGGCTAGTACACTAACTAATGCAGAATTCCTAGACGAAGGCGAGAAGCATCTAGCAGAACCAACTTATCAAGCTACGGCCGCTAAAGAGATTATCGAACTTTATACTTGGTGGACTACTGTCTATCGTAATCGTCCTGACCCATATGAAGCCAGTGGCTGGACTACCTACTGTGAAGAAAGTCGTGCGGCTAACGGTGGCAAACTAAGCTGGAGTGGCGGCAAAGATACCCCTGAGCTTAAGGCCAAAAGCGAAGCCGCACACAAAGCACTTCGTGAAATGGAAGAGGCTTATGAAAAAGAAGAAGAAGAAATGATGATTCGTTTAATCAAAATTCGACAAAGCCTATGGACATAATGTGGATCCTAAAAAACGCATTATAGAGATAAAAAATATAACCGATACACTTAGTCCAACTTTTTGTTTGGCTAAGTGGCATCATACGACTATCTACTTACAGTCGGGCGAAACACATAGTTGCTATCATCCAGCACCACATACTATTCCACTAGAAGAAATTAAAACAAATCCTAGTGCTATACACAACACTAGTGAAAAGAAAACACAACGTCTTCTTATGCTTAACGGCGAAAAGCCAGACGGATGTCAGTACTGCTGGAATATAGAAGCATTAGGTGCAGACTACATTAGCGACAGGCATGAACGTAATGCTGGTATCTACACTAAAGAACGCTTTGATGAGATTTTCAACGAGGGGCCCGACTTTAATATTAATCCAGAATATATCGAAGTAAGTTTTGGCAATGAGTGTAATTTTAAATGCGGGTACTGTCACCCAAAAGCGTCCAGTGCTTATTATAAAGAAATAAAACAATACGGGCCTTATCCTGTTAAGAATCACCACTTTGGTATAGACAAACTTATTATCTACGAAGAAGAATCAAATCCTTATGTAGATGCATGGTGGAAGTGGTGGCCACAAGTCAAGCAAACTTTAAACATCTTACGTGTTACAGGCGGCGAGCCGTTGTTACAAGCTAGTACATGGCGCTTACTAGAAGACTTGGACAAGAATCCACTACCTAATTTAGAATTAAACATTAACAGTAATTTAGGTGTTAAACCTGTACTGGTTAAACGTCTAGCAGAGAAAGTAGAAAAATTGCGTAGCGAAGGTAAGATCCGTAGTTTCAAACTATTCACTAGTTTAGACACTTGGGGTCCTAGAGCCGAGTACATACGTACTGGTCTAAATTTAGAAGCATGGCAGGAAAATTTCCATACCTATCTAAGTACAACAAATAATCCGCTTACATTCATGATTACATTTAATGTACTGGCTGTAAGCAGTTTTAGATCATTTTTAGAAAAGTTGCTTGAATGGCGTACCCAGTATGACTGGTATGAAACAGGTAAGCATCGTATTCGTTTTGATACTCCTTATCTAAAGGAACCGTTACAATACGATATGAATATATTGCCCAAAGAAGATTTTATGCCTTATATGGATGAAAGTCTAGCCTTTATGCAAGCAAATTTAAATAACAATGCTAGTAATCAATTTACAGAAATTGAATACGAAAAGTTTAGGCGTGTAGTCAAATATATGGAGACTACTGTTTATCCAGATGATAAATTAAAAGAAGGCCGCAAAGATTTTTACAACTGGTTTACTGAACACGATGTACGCCGTAATACTAACTTTGCAGAAACATTTCCAGAGATGCTGGAATTTTATAATATGTGTAGCAAACTATGAAGATTTTTATTACAGGAGTTGCAGGGTTCCTAGGTAGCCATTTAGCAGATCGTATGATCGAGCTAGGGCATACCGTAGTAGGCAATGATAATTTATTAGGCGGGTATGTTGATAATATTAATTCTAAAGTAAAGTTCTATAATATCGATTGTTGTAGTCTTGCTGAAATGACAGATGCCATGAAGGACTGTGATACTGTTGTGCATTGTGCCGCCACCGCACATGAAGGGCTAAGTGTATTCAGTCCTAACTTTATTACTAAAAATATATATCAAGCAAGTATATCTACTATCAGTGCCGCTATCCGTGCTAAGGTAAAACGTTTTGTATTCTGCTCAAGTATGGCAAGATACGGAAACGTGGAAGCTCCGTTCGAAGAATGGTTTACTCCACAACCATGCGATCCGTATGGTATTGCTAAAGTAGCAGTAGAAAATACACTTGTATCGTTATGCCAGACACACGGCATGGAGTGGAACATTGCTGTCCCGCATAATATTGTAGGTCCACGTCAACGCTACGATGACCCGTTCCGTAATGTTATGAGTATTATGATCAATCGTAATTTGCAGAACAAACCTGCATACATTTACGGAGATGGCACACAGGCACGTTGCTTTAGTTATATTGACGACTGCATATATTGTTTAGAAAAATTAATATTAGATGAAAATCTTATTGAGCAAGTAATCAACATCGGGCCTGATGAAGGTACTGTTACTATTAACGAACTAGCAAAATTAGTTGCAGAAGAATGTGATTTTGTCGGCGACCCGATTTACTTACCAGATCGTCCAAAAGAAGTTAAGATTGCAACTTGTTCAGCTAACTTAGCTAGAAATGTACTCGGTTATAAAACTACAGTTGATTTAAAAACTTCTATTAAAGCCACTGCTGATTGGATACGTAGCAGAGGAACAAAACCATTTGACTATACATTCCCATTAGAGATTGTTAATGATAAAACTCCAACTACTTGGAAAGATAGATTAATGTGATAAACTTTGTATTTGAAGATACTAATAATATAACGAACTTCACTCAATGCCCGGATGTAAACAAGTCGGGCATTAGACGTTTTGCGCCTGCGGTTATTGCCAGTGCATTAACCCGTAGAGTAAAATATTCCGGCAATAGTCGTGTATACTCTAGCGACCAAATACCCAACAACTGTATCATAGCATCGGGTGTTAACCATCATCCAGACGATTGGGCTATTGGTAAGTACTCGGGTACAAGTGTATTAGAAAATATTAGTACACAATATCTAGAACGATTACAACAAGGTAAGGCATTACTAGTGTTAGATCAAAGCCTAGAAGGCTACCAAACAGAATGGCTATGGGAATTCTTCCATGAGGATTGTAACAAATATAATGTTGCACCGCAAGCAATAGTATATGTTACCGGCAATATGATAGCCGACGAACAGTATAACGAATGGGCTAAGTACAATCATATATCAGATAGGATAAAAGTTATTCCTTATATGCACTTTGAACGTGACATACAACAAATTGCCAAACGTATGAATTTAGTATCCAACTTTGATGCTAATTTAGAATATAAACTTACCAACCCAATTAAAACATATAACTGTTTGCAAAAACGGCAACGTGTTCACCGTAGTTGGTTTTACTTGTATCTATATAAAAATAACTTGCTAGACTCAGGTTTAGTCAGTACTAACAGTTACGGCACACATATACCTAATATTGACGGAGTTAAACCTCCGCAAGCATTGTTAGAAGAAGCAGGGAAACTATTACCATTAGTAGTACACGGTGAGCCTAATAATGTTAAAGACGATCAGCATTATATTAATCGCATACTAGATAAAGTTTGTTTAGATACATGGGTAAGCGTGGTAAGCGAAGCTAGTTTTGTAGATAGCGAACATACATTATTCTTAAGTGAAAAGATTTTTAAACCTATTGCGTGTATGCATCCATTCATCATATTAGGTAATCGTGGCAGTCTTAAAAAATTAAGAGAAATGGGTTACAAAACATTTGAAGGTTTTATAGATGAAAGTTACGATGACTTGCCCACTTTTCAAAGATTTGAAGCAATTATTAGTGCTATTAAACAAATAGATGCTATTGAAGATAAAGTCAAATGGTATGAATCCATGCGCAACATTTTAGAACATAACTATCAAGTGTTCTGTGCTAGCGAACATAAAGATGTAAAGGCACATACCGAATTGATAAATTATTATAACGATTATTTTAAGGACAAGTGATGTGGGTTAGAGAATTACCTGAAATACACAAGGGTGCTAAAGTTATAGTAGGATTGGGAGATAGTTTTACCCAAGGTGTCGGTAGCTGGAGTGACGAAACATATAAAAAATTTAATGGATGGATAGATCCATTAAACATACCTGATAGTATTAAATCTGAAATGTATGAAAACAGTTGGGTATCTCAACTGTGCAATCGTTACTTACACGGCTGGCTTCCTATTAACTTAGGTCAAATGGGCAGGGGTAATCGCGCATCTGTTAAAGAACTGTATCTTAATCCTGAAATCAAACTTAGTAATGCTAGCGAAGTAATTGTAGTGTATATGTTAAGTGGCATGGAAAGATTTGATTTTATTAATCGAGACTTTCCTGACACATCACACTTCTTTGCCATGTGGCCAAATCCGTGGGATAAGAATACCACTAATAAATCTTTATGGACTGTGTACGCAGAAGATATTTGGAGTGAACGATTTGTAGCATTAGAAACATTATTAAACTTACGTGAAGCCGAAATGATTTGTAAAGCCAATGGCTGGCAATTAATAATTGCTAGTGCGTTTGATCAAAGGATTACGAGAGATTCATTTGTTAAAAATATTAATAAAACAGATAGAGACTTTACAGATTTGGTTGATTCTATTCCGTGGGGCAACTTCTTATATCCCCAAAATTGTAACAGCTTTATGCATTTGCTACTGAAGTTTGAAGGACACGAAAATCACGAAGAATTGGCGTTGGGTGCATATCACGATTATTACTCAAAATTGGAATGGCCTTCAAAATACATTACCAATTGTATGCATCCTAGCAGAGAAGGTTATAGACTGATGGCCCATGAAATTTTCAAATTTATTAAGGAAAATGAGCGGTTGACATGATAACCAATTGGCAGTATAATATACACATGTTAAACACAACAGGAGCTAAAATTGGCTAAAGTAGCAACCAAAACTCGTGTTACCAAAAAGCAGGTAATTGCGCATCGCACACGAGCTGTAAAAGATCACAGCCCAGTTTGGGAAAATGTCGAGAAGATGACAGCAGAACAATTTCTGCGTCACTGGCATCATGCTATGGAATACTACCGATTGGAATTTAGCGGCAAGGATTTGAAGCCCGCAGTTATCAAATGGATGACTGATATTGGCTGTACCAAAGCTGACATCGTAGCATTTAAGAAGACTAAAGATGGTCGTTGTAACACTACAATGGGTGCCATTGCTAGTTGTTTGCTTCGCGGTATGCCCGCAGTTCGAGCAGACTTTAACGATGGACGCGACACTGCCGCTTGGTTGCGTGGTCAAATTGCACAAGTTATTGCAGAGGGCAAGAACGATATCGACGAAGATGACGCAAAAGCCGCTGAGGCCGCAAAGCCTACAGTTGTTCAACCGTCAATTCAAGAGCGTGTTAAAGAAGCCGCTTACCGAATGACTGAAGAGTTGGAAGATGCCATTGAAGGTTTTCAAAATGATCCAGAAAACTTTGATCCAAAAGCGTTCAAAGTTTTGAACTTGCTCAAGGGAAAACAAGTCAAAGCCGCACATGCTAGACTTATTAAAACCCTCTACAGCAGGGATTTAGCTGAACTGGAGGAGTTGGCATCCGGCAAGGCAGATGAACAGCTACGTGAGGGCTATGCCCATCGTACAAAGAAGCAAATTAAGAATTTGATTGCATTTTATCAAGAGATTATGAGTGCCTGTGATATGCTTGCACAAGAAGCCAAAGTTAATCGTGCTCCACGTGCTAAGAAGTCGGTTCCTAAAGAGAAATTGGTTGCCAAACTCAAGTACATGAAATCGAACGAGCCGTTGAAGTTAGTGTCCATTAACCCTGCCGATATCATTGGTACTAAGGAACTTTGGATCTTTAACACTAAGACACGTAAATTGGGCAAGTATGTGGCCTCTGAATTTAACGACTTGGGGGTCAAGGGCACTACAATTACAGGATTTGATGAATTCAAAAGTATTCAAAAGACTGTACGCAAGCCCGAGGAAAAGCTCAAAGAGTTCAAAGCCGCAGGTAAAGTACAACTACGCAAGTTCTTAGAAGACATTAATGCTACAGACACTAAAATGAATGGACGCATTAACGAAGACATAATACTGCTAAAAGTAGCATAAGGGTCTAGCAAACATGGATAAATACTCAAAAGAGAGTATTTTCCATGACCCAAATTCAAGATAGCATAGTACAACTGTTAAATTCAGAGCTGGCCAATTCAACAGGCGAGTTTGTACACAACGGCGATTATACAATCAACGGAACAGTAACCGTTGGTAAACTTGTTGTAAGCGACTCGCAAAACAATAATAATGTTGGTGATTGGATAGTTAATCTAGAAACAGACCTAGCTGGTAAGGGATTTAGCTGGACTTGGGGTGGCGGTAACACACAATTAATCTATCGTACCGGCGGACGTTTATGGACTAATGGCATAATTGATTTAGCCCAAGGATCTAGTTTTAACATTGATGATATTCCTGTACTAAGTGCTGGCGAACTAGGCCGTACTATTACTAAAAGTAATCTTACTCAAATTGGAACATTATCTAGTTTAGAAGTAAGCGGTGATGCTGTAATTAGCGATTTTGCGTTTTTTAATAGTTCGTTTAATCGTTTAGGTATTGGCAATGAAGAGCCAGCCGCAAGTATCGATATTTTAGATAATAATGTTAATATTGTTATTGGTAGTCCTGTAGTAAACTTAGCTACAATCGGAACACATAGCAATCACGATTTAGCGTTGATAACAGACGGTCAGCAACGTATTGTTGTTAAGAATAGCGGCGATGTTACTGTAGTTGGAAACTTACATATCGCTGGCACTTTAACAGTAGAATCCATACAAACAGACAATAGAATTGATCGTAGTCACCCATTGCAATTCTTTGCAGGACGCGATACTGATATCTACGGGCTTGGACTATTATGGGCAAGAGAAGATCGTACAAGACAACTAATCCTTTTAGAAAATCCTGAAAGATTATACTCAAGTGAAAGTATCGAAGTAGGTGCCGACCAATGTTACTATATCGATGGCAAATCTGTAATTACTAGCAACAGTCTCGGTTCAAATATATTAAATTCTAATCTAGTTAATGTAGGTGTACTAGAATCGTTAAGTGTTGCAGGCGATGCTAGTTTTAGTAACATTATTGTTGATAATATTACACTTAATGACGGTACACAAAGTTTATCTCTGAGTAATAATCAAATTAACTCTAGCAAACAAATCAAACTAACTGTAAATGAAAAAGAAGTTGTTTATGGTGATGGTACCCAAGTTAGCATTGGAGATAAATCTGATCAAACTAAACCTGTAAAAGTATTTGGTAAACTAAGTGTAAACATTAATAACCCTGACGCAGATCTTAACTTTGCAGTAAATGGTGATGTACATATTGGCGAAAAACGTTTTACTAATAGTATGACTATCCCAACTAGTGGGACATTCAATAAAGGTGATATTTGCTGGAATCAAAATCCGCAAGTAGGCAGTTATCTTGGTTGGGTATGTATTACTTCAGGTACACCGGGTGAATGGGCAGGCTTTGGCAGAATCGATGCTCAGTAGTCTTGCTATTACTAAATAAACCTGTATAATAACTATATTGCGGACTTAGACGCTCATCCCGCATTATAAACTCTGCGTGTCATCTTAAAGGAAATGAAAGATGGCAAAATATTACAGTACAAAACATTACGGACACAACATTGGATTGAGTGCCGTATTTAGACAGCCCAATGCGGATCATAGTCATTGTCATTTGCTACATGGTTATAGTCTAGCATTTACATTTACATTTGGTTGCGACACACTAGATGATAAAAATTGGGCAGTAGACTTTGGTGGACTCAAACAACTCAAAGCATGGCTTGAAGACAAGTTTGATCACAAATTGGCTTTGGATTTGGCAGATCCACACTTAGCCAAATTTCAAGAACTAGAAGAATTAGGCCTAGCCGAAATTAGAATGTTTGATGGTGTGGGTGCAGAGAAATTTGCAGAACATGCTTTCAATTTTGCCGATCAATTGATTAGAGAAAAAAGCAATGGTCGTTGCTATTGTGTAAGGGTAGAATGTGCAGAACACGGTGCTAACTCAGCTATTTACGAAGGGTAAGATCTATATTGAATGGATTGCTACTGTATCTTTTTTGATATCAGTAGCACTTACCAGTCTCAACTACTATCCAGAATACTTGTACGCTAGTCTCGTAACCAATCTACTTTGGTTGTTTACAGGCATCATCTGGCGTAAATGGTCTTTGATTATCGTTGAAGCCATAGTTTGTATTATGTATGTTGTAGGAATAATTAAATATTGGGCTAGCTAATGAAGAGGCTTTGGCGACTTTGGGCCAAGGCTTTAGGAGAAAAAGCAGGCAAAACAGACGAGGAATCGGATCGAATTGCTTGCATTCGTACCCTAATTGTGTTATCATATATACTTACAAACACTTTTATAATCGCAGGCGTCATAAGGCATTGGTAATGAAACGTATAGGCTTTGCATGTAAGTGGATCGATTTTCCACATCAAACAGATGGCATTGGTCCAAAGGACGATGCCAAACAGTATAATACTGGTACAACAACTATTTCTTGGTTAAATAGACAATCGAGAGAAGTCGCGGAGCAGAAATTATGGGACCTAATGGTAGGCAATATCGAAGCAACACGGAGATTGGTTGAACGTGTCAGTACACTTGACCCTCATCTTAGGATGGTTAGGATTAGTAGTGACATCTTGCCTGCTTATACTCACGCTGACTATGCTAGTTATTGGCATAAACCTGACGTGGTTTCATACGCGGCCGCCGCGTTCAAAAGAGTGGGCGATATTGCTCGCAATAGCAATGTTCGGTTGTCTATGCATCCTGGGCAGTTTACAGTCATGGCAAGTGATAACCCAGGCATTGTTGAACGGTCAATAGCAGAGTTTGAATATCATGCTGATATGGCACGTTACATGGGCTACGGTAAAACCTTCCAGGATTTTAAAATCAATGTCCACATCTCGGGTAAACAAGGTCCCGAAGGTATTCGACGTGCCTACAACAAACTCTCACCCGAAGCCCGCAACTGTATTACAATTGAAAACGAAGAAAACTTATGGGGATTAGATGACTGTCTTACTATTAGCGATATCGTTCCTATTGTGCTTGATATACACCATCACTGGATACGTGAAGGCGAATACATCAGTAACCAGGATAGTCGCGTTAAGCGTGTCGTGGATAGTTGGCGCGGTCTGCGCCCTACTTGTCATTATTCAATATCTCGCGAAGACTATCTCGTAGATCATGACACTAGTATAATGCCGCACCACGAAAACTTACTAAAAGAAGGTTACAAAAAACAAAAGCTCAGAGCACATTCAGATTTTTACTGGAATACAGCATCGAATGAATGGGCTTTGAGCTTTTTAAATACACACGATATTATGTGCGAATCCAAAGGTAAAAACCTTGCTAGCTTTGCTCTATACGAGCAGGCTAAGAAACTTACTCTGCTTTAGGCTTGCGTGGAGCACGTGGCTTCTTTTCAGCTGGTGCTTTTTTGGCCGCAGTTTTTTTAGCTGGCTTAGCTGGAACTTCAACAGTCCCGGCCCCTTCTACTACTAAGCTAGTTACCATTGCTTCAACAGCAGGTGACGGTGTTTCTACTTTATATGGAGCAACTGCTGAATCTGGAAATGAAATATCAATTTTTGATTGTATTTGATCTTCATATCTGATCGGTGCTGGTGCTTCTTTAGGTTTAGTGCCAAATAATTTTTTAATGTGATGTAACATGGTTATATCTCCTGTAGAATATTTATACGATAAATATCATTATGTACAACTTTATTAGATATGTTAGTCTAAACGAGGGTAAAAGTCCCAAAACTTTAGAGCAGGCAATACTTCCTTATAAAAAGGATGAATTAGAGCCGGCTATATCCGAAGACACAATGCGCTATCATTATGGTAAATTGTACAAAGGATATGTTGATCGTTTTAATAATGGTGAAGGAGATGCTGATTTTAACGAAGCAGGTGCATTTTTACACCATATTTTATTCACACAATATCACGCACCGGTAGCATCGAATCAACCAACTAATATTGCTGGTAATTTTATCAACAAGTATTTCAAAAGTTTTGATAATTTTAAAACTGAATTTGAAAAAGAAGCTATGAAAATACAAGGCTCAGGATGGATTTATCTAGCTACTAACGGTGAAATAAAAACTATTAAAAATCATCAAGTAAAGATGGATATAGTACTACTAGTTGACTGGTGGGAACATGCGTGGGCTTTAGATTATCAAGCCGATAAAAAGCGTTATCTATCTAACCAGTGGACGATTATCAACTGGAATATTGTCAGCTCCCGAATTGGCCTAACGTCTTAAGACTACTTACAGGCATATCCCAAACTTTACGACTTTCTACACCCTTTTCCTGGGCAAACTTTTTAGCATCACAATCACCACACACGTGGTAATAGTTGTTATTCAAGCGATTAGGATCCATACTTCCTTTATCTCTCTTGAAAATACCCTGACATGAATCACACCTAAACACAACTATAGTCTTTTTACGACTATATGTATGATGTTTACCGCGCTTGCTGGTACGTACATACTGTGTATGCTGGTATTCTGTGGTCAAGTACATACAGTTATTTACATTAAGATTATAAAATGCCTTTGATAAATATTATATCGAGGGCTAAATGTGATCACAATTTCAGCGTCAGCAAAAGAAAAAATTAAAGATATCCTTTATGAAGAAGGAAATCCTAGTTTAGCATTACGAGCGTTTGTACAAGGTGGCGGTTGCTCAGGTTTTTCCTACGGCTTTACTCTAGACGAAGTAGCCAACGAAGATGATTTTGAAATCCCCCTAGATGAATTTCGAGTACTTGTAGACAGCATGAGTATGCAATATATGACAGGTGCAGAGATAGATTATAAAGAAGAATTAATGGGTAGTAACTTTGTTATAAACAACCCTAATGCAACAACCAAATGCGGCTGCGGTAGCAGTTTCGGAGTTTAAGTTAAAATGACACAACAAATAATTGATATTGGTATCCAAGGTAATGACGGCACAGGCGATAGTATACGTACATCGTTTGAAAAAGTTAACTCAAACTTTACAGAAATATATGCTATTTTTGGTGCTGGCGGTAGTATTGGTTTTGGACAGCTTGCTGATGCTCCAGGTACGACTGCTTATCAAATTACCACTGCTAGCGGTAATGGTACTAATACTACAATTAACTTTACCAATGGTGCTCCGCAATTAGGACTGCCTTTTAGCATTGGACAGAACATTGTTATCAGCAAAGTTACTCCGGCTACTTATAACGGAACATATAAGGTTTTATATTCTACTGCAACTAGTGTTACATTTGCAAGTACAGTTACATCTCCAATTACACAAACTGGTTTAATCACTGGAACTCCGTATAGTGCTAATCAAGTTATTATGGGTAGCACAACAGGCGGAAGTCTAAGTGCTAGAAATCTAGTAGCTGGTGACGGTATTACTATTGACTCTGGAAATAATGCACAAGTGGTGATTACTGCTAATGCCGCAGGTCTTGTTAGTGATAATCAACCTACTATGGGTGCTCCTATCAATGCCAACTTGTTTACCATTGGACGTTTAAGTGATCCAAGTAGTAACTTGGTAGATGCATTCAACGCTGTTTATGCCAAGAGTGGTGTACAAACTACGTTAGGTCAGTTAGCAGTAACAGTTAACTATGCTAATAATCATTACTTACAAGTTGTTAATGGACAAGTTACTGGACCATTACGTGTACGTGAAATGCCGACTATTGCGCAAACTAACGAACCAGATTATGATCCAACACTAAGTGGTAATTATACAGGACAAGAAGCTGTACAACGTAAACATGTAGTACTACGTGATGGCGATAAGATGACTGGTGCTCTGACACTTAGCGACCATCCTGGTAGCATGAGTGGCTTTGGTGTTAGAAATGGTCAAGATGACTTACAAGCCGCTACTAAATTTTATGTAGATAATAGTACCTACTACAGTAATGTAAACTTATATGTAAGCATGGCTGGAGATGATACCCAAAAGAACACACCTGCTGGTCGAGAAGGTCGTAGTCCACGCTATGCTTATAAGACAGTGGGCGCGGCCTGTTTGCAAGCTGACAATTTGATCACATTAGCGTTTGGCGAACCTGGACCATATCGTCAGACCATTGCTTATACCATTGGACCTAACCAATATCAAAGTAGTATTTTAAGTGTCACATTTAGCGGAGGTAATAGCGGAGTACAAGGATATTTAGATGCCGCTAGTTTGTTAGAAGCTAATAAATCTTTTATCCAAAACGAAACACTTGCTTATCTGAATCAAAAATATGTAAACACGTTTAGTTTTGACAAAACACGTTATAACAAAATTATACAAGACATTGTAACAGGTGTCGGTTATGACTTGTTGGAAGGCACTAATTTTAACAGTGTAACACAGGCCAGCAAATTATTTGATGCATACAACTCCGATGTTATTGGAAACTTAACAACTATTGTAGCGGCTATTCAAAATGCTGAGAGTCAGATTCTAAATTATGCTTATAGCACAACTAATTTACAAACTTACCTAAGCACAGTTATAGATGCTGTTTGTTACGATCTATTATTAGGAACTAACTATAATAGCATTCAGGCAGCCTTGGCATTCTCATATGCAAACACTGGTTTAGAAACAACTGCAACTATAATTAATACTCAGGCAACTGCTACTAGTGGTGTTGCTACTGGAACACAAAGTTTCATTGCAGGAACAGTATTAACTGTAGGAGGAACTATCGCTGGTAGATTTGCAGTTGGCATGACTATTACTGGATTTGGTGTAACAGCTGGTACGAAAATTACTGGGCTATTAACTGGTCTAGGTGTTGCAGGTACATACACAGTTAGCATTAGTCAAAATGCAGGTACGCTAGGTGCACCAATAAGTATAACAGGAACTAACAATACTATCACAGTAGCCAGTACGAAGAGTATGGTAGTAGGAACTGCTATTACTTTCAGCGGAACAAGTTTTGGTAATATAATTACAGGTAATACTTATTACATTGCAAGTATTCTAGACAGTGCAACAATTACAATTAGTCAAACACTAAATGGTCCTACTTATGGTTTAACTACTGATGGTGGATCGATGGAGGCTAGCACTACTGCTCCATCAGGAATTGTAAGTACATTAAATAATCTTGCTGTCAATATTAATGCAATACCTGCTGTAGCCGCAGTTCCTAGTGCAACAGCTACTATTACTTCAATTTGTGCCAATATTGGTAACATAATTGTTACCGGCATCCTACCGACACCATCATTCCCAGCAGTCAGTCAAAGTACTGGATTTACATATGACACTAACAAATGTTCACGCGACGTTGGATTGATTGTTAATGCAGTATTAGATGATTTAATTTTTGGCACTAATTATCGCACAATCACTGCGGCATTTTCTTACTTAAGAAGTTATAGTTCAACTGTGACTACTAGTCAAAAAGCACAGACTATTGCAGGTTTAAACTACGCTAGAGATCAAGTAATTGCGTTACTAAGTGACTCTGCGGCTATTACTAGCATTACTAATAGTATGAATGTGGTTACTAGTATTATCAACGCTGTAAGTACAGTAGGTGCACCAGCATTAACATTTAGTAATCCAACAGGTTCAACACTAGGTGGTGCATTGTCTGGTGTTACAAATGGCGCGGCTGAATTGATTGCTAACCGCCAATTTTTAATTGACGAGACTATTGCATACATTAATGCTAATTTAGTACCTGGCAGCATTCCATTGTATAACGAAGACAACTGTCGTAGAGACACAGGATACCTAATCGATGCATTAACATTTGACTTGCTATATGGTGGTAACACAGCTACTGTCATTGCGGTAGATGCTTACTATAATGGTAGCGGTGTAAGTACTATTAGTCAAGAATATGCACAGGTAGCTAGTGCATTTACTAGATTGCAAAGTATTATCGGTTTTATAATTACCGGTAGTACAAGTTGGTCCAAGTCTGTTGGTAATAATACTACACAAAGTACTACTGCTGGTGTAGGAAGTTCGCAGGCTGCAACACAAGTTAGTACACTTTTAGGTTATGTGATTAATGTTATCAATAACGGTCTAAGTTCTAATCCAATAAGTGTTGCTCCAAGTTATACATACGGTGTAAACTACTCTAAGAACCCATCACGTACAACTGTACTAACCGGTCTAAGTACTATACAATCAAATGTTATCTTGTTCTTAAATGAAACTTATGTTTCTAGCAGTGGTGAAACTAGTGCAGTATCATTGTTGTTAAACAACATTAATTTTATTCAAACAGAAATCATTGCATACTTGCAAGCTAACTACCCAACACTGACATTCAGTAAAACAACTTGCCAACGCGATGTCAAATATATTGTTTGGGCACTATGTTACGATACAATGTATGGAGGAAATAGTGCAAGTATCTATGCTGGATTATCATATTGGTTGAATAGTAAATTACAAATTGCCAGCTACGAACAATCTGGAACTGTTGCGGCAATTGGTTATATCAACACATTAGCACAGGCTGTTATTACCAATAACCCACCAGCTACACTATATCAAACTGGTGTTATTCAGTATGCTAACGTAACATTATCTGGAGGTAGTGTTGCTAGTAGTTCTATTAGTGCTAACGTTGCAAGTATCCAGGCTATTGTTAATAGCGTAAGTCAGCCAAGTGCAACTTCTATCTATCCAGTATTAACTGGTGTATCAAGTACATTAACTGGAATCGTTGGAGCATTTACAAATCCTGCTAGTGGAACTATTCAGTATAATAAAGTTGCTTTAGAAACCAGCGCAGTTACCTACGTAAACAATAACTTCCCAGTTCTAAACGATCCTACACAACAAGCAACAATCGCCAGCTTGTTTAATAATATTTTAAATTTAGTAAACCAAGGTATCAACTCTAGAACTACTCCAACATTTACTAATCCAAGTGGATTGGCCGCTAGTAATGTTGCCGCACAAGCTGCCATTATAGCTAACATACCTTATATTACAGCTGAGATTAATGCGTTTATGACTAACGCATATCCTAATGTTCCTTACAGCCTAAGCCAATCAACACGAGATGTAACTTATGTATTAGAAGCATTGGCATATGATATTACCTATGGCGGTAACTCTGCAACTGTGCAGGCTGCCAATCAATATTATGCCAACGGTATTGCACAATTATTGCCTTCACATAAAGATGCATGTTTAGCCGGCCTTAACCATCTAAGCAACGTAGTTAGAGATGTCATATCTAATAGTGCGTCAAGTCCTGCTCCTGGAAACTATATTACAACAACAGGAGCTAGTGGTAATGGTACAACTGCCACAATAACTTTTGCTAATCAAGGATCTGCACCTTATACCAATGGACAAGTTATTACCATTCAGGGAATGGCTCCTACTGGTTACAACGGTTACTGGACTGTAACTAATTGTACAGCAACAAGCGTTAGCTTTGCTTCAACAGTTACTGGTAGTCAAACTGTTGCCGGTAAGATTACAAATCAAGTTAGCAATGCTAGCTGGAGTGCTGGTTCAGGTCAAGCAACTACTATCACTACTTTAGTAGCATTAGTAACTGGTGTTATTAGTACTAGTGTACAAATTGCTGTTGCCACTTACCCCGATACTACTAACTATAGTTCTAGTTTACAAACCACATTTGGCATTATTGAAAACAATGCAGTTACTATTAGTAATAGTGTAATAAGTTATCTATCAACTACATTTGCAGGCGGATTTAGTTATAATCAAGCTACATGTTCACGAGATATAGGCTATATCATCGATGGGATGATCATAGACTTATTAACAGATGGTACATATCAAAGTATCACTGCTGGTAAGAGTTATTACAAAAACGTGTCAGCCAAGGCTATTGCTATTGGTACACAATATTCAGAAACAGTTGACGGCATACAGTTTGCACAACAATTGGCTACTCAATGCTTGAATCAAGTTACACAAACACGTTATCAAACACTAGTAACACAACAGACCAATGCTACACTTGGAACAACCTATAATGCCACAGTAGGAACTAATACTGCTACTGCGGCATTTGTAAGTAATACAACAACCACATTAACATTATCAAATGTTACTGGCACACTAGTACCAGGAATGACTATTTCAGGTAGTGGATTTACCAATACTACATCTGTAACAATTACAAATATACTAAGCCCAACTTTGGTTACTATTAGTGCGGCACCAGCTGGCACACCTGGTAATGGTGCTACACTAACATTTACTGCTACACCAATTACAGAGTTCAATGCCAACATGAATACTATTGTTAGTATTATTGCCAACGGTATTGGTGCGGCTCCTGCACCAAGTTTTGGTACTGGCTATTACACTATTACATTTGCTAACGGTGGTAACGGATCTGTTGACCAAGGACAAGCTGGTAGTAATCATATTATTCCTGGTAAGGTATTAGTAGGTGTTAACAGTAGTGCGTATGGACAAATTATAAGTTACACCGCAGGTGTAAGTACAAACTACGACACAATTACTGTCAACATGACTCGCCCTGGATTCTTTAATGTAGTCCCAACTACTGTTACCGGAACAATTGGACAGTATACACTCACAGCATCATCAACTACTTATACAATTCCATTTAATAGCATTAGTACCATTACAGTTGGCATGGGTGTAACTGGTGGTGGAATTGCTACTGGAACATTTGTAACTGGGGTGAGTGGCAATACTGTAACGTTGAACAAAGCATTACTAAGTAATTTAACTAACAGCAATGCGACATTTGGTGAAAAGCTAGACTTTGGTGAAACTGTAGCAGACTTGAACATTAAAATCTTTGTCGAGTCAGGAACTTACTACGAAGATTATCCAATCAAATTACCAGCTAACGTTTCTATCTTCGGTGACGACTTCCGTCGTACAATTATTCGTCCATTAGATCGTGTTTCACAATCTCCATGGAGAACAACATTCTTCTATCGCGATGCAGTCATTGACGGTTTGCAACTGGGTTTGATTGATTTTAGTTCTGACTTTGCCGCCATTACAGGAACAACATTATCTATCAATGGAACAACTGGAACAATTACTGCTACTCTAGGATCTGGACAAGCAAGTCCATATTGGATTGGTAAGATCATTGTTGATGCAACTAGCGAAACAGGAACTGCTGGTAAGGCTGTTATTAATACTGTTAGCGGCAACACAATGAGTTGTACTGTTATCTATCCATTTGCAACAGTGGCAACTTATACAGTTGGCAACTGGCATATCTATGGCACATTTAACTACGGACGTCACTACTTGACTAATCCATTAGATGTTACAAGTACTCCAAAGAATAACAAGTTGATGGACGTATTCTTGTGTAACGATGCAACTCGTATTAAGTTAGTCAGCTGTCAAGGACACGGCGGTTTCATGATGGTGCTTGACCCAACAGGTCAGATCAAAACTAAATCACCGTACGCACAAGAATCTGCTAGCTTCTCCGGAAGTACTAACCGTCAGCGTTTTGCTGGTGGACAGTTCATTGACGGATTTGCAGGACGATTAAAAGGAACTATTACTAGTATTGCCAGCCTTGGTCAAACTATCACAGTTACTGGTTACTTGAACAGTGGATTGGATGTTCGCCCACCACAAACACCTTGTGCGTTCTATGTATCAGGAGCACGTTATCAGATTAATAATGTACTAAGTTATAACAGTGGAACATATACTGCCGTACTTGGTTTAGATACCGCTACACCATTTTATCCAAGTGCAAGTTATGGCAACAGCATTTTAACTACAAACCTGTCAGGCGGAACTATTACAGTAAATAGTGCTAGTGTAACAGCACCTAGTTTAATTGATGCTGTCAATCTTGACTTGGTATTTGGTTCTAATTACCAAAGTGTCAAGTATGGTATTGTATTCTTGCAACCACAAAATGCCGTAGTCGGTGTACCACAAACACTAGTAACACAAGCGTTCAGTTATATAGCAACTCAAATTGCTACTCTTGGAACAGTTGATGCGGCTGGCATTAGTTCGGCAGCAAGTAGTGTTAATATTGTTAACAACATTATTGTCAACGGTATCTATGGTAATACAAGTGCAGGTATTCCTACACTAACATTCCCTAATCCAACAAACGCTACTGCAAATGTAACAAATGCAAAAACATTATTACAAGCTAACCGTGCATTTATACAAGCAGAAATTGTAGCAAGACTTGCCGCTAACTACAACGTAGCAAGTTACAGTAGTTACAGCGCAGTAACAATGAGCAATAATATTGGATTTGCAATTGACGCATTGACATATGACATGTTATATACTGGTACAACTGCTAGCTATGACGTTGCTCAATGGATATACAATAGCAATCTTATATTGTTGAATGGTGCCGCAATTGGTTACCTAAGTACTATTGTTGGACAGATAGTTCAAAAGACTGCTGTGACCAAGAGTGCTGGTAATGTGCTTACACAAAATACTACAGGCACAGCAGGTACTAGCGCAGAAGCCACTACACTAGCTACACTATGCGCTATATTTACAGACTATGTTGCCGATGGCAAATTTGATACTAGCACTAGAACTGCTCCATTAACATCAATGATTAATGGGCAAACTTCCGCACTGGTTACAGATTATAACAACATCGTAACTGCCAAGACAACATTAACATCTAATACAATTACATACGTTAACAACGGTGCTGGAATTAGTATTAATATGGAAATGGGCGGTAACAAGTCCATGTTGGCCAACGATTATACACAGATCAACGACTTAGGTTATGGTATTTTGTGTACCAACGCTGGTTTAACTGAACAAGTTTCAACATTTACCTACTACTGCTATACTGCCTACTGGGCATTGAATGGTGGCCAGATTCGTTCGGTAGCTGGTTCTAATGCCAACGGTGTATATGGTCTACGTGGTACTGGTAGTGACGTTACCGAACAACCAGATAGTGTAAACTTATCTTATAACATGATGCAAAGTGCTCGTGTCTATAAGCAAGGTGCGTTCACAGCTACAATGACTCCTACTGCTACACAGGCAGCGTTGAGTGTTTATGCTATTGGTTGGGAATACATTCCACCTGGTACAACTGAATTGGAAATTGACCACACCTTAGCTGGTGGTGGCATTACTAGATACTTGATCAGTACAGTCACACATACTAGTGTAACAGTTAACGGACAAAACGTATTACAACTAACATTGAGTACTGCTGGTACAGAAAATACTGCAACTGGCGGATTGGCTTATCCATTGTATGACGGACAAGTTATTACAATGCGTGTACTACAAAATATCTTGTTCTATAACATTGATAACGTAAAACCAGTTCGTCCAAGTACCGCATTGCAGTACACAAACAACTTGGCTACCATTTATCGTATTATTGCGTATAACTTGGTACAGTCCACTGGTGAACAATTACCGGCAAACCAAAGTTTGTTACAGTTTGACAGCTCGTTTGTCTACTACAAGTTTGTTGTTGATACCAGCAACATGTTTAATGCTGATCCAACTGTAACTGTGGCAACTGCTAATGTAGCATTGACTCCAACAAGTGGTGGAACAACATTGTATGTGATAACTTCATCTATTGTCGGTAGTATTGCCACAGGACAATATGTTGGCGGATATGGATTCCAAAATATCAAAGTTGTAAGTACCAGTGTGTCAGGTGCTAATACTGTAATAACATTGTCAGGAACTCCTGCTATTTCCGCAGTAGGATCGGTATACTTCTCAACTAGCACACAAGGTGGTAATATAGGCGATAACAAGATTGCAGTATTACAGATTAGCGATGCCGCAACAATCAGTCAGATGAATACTGGTACTTACTTGTTTGCTTGGAATGGCAGAACACATCGTGTTGTCAGCTATGTACAACCTACTAGCGTTGGTACTGGTTTATATAGTGCTTACACCGCAGTAAGTACTACATATACTTTAACAGTACAAAACTTTTCAGGTACAATAAGTGCAGGACAAATTATAACTGGTACTGGTTTTAATGGAACACAAAAAGTTGTATCTTATACAACTAGTGTTATCCCTGGAACTACAAATACACAAGCAGTAGTTATTCTTGATACACCGGCTACTGGAACTCCAAGTGGTTCGATTACATTTGGTGGATTTAGTGTAAACGGATATCTACAAATAGATAGTAACCCAGTAGCTAATATTGGTGCTTATGGTACTGGTATTAACAGTATGACCTATATCAGTGATGCACTAGCAACTGGTAGTACTACAAGTAAAGTTGTTACTTACCAGATTCCATTCAACACAATATATGCATACCCTCCAGTTGATAGTTATCTGAGTGTTACAGGTAATGCCAATACTAACTATAACGGTAATTATCTAGTTACAGCAATAACTAATACAAGTCAGCTTACTGTAGCAGATACTACTAATATTAAAGTTGGTATGGTTATAACAACTAGTGCTAGTGGTGCATTCGTCGAAGGTGCCGCTACAACACCTAGTGGTTCAACTATTGTACAGAGTGTTGATAGCAGTACTCAGTTTACAGTGAGTCCAGGTGTATGGGTACAACCTAGCACAAGTATTACTGCGATACTAGTAGCAACTGTAGCCAGTATCACAATTACTAATGCAGGTAGCGGATATGTTAAAGCACCGACTATCAAGTTCTCAGGTGGTGGCCTAGCAGACAATAGTACAAGTCATGCACTTGCAACTTGTACAATTGATTCCTTTGGTAGTATTAGTTCTGTTACTCGTGTAAGTCCTGGATCTGGATATACTAGTATTCCGACAATTACACTAAGCGGTAATTCAGGAACTGCATCGACTACAACTAGCGGTACTAATTTAATCACATTAAATTCTACTGCTAATCTACAAACTGGTGCCGTAATTACATTTAGCGGAACAACATTTGGTAATTTACAAACATTAACCAACTACTATATTGCAAGTATTATTGGTAATAAGATTACAGTAAGTGGATCTAATCTTCTAACTCCTGTATTTGTGTTAACTGATGGTAGCGGAAGTCAAATGACATGGAGTACACCAGGTACCGGTGTATTGACAGCAGTATTAACATCTAATCCACAAGTTGTAACTACAACTACTGCAAGTACAAACACAATCAATATGAGTTTGTTGTATCCAACAGACCCAGGTACAAGTGGTAATGCTACTACAACTACAAGTCCAAGTACTATTACATTGAGTTCAGTAACTAATGTAAGTATTGGTAATAAGATTATATTTGGTGGAACAGCGTTTGGTGGGATTCCAACTGCGGCTGTGACTGCTGGATCGTTTGTAATTGGTAACTCCTATACAATCGTGAGCGGTGCCGGTATTAATGCATCCGGTAGTACTACAAACTATACAGATTTTACTGCAATTGGTGCGGCTAATAACAACATAGGTACAACTTTTAAAGCAACTGGTATAGGTTCAGGTGTTGGTACTGCTAACCCAACGTTCTATATTGTTAGTTTATCTGGTAATAACATTACTATTGCTAATACTAAAGGCGGTAGTGCGTTAACAACTATTACTTCAAGTAGTAGTGCAACTACAACGTTCTACTCACCAAGTTATGGTGGTATTAATCAGGATATTACTCCAAGTGCCATTGGTACTCCAACATTGACAGCAACACAAACTATCAATGGTACAACTTATACCAATTACTACAACGTATCGTTTACAATTCCTAGCACAAGTATTACTGCTGGAACATATTATCGTGTAACTGGTAATACAAACTCATTGTATAACGGTTACTGGTTAACTGCTAATTCGACTGCATCAAGTACAACACTTACTTTAATCTATCCGTTTAGTCCAGGTACAGCAGGTGCGGCGGCTACCACTGTAGTTGCAAAAGAAGTAACTAGTGCATCAAGTAGTAGTTTAGGTATTAGTCGTCCATTTAATGCAAGTCAAAGTACAACATTGCGTATGGGTTATCCAGCGACACAAACTGGACAAATTACTATTCGTATTAGTACTTGTCGTGCTACAGGACATGACTTTTTAGATATTGGTACTGGTGGTTTCATTACTACAAACTATCCAAACCAAATTTATGGTAATGCGGCTATTGCAAGTAATGATAGTAATGACGTTGTAGAAGAAACAGTAGGTCGTGTATTCCACGTATCAACAGACCAAAACGGTATTTTCCGTGTAGGACGTTTCTTTAAAGTTGACCAAGGTACAGGTACAGTTACATTCTCCGCTAGTATTGCGTTAAGTAACTTAGACGGTCTAGGATTCAAACGCGGTGTGGTTGTATCTGAATTCTCAACAGATGCAAATATGACACAGAACGCACCAGATACTGTGCCAACCCAAAGTGCTATTCGTAGCTTTGTTGATTACAGATTGGGTCTAGACTATGGTGGTACTCCAGTTGCTAATACTAACTTAATTGGGCCAGGTTACCTAGCATTAAACGGTGCATTAGCCATGAAGGGTAACTTGAACATGGCAGGTTACACTATTGGTAACTTGTTCATGCCTAACAGTAGTATTACACAATACGATGCTGTAAATAGAGGCTATGTAGATGCGAGTTCAACAGGACTAAACAATCTTTACAAATTAGGCGATGTTGCTGTTAAAGCTACTGGAACATACGTAGGATTTGCCGCAAGTGGCGGATTACCTACTGTATATACATTGAGTTTGAGTAGTGTATATGGAACTATTGTTCCTGGTATGGTTCTACAATCAGGGTCTGGGTATACTGGCGGACAAACTGTGTTGTCAGTTAGTCTTACATCAGGATTATTCCCAGCAGGTGCAAGTGGTACAGTTACACTCAGTGGAAACTTAACTGGTGCTAGCGGCACACTTGTATTCACAAGCTACGCTAACGGAAACTTCTTATTATACGATAGCACACTAAGTCAGTGGACCAATATTGCTCCTCCTGCATCTAGTGCTCCTACAGGTAGTCCAGCTGGATCACATATTGGATTCACATTTACACACGGTACTCCAGGTACACTAGTAACTACAATTCAAGGAAGTGTGATTGTTGACAGCATGGTTAATGCCAGTGCGGCTATTGTTCAAAGCAAGTTAGCAATGAACGTTGCTAAAGGATTAGCAACTAACACCAGCGGTTCAGGTCTAGCAGGTGCTATTGTACAGGCAGACTTGGGTCTAAGTGTATTCAACAATAATGTGTTTAACGTAAGTGGAACAGGTTGGGTAGATTTATTAGACTCTACTAGCTCAACTACCGGTATTGCATTAAGTAAACTACGTCAAATGGCCACTGGTTACTTGTTAGGTAACCGTAGCGGTGTTCCAGCAGTGCCATCGTTAATTACTCCAGCTAACGTAGTTACAGATGGTGACGGTATAAAGAACGTTTTGTTTGGAGCTGCCAATAGCGTAACTACCGATGCGGCGGCTAGTGTCATGTTAGCAAAATACGACAATAGTAATACTAGCAACAACACTTATGGATTATTAGGAATTACAACAACTGGCTCTGGAAGTAAGATTGTTAAAACTGGTACCAACGGTGAAATTACTACAACGCAATTAAAAGTTAATGGTAGTAAGACCATTGATTCTACTGGTAGTACATTAAACTTCTATACACCAGGTGCATTTAATTTCTTGTCAACAGTTGATGTGGCTGGTAGTGCAACTACAACTGTTAATGGATTGTTAAATGCAACTATACAAAGTGTCAGTATTCAGTCTGGTGCTACTACTACAGATACAAGTATTGTTGGTTCGTTATATGGTTCATGGGCATTAGGTGCAAATGCTGTATTCAGTTTCAACAACGGTACACTACAAACTACTAACATTACATCGGGTAGTGCAACTACCGCTGGTACTATAACTGGTAACTGGTCGCATAACGGTAAGATACGCCGCACTGCCGCAGGCCTAGGTTACTTAGACGGTAACTATCCTAGTGTAGAAACTACAAGTACTTCAGGTGTAATTTATAGCATTGGTGGAACTTATGCTCCAGGTAGCACTGACCTAGGTACTATGTACGGTGTTGGTTTTGGATATAGCGGAGCAGGCGGTGCTATTAAAAATCCTGGTGGTGTTTCTAATAGCAAGTGGGGATTGTATGTGGCATCTAACGGTACTGCTAGTATATTCTTAAACTCAGACGACGGCTCTGGACACTTTAGTGGTGCAGTTAACACTGCTACATTAAATGGTAACGGTCCTGGAACTTACGGTTCTGGCACAATCAACGGAGCTTGGAGTTTGGGTACTAATGCAACTATTACAGCTACCTATGCCGCTGACTTAGCAGAATACTATGAAGGCGACAAGACTTATGAAATTGGTACTGTCTTAGTGTTTGGCGGTGATAAAGAAGTTACTACTACTGACACAATGAATGATACAAGACTAGCTGGTATTGTTTCTGACAATGCGGCTTACATCATGTATGATGCATGTCCAGGCGAGAAGAACTTGATTGCACTTGCAGGACGAGTAAGTTGTAAGGTTGTCGGTCGTGTTAAGAAAGGCGATATGTTGACAACTAGTGCCACTCCTGGCTATGCTGTTAAAGCATTAACTCCAACATTGGGCAGTATTGTTGGAAAAGCCCTAGAAGACAAGGACTACGGCGAAGCTGGCATAATTCAAGTAGCTGTTGGAAGAGCGTAACGAAAAGTTGGTAAATACTAATAGGAACACGATAAAATGACTCAACTAACAATTAACCTAGGTAGCTATGCAAATGACGGTACAGGGGACGATCTCCGTACCGCATTTACTAAAACTAATTCAAATTTTACAGATTTGTATAGTCAAATTACCAACATAAATGGTACTAACTTAGGTAGTGGGCAGGGTGTTTTTGTAGCAGATACAGCAGGTATATTGCAATTTAAATCAATTACCGGTAGTAATGGTATAACTGTTACTTCAACGGCAACATCGGTTAATATTGCTGGATATACATTATCGTCAGATACTAATGCAACACTGGGTAGCAATTTAAATTTAAACAGTCATAATATAACTGGTACTGGAGATGTACAAGCTACAGTATGGGGCATAGATATGCGAGCATTACAAAACCAGTTAAACACGTTACTGGCTACAACATTTGGCGACCAGGGAACATTTTCAAATCCTGCCGCAAACGGATTCGACTTAGGTACCTTTTAAGGTAGGAGAAATATAATGGCATTACAATTAAGAAGAGGTTTAGACGGTACAGCTAGAACAGCAATAACACCGGGTGTTGGCGAAATAATTTATACTACCGATACTAAAAAAGTTTATATAGGTGACGGTACCACTGCTGGTGGTAATCCTGTTAGCCTTGTTAGCTCAGTAAACACACAAACTGGTGCGGTTGTACTTACTGCTGATAACATTGCAGAAGCAAGTGGTAGTCCAACTAACTTGTACTTTACAACAGAACGTGCTCAGGATGCAGTGGCAGCGGCATTTGTTGCGGGTAACGCTTATAATACTAATATTACATTTACATATGATGATGCTAATAATAGAATTACAGCATCTGTTCCAGTTAGTAGCTCGGTAATCAATTCAGGTACAACAAACAGTTTGGCCTATTATGCGGCGAACGGAACTGCCTTAAGTGCAAGTGCAAATATTACTTGGAATGAAACTACAAACTTATTACAAAATATCAACGGTACCATACAGGTCACTGCTAACAACTCTGGTCGTGGTGTAGTTATATTAGATAGTTATAACAACGTTGCTAGCGGTGCAAATAGTATATTGTTCAGAAAAGGCAGAGGCACTAACATAACTCCAACAGCACTAGCTACTGGTGATGTTATTCATAGTCTTACTTGGCAAGGTTACGATGGTTCTGCTTTCCAAAATTCTGCATATATTAATACACTAGTAGTAGGAACTCCTACAGCTGGTATTGTGCCAGGTAATTTGATGTTTTTCATAGGCGATGCGGCAGGTAACGACCAACCAGTGGCTCGTTTTGGTAATGACGGACAGATATTTTTTGGGCCAAGTACTACAACAGAGGGTGGTTCGGGACGTTTAATTGTTAGACAAACTGCTCTTAGTACAGGTGCACCGGTTGGGCGTTTTGACAATTTTTATTCAGATGCCAGCGGCCCAACTATAAGTTTTAATAAGGCAAGAGGAACTTATGCAACACCTTCTGCTGTACAATCTCAAGATGTATTAATGAGTCTTGTGGGTCGCGGATATTATAACGGATCTACTGCGGCAACTGCGGCAATTATTCAAATTGTTACAAGTACCGCTCCAGGTGCTACATTTGTTCCGGGACAAATTAAATTTTCTACAACCAATAGTTCAGGTGTATCTACATTAGCTACTACTATCGATCATACACAATTATTAACACACAATGGTAGTATGTCGGTTAGCGGAAGTTTGACACATTCTGGTTTAAAAATTAGTGTTCCAAATTATATAACTGTAAGTTCATCAACAACGTATGTATTAAGTACAACTAGTAGTACTAATATATTGTTAGTAACTGCTGGATCATTAACTGCAACATTGACATTCCCGTCGGCACCAGTTGATGGGCAAATTTGTCAATTTGCTGTACATACAAACACAGTAACATTGGCATTAACTGCTGGCCCAACATTATCAGGAACATTTGCCGGAAGCGTAACTGCACCAACAACATTTACCTATGTATATAGAGCTACTGGCACTACATGGTACAGATTACAGTAATTAACTTTTTAGGACATGAGCAATGGCGTTAAATGTCTGGACACAGCAATCTGGTATTTCACTTGGAACATTTCCCCAGGAACTACCAGTAGACATACCTTTACCGCTAGCAAGTGCGGCGGCGTTTAACGGCGTACCTCCTCCAAGTTTTGACGGATCTGGTCATCATCCTACCGCACCTTTAAGAAATAGTGCAGGTGCTCCATTTGCTCGAGCAAGTGTAAACAGCTATGTTGATGGTATACATCAGATGCGTTCTGATTTACCTAATGCAAGAACAGTGAGTAACTTGGTTGTTAAAGATCCAGTTTTTCATGGCAATCAAGCAGACCCGAACGGCTACAGTGGATTCATGTATGCGTTTGGCCAATTCTTAACACATGACTTAGAGTTTGCAAGATCTGGCACAGGTAATATTGATGTTATAGTTCCGGCAGGCGATACTGAACTAACTCCCGGTAGTCACATACCGGTTACAAGAAGTGCAGTTGCACCGAATACTGGAACCGATGCACAACATCCTGCATTACCTATGAACGATGTTACCGGATGGATCGATGCTAGTGTGGTGTATGGAGTTGCATATCCACCGGGAGTTCCACAAGGGCCAACACCTTTTCAAAATCCAGTTAACTTGCGCGAAGGTGGACAGATTGCCACTACAGGTAAATTATTAACTACTAGCAACGGGCAGTATGGTCCTATCGATCCGGTAACAGGACAATTCATTTTTGGCGATCCGCGTGGTGCTGAAAATCCAGACTTAACATCGGTACAAACATTATTCATTAGAGAACATAACTGGCATGTAGCCAAGTTAAAAACATTACATCCAGACTGGACTGGTGAGCAATTATATCAACGTGCTCGTAGTATTGTCATTGCAGAAGTTCAAAATATAACTTTTAAAGAATGGTTACCAAAGGTTGTTGGTGCAGATAATATTCCAGCATACACAGGATTTAAACCTGGCGTCGATGGAACTATAACTGTAGAATTTGCCGCTGCCGCTATGCGTTTTGGTCATAGTATTGTATCCGATGCACAAGACAGAGTTGACGAGGCAGGAAATATAACCGAGTCTTTAACACTTGCACAGGCATTTTTCTTAACACCTGCACAGTTTGAACGTAATGGCGGTGCTGATGGTTTCTTACGTAAACTAGCTAGCGATACATCAAACAAGTTAGACATACATATTATCGATGATTTACGAAACTTGTTGAATGATCCGCCTGCCGCAATGGATTTGGCCGCTACAAATATACAACGCGGTCGTGATCTTGGTTTACCAAGTTTAAATCAAATGCGTACAGTACTAGGCCTAACACCTTATACAACGTTTGCGCAAATATCATCTGACGGTTCTGTAGTTACTGCACTTCAAACTGCCTATACAGATGTAAACAACATCGACCTGTGGGTAGGTGGTTTAGCAGAAGATCCAGCTGTAGGAGCAATGGTCGGCACTACTTTCCAGAAAATCATTGTAAACCAAATGTTAAATGTGAGAGACGGTGATCAACAATGGTTTGAAAATTTACCGTGGGCTCCTACTGATCTAGCATGGCTAAGATCTAGTACATTATCAGATATAATTTTGCGTAATACCGATACTGTTCACATGCAAGCCGATGCGTTTGTTGCTGTCGAACGTGCAGATTTATTAGCAGGCAATGTTAATAGTGTAACCGCAAGAACTGCTGGTCTGTATGCCGATACATTTAATTTAGGATTGCAAGTTATTAGTGGAGAATTGCCGCCAGGATTACATCTTCATGGGCCAAGGATTCAAGGTAATCCTTATATTGTATCTAATAATACAACTTATAATTTTTGTATACGTGCTAACCAAGGATCTAGTGTTAGCGACAGAGCATTTTTTATCACAGTTTCTGGACAAAATTTTCCAAACTTTGTTACTGGAGAGGGCTACTTACCAATTGGGCCTGGACAACAATTATATGTATTAGATCAAACTTATGTCAGCTACCAAATCGAGTCTTTTGATCTAAACACCGCAGTCGGACAAAAATTGACTTATTTTATCGCTAGCGAAGATGGTGCGTTACCTGCCGGTATTACATTAAGTCCTGACGGATTGTTAAGCGGATTTATTCAGCCTACTGTTAAAATTACACCTAAAGACGGCAACGGTACATATGATGATGCATATTACGATGCGGTAGCATTTGACTTTGGTAAGACTCCTACTGACGGTTACGACAGCTATCAGTACGATGATGTATTCTTTGACTTTAACCGTACACAGGCACCGCCGACTACACTCAATGTAAACTATCAGTTTAGAGTTACATTGACTGATGGTGTAAACTATGCACAAAGAATATTTAAAATATTTGTAGTAGGTACTGATCAATTCCGTGCTGACAACACTAGCTTTAATGGAGTGGCAGATGGATTTAGTAGCGATGCTACTTATTTACGAGCTCCTGTATGGATTACAAACAGTCATTTAGGAACATTTAGAGCTAATAATTATCTAACTATTCCAGTTGCACTATATGACACACTGGATGTACTATTTAGATTAGAAACAACTAATGAAGAAGTATATGCTGTAACATATCAAGTTAACAATACTGATAACTTTACAGGGTTAGCTTTTAGCGGAGATCTCGTTGCTAATAGTACAACAGTATCTAATGTTTCAAATGCAAACTCTTTAGTTGTTGGACAACTAGTAAGTGGTACAAATATTGCATCAGGCACTACTATTGTTGCTAAAACAATATCGACAATCACACTTTCTAAAGGTGCATTAGGAACAAGTTATGCAACTACATTGTTATGCGGTGGTAATCAAGTTACAGTTGGCAATGTAAAAGGTACATTGGCTGTTGGTCAATACTTTACCTTTGACAACTACGTAGACGGCGCTACTGAATTAATATATGAAATTGTTGGCGTAGAAACACTAGTTAATAGTAGATACAGACTAACATTAAACAAAGTATTGCAACTGCCAATACCTAATGGTATTCCATTCTATATTGGGTCGTTAAGTCAATTGCCAGAAGGATTGAGTTTTGATGCTGGAACTGGAGATGTATATGGGCAGTTACCTTACCAGCCAGCAGTTACAACCAACTATACCTTTACAATCACTGCTACAAGATTAGGCGACAATGTTAAAGAGTATCTAAACTCTAGTAGAACATTTACTATGTCTGTTGTAGGAGATGTCGATAGTGTTATCTCCTGGAATACTCCTGGCAATTTAGGAACTATTCCTGCAAACTATATTAGTACGTTATCTATTAGTGCAACGACTACTGTGCCAGATGCAGTAATGTTATATCAATTGCAGTCAGGAAGATTGCCACCCGGATTGACTTTAAATCTAGACGGAGAAATTATTGGTACTACTCGCCAGTACTTTGATCCTGCCACTGGCAATCCAGGGTTAACAACATTCGACGGCGGAAGAGTAACTTTTGATGTAAACACAACTAGCATAGATCGTGTGTTTAAATTTACAGTACTAGCAAGAGATCAATACAATTACAGTGCGCTTACCCAAGAATTTAGTATTACTGTTAATACACCAAATGCGGTAGCATACAGTAATATAATAACTCGTCCATATTTAAAATCGGATCAAAGAGATCTGTGGAAATCATTTATTAATAATAGTAGCATCTTTCCAAGTACCAGTATCTATAGAACTAATGATCCAAACTTTGGATTACAATCTGATTTAAAAATGTTAGTCTATGCAGGAATCCAAACACAGTCAGCGGCAGCCTATATAGGAGCAATGGGACTAAATCATAAAAAGAAACGTTTCCAGTTTGGCAGTATAAAGAAAGCATTAGCTGTAGATCCAATTAGCGGCGCCACTGTTTATGAAGTTATATACATTCAAATGATAGATCCTACCGAATCTAACGGCAAACGCCGCCCACAAAAAATTGTATACACTCCAGGAACAGAATCTGATACAATTACTGTAGACAATAGTGTAAATTATTGGACAGTAGATTCTGCTAACTTAACTATTGATGCTCCAGATAGCCATAGAGATTTACCTCAAATCACTGTAGATAGTACTGGCTACGAAGCTAGTAATCCTAATCCGGATACATATTTTCCCAATAGTATATCTAATTGGCAAGATAGATTAAACGCTGTAGGAATAACAGAACGCAATTATCTACCCCTTTGGATGCGTAGTATTCCAAAAGGAAATAAAGAACAATTAGGGTATATATTAAGTGTACCGCTGTGCTTTTGTAAACCAGGAACAGCCGATACTATTTTACTGAATATTAAATTTAGTGGGTTTGATTTTAAAGCCCTAGACTATACAGTAGATAGATTCATAATAGACAGTGTAACCGGATATCTAGGCGATAAATACCTAGTATTCAAAAACGATAGGATAACAGTATGACAAGTTTGATAAACCCCTCTACAATTAGTACAACTTACCCGGTAGCAGGGCAAGATAACGACAGCCAAGGATTCCGTGATAATTTCACAGCTATCCAATCCGCACTGGCATCTGCACAAACAGAAATTACTACTCTACAGGCTAATGCTATAAGAGTTGCTAGTTTTGGAAATGATGACACATTTTCTGGTACTACCGACTTGTTAAGTACTACGCTACATAACGGAATTTATTATCAATTTAACGGTAAATTCTTTAATAATGGAACTGTTGCGGCCAGCACAAACATTGATTTAAATAATGGTCCTATCCAACAAGTTACACTTGGAGGCAATGCTGTACTAACATTTACCAATTGGCCTGCTAATAATCAATACGCGGTTGTTAAAATTTTGTTAGTAGGAGGAATTAGTACATACACTACTACGCTAGCAACATCGGGTGGCGGAACATTCAGAACTGCAACTGGTTGGTCGGGCGGAACAACTCCTCCAACTGTATCAGTAGCTAATGGAAAAATTGAAGTTATCGAAGCATGGACTGTAAATGCAGGTGCTACTGTATATCTTAAAAACATAGGTGAATATTAATGCATCCGCTAGCAGGTGATTTGAGTCAAATCAAGGACGCCGAGCTTGAACTAAAAATCGGCGACTTATCCAAAAAATACTTTATGACTAGTAATTTTCTAGTAAGAGATCAGATTGCAGGGTTACTAGACAGCTACAAAGAAGAATTGTCCAATCGAAGAAATGCGGCTTTGAAGAAATTAATGGACAATAAAAACCTTGACAAATTAGTTAAAGTCAACTAAACTATAGGCTATGCGCCTAGATCGATTCGGTAATCCTATTTTTAATTCGTTAGATATATTCAAAATCCTTTATCAAGGAAAATTAACCAACCTCAAAGACATCACAGTAGACTATACTGAAGATATTGAGCAGTTGGAGCAAACTGCTGGATTTACATTCCAGAAATTTAACGAACAATTAGATCAAATAGATATCGAAGATTTTGACTCTGCGCTTCAAAGCGACTGGTTCATGCCTGCAGAGTACAAAGACTTTGATGTAGAAGAATGGTGTTTGGCAAGATGTACAACTCCAGAGCAAATTGCTCGGGTAGAGGCTGAAATAGATGCATTTGAAGCTCGTGGAATGATTCCCTTACTACAATGGTGTAAACATTTTGTAGATACTTGTAATGAAAATAATATAGTTTGGGGTTTAGGACGTGGGTCCAGTGTAGCCAGTTTTGTGCTATTTTTACTAGGAGTACACCAAGTGGATTCTGTCAAATATAATTTAGACTGGCAGGAATTCCTGAGATAAGTAGTATTATAATCGAGGAGATTAATATGGCAATGAAAGAACAACAAAGACAAGTTTATCGCACCGCCCGCGGTAAAGAAGTTGATTTAAATAAATTAGTCAACAAAAATGAAATGACCCTAGCAGTAGGTAATATGAAGGTCAATGCCCGAGGTGATAAAATCGGTCCTGGTGGACAGATCATTCAAAAGCGTGAAGAACTACAAGCTAATACTGCTGGAGTTCCAGATCAAATACAAGAATCTTTAGCACTACCTGCTAAGAAAGATGTTAGTAGTATGGATCCAGAGGGTAAAGAATGAATGTAGTAACTGGCAAAATTATACCAATCCGTGACAATGTACTAGTAACGGATATGAATTTTGATGTCCGAGTATCTGCCGGAGGCATTGTATTGCCAAGCGATGACGGCAAAAGCGAAGGTGTTAGGCATCGTTGGGGAAGAGTTTGGGCGGTCGGGCCAAAACAACAAGATGTCAAAGTCGGCGAATGGATTTTATTAGAACATGGCCGTTGGACTCGCGGTGTTACTGTTGTAGACGAAGATGGTAACGAGATCGTTATCCGTCGTGCAGATATAAAAGGTATCTTAATGGTCACCGACGAAAATCCCGGCGATAACACATTTGGTAGCCACAGTAAAGTAGAGCACCAGACATTTGATCCTGGAACATTTGCCAGACCATCATTCGAACAATAAGTTCTAATCGAGCAACAGGACTATTGACTAGTCCTGTTTCCACCTGTATACTATACAAAACTAAGGAATCATATGAAAGAATTATGGGTTGAAAAATATCGTCCTAAAACTATCGATGGATATGTTTTTAGAGATTCTCATCAAAAAGAACAAGTAGAAAATTGGATTAAGCAAAAAAGTATTCCGCACTTATTGTTTAGCGGTAATGCAGGTATTGGTAAAACAACTCTAGCTAAAATTTTGTTTAATGAGTTGGATATTAATGACTTAGATGTATTAGAAATTAATGCTAGTCGTACAAACTCTGTGGAAGATGTTAGAGATAAAATTGTAAATTTTGTGCAAATGATTCCGTTTGGCGATTTCAAAGTAGTATTGCTAGACGAATCGGACTATCTAAGCCCTAACGCACAAGCGGCACTTCGCGGAGTTATGGAAGAATATCATACCACTGCTCGATTTATTCTCACTTGTAATTATCCTAATCGTATCATACCTGCACTACATAGTCGTTGCCAGGGATTCCATATTGAACGTGTAGACATTACAGAATTTACTGCTCGTATGGCAGAGATTTTAATCACAGAAGCTGTTGAATTTGAACTAGATACGTTAGATACATTTGTTAAAGCAACATACCCTGACTTGCGTAAATGCATTAATACAGTACAAATGAATAGTCTCGATGGTAAATTGCATAGTCCGGAGCGCGGAGATACCGGACAAGCAGATTACAAAATAGAGATGGTGCAATTATTTAAAGCCGGCAAAATTACCGAAGCTCGTAAACTTGTTTGTGGACAAGCTAGACCAGAAGAAATAGAAGAAATTTATCGCTGGCTATATGATAATGTATCTATCTTTGGAGAAGGCAAAGTACAAGATAATGCTATCCTTCTTATCAAGCAAGGGCTAGTAGATCACACGCTAGTAAGTGATCCCGAAATTAATCTGGCCGCGACGTTGATTCGTTTGAGCCATTTGAATGTTTGATTTAACCAATTTAGACATCTCTAAATTTCCGATTGTTATCTATGCCAGTCCACGCACTGGTTGTAGTATTATTGGAGAAATACTATCTAAGAAATTCAAACAACTACAATATTTTAATGAGCCTCTCGGCAGAGACGTCGATCCTACTGAATTCATCAAATATGCACATAGGAACAAAACATATATTGTAAAAACAATGGCATATGATGTATTCAACTCAGGTGTGATACAAGGCATACGAAATCAGTATCCGCACATTGCCGATGATTTACAATTTAATAGTTTTAAAATTAGGATACGTAGGCGTAGTTTGCTGGATCAAGTTACAAGTAATTATATTGCACGTAGCAGAGATATGTGGATGTATAATGTACATACTAACCCTCCTGAATTAGTTGAAAAGTTTTTAAAAGAAACAGTGCCAATTGATGATAATGACATACGACAATGTATTGAAATTATTAAGGTACGAAACCATAGTGTTGATAATATACCTGCTAAGATAGATTTGGACTTATGGTATGAAGACTTTGACCGATTAACGGACCCGACTATATTTAAAACACCCCAACCTGCAAATTATGAAGAAATAAAAAGTAAAATAAAGGATCATTTATGACACAACGTATTTTAATCATGGGATTGCCAGGATCTGGTAAAACTACATTAGCAAAGTTGCTGGCAGACAAAATAGATGCTATGTGGTTCAATGCCGATGATGTTCGTAAACAATACAATGATTGGGATTTTAGCCACGAAGGTCGTATTCGTCAAAGCCATCGTATGCGCAACCTAGCTGATGATAGTCATGCAAAATTTGTTATTTGCGACTTTGTTGCACCGCTAGTAGAGATGCGTAATAACTTTAAAGCAGATTGGACTATTTGGGTAGATACTATCCGTGAAGGTAGATATGCAGACACCAACGCTATGTTCCAGGAACCTGAAGTCTATGATTTCCGTATAACAGAGCAAGATGCAGAAAAATGGGCGGACTTCATTGCAGAGCATATTCTAGATAATCGTAGACGTCCTGTATTTGATTGGAAGAAAGAAACTGTACAGATGCTAGGACGGTGGCAACCGTGGCATGATGGACACCGTGCATTATTTGAAAGATTACTAGCACGTACCGGACAAGTTATTATTCAAGTACGCGATGTACAAGGGTGGCAAGGTAGCAATCCTTTTGAAGTAGAAAAGGTTAAAAATTTTATTCGCCGAGATTTAGATCCATTATATCAAGGACAATATGAAATTCAGATTGTTCCTAACATTATACATATAGGCTGGGGTCGTGGTGTTGGATACACATCGGGCGAGGAATTATTTGACGAAAGCGTAACAGATATTAGTGCTACAAAAATTCGTAAAGAATTAGGACTTAAATAAAAAAGGGCCATCAAGGCCCTTTTTTGTTGACTATCTAAAATAGCACAGCTATTTTATTCTCCATAAACCGCAAGCACCTCCTTCACGGCATTATGGCGTTCGATGTCCTTGGCATCAAATCTAACAATATCGATATGATGAAGTCCTTGTTTTTCCGAGAGTAGGTTGCAAAAGTTTATTAAACCGTTATCGCTCACTCGGTCTGCCTGAGCTAAATCTCCTGTAACTACCATTTTACTTCCTTCGCCTAAGCGAGTTAGTAACATTTTCATTTGATTTACTGTAGCGTTTTGCATCTCATCTGCAACGATGTATGCATTTTTGAATGTGCGGCCTCGCATGTAGGCCAATGGGCTTATTTCGATAGTTCCTTCCTCTAACATGTGTGCTATTTCTTTTTGTTGGTAATATTCTCCAAGAACGTCGAATATAGGTCTTGTCCATGGCGCCATTTTTTCATTTAATGTACCTGGTAAAAATCCTAGATCCTCGTCCACAGAGACGGCGGGTCTTGTTACCACGATCTTGTCAACTTTTCCTTCCTGAAACATTTTAATCCCATGTTGTACGGCCAACATAGTTTTACCTGTACCGGCTGGGCCAATAGCAAGTACTATGCTAGTTTGCTCCGCATACAATTTACTGAGATATAGTTTCTGATTAGCATTACGTGCCTGAATTGTTACACGTTGCTTTTTTGCCGGAAGATACGGCTGAAAATCAATGATATTAACTTCTGATGTAAAACGCTTTTTCACTCGTTGTTTACTCATCTAGTTGCTCCTACTCTTATAAAAAAGTAAGACTTGTAGCGACCGCCCTGATAACTACAGAGGTCCTACACTATTATTTAACGAATACTTAGAAATATAAACTGTTATGTTATGATTTCAAACCAGCTAAATAAGTATAAGATCACCTAGGACTACACATGCACCACGATATTTTAGACGTTATTCAAAACATACAGGATCTATACGAAAATAACAGCAGTCTAGCTGTATTAAAGGACTTTGAACGAGTTCTTGACGAAATGGATATGTATGTATATGAAAACTGGGAAGATGGCGAACTAGCCTATGGGCCTAAAGTTGATCGTCACTGGATCACAGCAGGATTCATGTGGGACAAAGATAAAATGCCAAACCCTGTGGCTGCCAAGCGATTAACAGAACTAGGATGTAAAGTTAGCTATCAAAAGAGCCATTTGCTCGAGCCACGCAAGATTCGTACACCAGAAGACATTCGTCCTAATAGCAAGAAAGGACTAATGGACCGCAAACCTATATGGATTGTAGAAATTGCAATGCCTAAACAAATTGCATTTGATGTCTACAAAGGTTACATGGACAAGATGAAAAACGAGGACAAGGAAGTAGAACCAGGCCCGACTAGTGGTACTAATCCAGCAGGGGCACCAGCTCCAGCGGCTCCAGCGGCACCTACACCAGCAGGACCAGCTCCAGCGGCTCCGGCAGGCGGAGCACCAGCAGGCGGAGCACCAGTATGATAAATGAAAGTCTACGTGCTAGCGATCTTAGAAATTTAATTAAGAAAACATTTGAAATTGATAGTCACAAAAGTAAAATGGGCGACGATGAAGAAGTATGTGTATTAACATTCATTGTAGACACACAAGATCCTGCAAAGGATTTAGAAAACTTTATCGAAATGGGTTACAACTTTGTATTAGATGCAGATGTAACACCCGGTGAAACTGATGACGGACACTATAAAGTTTTTGTAGAAATCGAACGCACAAGACATTTACCAGAACAAATTTTTGAAATCATTGAAGGTATTAAAAAATTATCTGGTTTAGAAACTATGCGTTTTCGATATTTTAAAAATTTTAAAAGCGAAGAAGCTACTGAAGAAAATCTAGCGGCCGCTATTCCAACCGATAAAGCCGCATACGAAATTGCCGCTACACGTCATCCGCTGAATAATTTCAGTGAATTTTTTAGTCGCAGTTATGCTGATGATATTATTGTACTAGATGAAAGCATTACATTTAATAGAACATACAGCGGTACTGTAGCATTTGATATTATATCAAGTGGTACTAAAGAAGAAATATACAACAACATTAAAGGCCCTATAATTTTAGAAAGTCAACACATGGCTGAGGTTATGTTTTTAACTAAAGTTATTGGTAACTATAATATTAATAAAATTGGCGATGCATTTATATTCGAAAATAACGGCTGGGCCGTTGCACTTAAAAGGAAAGCATAATGACAGATTTTACATTTGATTTCTCTCAAGAGAAATGTACAGCAATACTGCAAAATAATCCATATAGCGAACACTGGCACGAGGCATTGTGCAAAATTTTGCCTGATTATGATATTAATACACCAGAGCGTGTAGCATGTTTTTTAGGGCAGACTATGGTAGAAAGTGCTGGATACAAGGCACTTATAGAAAATCTTAATTATCGTCCAGAAACATTAGTTAAAATTTGGCCTAGTCATTTTCCTAATATGGATGTGGCAAATCAATATGCTCATCAACCAGAAAAAATTGCCAACAGAGCATACGCAGGACGTATGGGCAACGGTGACGAAGCCAGTGGCGATGGTTGGAATTATTGTGGTCGTGGATTAATCCAAATTACAGGCAAGGCTAATTATGCGGCATTTGCTGAAAGTATTGATACTCCAGTAGATCAAGTTCCAGAATTTTTAGGAACATTTGAAGGTGCTGTACAATCAGCTTGCTGGTTCTGGGAAAACAATAACTTAAATGCTCTAGCCGACAGAGGTGATGTTTTAGGGATTACTAAAAAAGTTAACGGTGGAACATTAGGATTGGCTGAACGTCAACAACATACTGCACAAGCACACCAAATACTACAAGGTTAATTATGTTCAGCTGGCTAATATTACACATTGTTGGTTTAATACCTTTTTGGGTATGGTTAACTATTGCATGTGTAGGCGGTGCAGGTTACATGTTTTCGGGGTTGATATTTGTATTTGTCCCGTTTTTATTAACTTATAAAGAACCTTTTCGAATTTTTTGTATAATTATTTGCTTAGGTGGTACATTTATGTGCGGGGGTGATGGTGTTACCGCAGTATGGAAGGCACAGATAAAAGAAGCAGAAGATAGAGTGGCTAAAGCAGAAGCGGCTAGTGCAGATGCTAATGCTAAACTAGCAGACGAACGCAGTAAGAAAGCTAAGGTTCGTACAGAATACATTACTACTGTGAAAGAGCGTATTGTTAAAGATACACAAGTCATAGACGCAGAATGTAAAGTTGCTCCGGAAGCAATTAAAGATCTAAACGATGCGGCAAAAAATCCTCTTAAAAAGGATAATAAATGAAACATCTTATATTAGTAATAGCACTATTACTTACAGGTTGTGCGGCCGGCGTCCATGTAGCAGAGAAATTTCCAAATGTTCCTGCAGATATGTTAATAGCATGTCCTGATTTAAATCAAATCCCCGATACAAGCAAATTAAGCGATGTATTGCCTGTAATAGCGGATAACTATGGTCAATATTATAGCTGTAAGGACAAGGTTGATAGTTGGATAGAATGGTATAATTCTCAACAGAAGATATTTGACAGCGTAAAATAAATACTACTATTAAGCCAAAAGGAGCGAACTATGGCAAAAGAAAAAGACAACGCAGAATGGATGCAAAAACTATGGCGCCCAGCTATGGGCTGGATGTACATGTTGGTGTGTTTTTGCGATATGATTGTATTCCCAGTATTATGGGCACTATGGCAAGGTGTTAATCATGTGCCTATTACTCAGTGGAATCCACTAAGTTTACAAGGTGCTGGGTTATTTCACATTGCGATGGGTGCTGTATTAGGTATTGCGGCATTTGGTCGTACACAAGAAAAACTAGCAGGTACAGCCGCAAATCCAACATCAACTAGTCAAACTATGACAAATAATACTAATATGTCAGGCGTTCCAACAGGAGGAATGGGTGGTATGCAAGGCGGCATGGGTGGAGGCTTTGGCGGAAGTACCGGCGGCTTTGGCGGAAGTACCGGCGGCTTTGGAGGAGCAAGTAATGGCGGATTCGGTTCATCAATGGGCGGCGGCTCAACATTTGGCGCACCTGCGGCAGGAGGATTCGGTTCATCCACCGGTGGTTTTGGTTCAACGCCAGCACCCACAACAGGTGGTTTTGGCGGAGGCGGGTTTGGAAGCTCACCTTCAACAGCAGTCAGTCCAACTCCAGTATCATCAACACCAGCAGTAAACGCAAGCGGCAAGAAAGTTATTCCAACTTTCGATCAACCAGCACTATAAGGAAAATATTATGAAAAAGTTTTTAATTGCATTAAACATTGTAATATGGAGCATTGTATGTTTTGAAGTAGCACACGCAGAGCCAGCAAAAAAACCGGCGGCTGTTAAAAAAGAAGTTAAACATCATAAAAAAGCCGATGGCACTCAAGTATCTGGAACTAAACCAGACACTGTGGTACCTAAAAAGAAAAAGTAATAAACCAAAAACTTGACAGGTCCAGTTTAAGATAGTATAATTACTATATTAAATTGGATTTTTTTATGACTATGACTGATTATTACCAAACACTAGGTGTTAGCGAAGGTGCTAGCCCAGATGAAATTAAAAAAGCATACCGAAGCTTGGCTAATAAACACCATCCTGATAAAGGCGGTGATCAAGCCAGATTCAAGGATATTAGTGTTGCTTATGAAAATTTAAGCGACCCGCAAAAGAAAGCCGAATACGATAATCGCCGCAGATTTGGCAACGGACCCCATGTACAATTTACCACCGAAGGATTTGATCCTTTTGGTCATATGTTCGGACAGGGCTTTCCGCAAGGTAATCCATTTGGAGATATATTTGGTACTATGCGTCAGCAGGCTATGCGTAGAAATCGAGACTTAAACATACAATGTACTATTAGTTTTTTAGATAGTTATACTGGCAAACAATTAGAAGCAAACTACAAACTACCAAGTGGCCGAGATCAAAATGTTATCATTAATGTTCCGCCTGGTGTTGTACAAGGTGACACAATACGCTATCAAGGTCTTGGAGACGATAGTATAAATGGAATGCCTCGTGGTAATCTTAATGTTACTATCATGGTACAACCAGATCCTAAATTTAGTCGTAAGGGTGATGATTTATATACAACTATCTTCATTAGCCCTATTGAAGCAATGATAGGATGTAGGAAAACTATTCAAACAATATCAGGAAGCACAGTTGATTTAGAATTACGTGCAGGTATCGAGCACGGTACAGAATTTGCTAGCCACGGACAAGGATTTCCTAATGTAAATAATGGCATGAAAGGAAGATTTGTTACTGTAATCAATCTTCGTACACCATCCGTAACCGACCCAGATTTAATAGCAAAACTAAAAGAATTAGATGCTCAAATTAATACTCGCACCAGATAATGTATTAAAATCTTCTGCTGAAGAGTGGAATTTTAATCAACCTACTGATTCAGAAGCAATCGAACGCGAGATGATAGAAATCATGCAGGCACATCGCGGACGTGGACTTGCTGGTAATCAAGTTGGTTTACTTAAACGTGTATTTGTAATACAAATAGAAAATCATCCCGAGCCTTTTGCCATGTTCAATCCTCGAGTTATAAGCTCAAGCAAAGAGCAACAAGATGGCGAAGAAGGCTGTTTAAGTTTCCCAGACCTTTGGTTAAATGTTAAACGTCCTCGTTCAATCGAAGCCGAATACCTTGACAAAACTGGAAAAGAATGTAAAATATCACTTACAGGCATCGATGCTAGATGTTTCTTACACGAACTAGATCATCTGAACGGTGTATGTTTTACAGACAATATTAGCACACTAAAGCTAGCAATGGCAATTAAAAAACAAAGGAAACGTAATGGTAGAACCAAGTGATAACTTACAAGCAGTATTTGAGCGAGCAATCGAAACTGCTAAAAAATTACATCACGAATATTTGACAATAGAACATTTATTGTTTGCTATGCTCTTAGAAGAAGGCTTTGCAAGTACTGTTACAGGATTTGGAGCCAACGCCGATGACATGAAGAACGATCTAACCGACTATTTGCAAAATAAATGCGGTGAAATTACAGTACCTGATGTAGTGGTCAAGCCTAAAAAGACACAAGCAGTTGAGCGTGTACTTAATCGTGCGTTCACACAGGTCTTATTCAACGGTCGTCAGCGTATCGAACCTACAGATATTTTCTTGGCAATGATCGGGGAAAAGCGTAGTTGGGCACAGTTCTACATACAAAAAGCTAATATTGATAAAGATAAGTTTAACGACTTTATTAATAATACTGTAGAAGAAGGCGATGATGAAGCTCCTACAGATACAAATAGTGACAGAGCATTATCTGCTTATACAACTAACTTGAATGACCAAGTAACCAAAAATAAAATTGACCCAGTTATTGGTCGTATTGATGAACTAGAAAATATTGCATTGAGTCTAGGTCGTCGTAGTAAAAACAATGTAATCCTTGTTGGGGATCCTGGTGTAGGTAAGACTGCTATAGCAGAAGGACTTGCTTATAATATCGTTAAAGGTGCTGTTCCAGATTTCCTTAAGGACTATAAAGTTTATAGTTTAGATATTTCGGCTATGCTTGCTGGTAGTAAATACCGCGGTGACTTTGAAGAACGATTCAAACAAGTACTTAAAGGCCTAAGCAAGAAAGGTAAAACTGTCTTGTTTATCGACGAAGCACACATGATCAGCGGTGCCGGTTCGGCAGGCAATTCAGCAAATGATCTCGCCAACATGATGAAACCTGCTCTAAGCAAAGGAAACATTAAGGTAGTTGCATCAACTACTTGGGAAGAATACCGCAAGCACTTTGAGAAAGATCGTGCTTTAATGCGTCGCTTCCAACGCATCACTGTTGACGAGCCTACTATTGAGATGACCAAGCAAATCCTTAAAGGTATTAAGAAATATTACGAAGGATTCCATAATGTTAAGATTCGAGATGATGCAATTGATGCTTCTATTAAGTTATCAGTTAAGTATCAGTCGGATAAGAAATTACCAGATAAAGCAATTGATTTAATTGATTTGGCTTGTTCACGATTCAACTTGAAATTATCCGAAGATCGCACTATCGGCGAACGTGAAGTACAATTTGAACTTAGTAAGTTAGTAAACTTACCTGAAGAACAGGTTGCAGAAACAGAAAGTGCCAACCTAAGTACATTACAAGGTAAACTTGAAAAAGAAGTTTACGGCCAAGACCTTGCTATTACAGAAGTAGTAGATAAGATTATGGTTGCACAAGCTGGATTAAAAAGCGAAAACAAGCCTATTGGATCGTTTGTGTTTATGGGGCCAACTGGTTGCGGTAAGACCGAAACTGCCAAGTCGCTGGCCAAGCACTTGGGTGTCAAACTACTACGCTTTGACATGTCAGAGTACCAAGAGAAGCATAGCATCTCTAAGCTAATTGGTAGCCCTCCGGGTTATGTAGGATTCGAAGAGAATGCCGGATTGTTGATTACACAAATTCAAGAAAATCCAAATGCTGTTTTGTTGTTCGATGAAGTAGAAAAGTCACATCCAGATGTTACAACTGTATTGTTACAAATGATGGATAACGGATTTGTTACTGGTTCAAACGGTAAACGTGCAGATTGTCGCAATTTAATCTTGATTCTTACAACTAATGCTGGTGCTGCCGATGCTGAAAAGAACGTTATTGGCTTTGGTACACAAGATAAAGATTACAGTGATAAGGATTTAAAGAAGTTCTTTACTCCTGAATTCCGCAATCGTTTAGACGGCATTATGACTTTTAATAAACTTGGTAAAGAAACAATGACCAAGATTATTACTAAGTTTATGGACGAACTACGTGCTCAAGTTAAAGAAAAAGGCATTAAGATCAAACTAGATAAGGAAAGTACTAACTGGCTTATTGCTAAAGGTTTTGATCTTAAGATGGGTGCTCGTCCATTACAGCGTGTAATTGACAAGGAAATCAAGCGTCCGTTAGCTAAGTTAATGTTGTTTGGAGATTTGAAATCTGGCGGCTTGCTGAGTATTACAGTAAACGAAGATAAGTTAGTACTGCTATCTACACCTAAAGAACCAAAAGTTCCATTGTTAAGTGTAGATGCAAATCCTAGTTTAGTTACATTACCAGATGGAATTTAAGACTACTAGAAAATTATTCAGGGGAATCTACCAGTATAAGATTGTACTGGTAGTACCTGGCGCAGGTTTATTTAGACACGGCGATATGACTGCTTTATTAGATAATCTAAACAAAATAGATTTATCTAAACCGTCTGCGCACTCTTACAAACATGCTATGATAAAGAATCAAGAAGACTTAGATTATGCATTTAAATTACAAACTGCATTTTCCTCAATGTCAGATATTGATATTCGTGTAGAAACTCCGTGGATCAGTGTATATACAAGCAATAAGAAAAACGTAGACAAATTAATAAATTTAGATAAAGATCGTGTAAAATACGTATCTATTCCGCCAGCTAACAGCGCATTGTCTGAAGATACAATTATTATGCCTAAGATGGACTTTGATTTTAGAATAACCTTAGGTAAAACCAATAATGAATGTTCAGCGTTTGTATCTTGGGCTGAAACAAATGCTAAAGTTAAACTAACAAAAAGTTGCATTAGAGACTTGTCAAAGACCCGTAGCTGGGGCGGCACACACTTTTATATTACAGGCGATAATAACTTACTCATGGCTAAGATGCATCTCGGCGGGTGTATTAGCAAAATAGAGCGTATTGTTAAAAAATAAACTCGTTACAAAAGCGATAAATACTCTAACCGCAGAGTATTCTGCTGATCAATTAAAACGGGCTTAAAAATGCGCATACGAGAACTATTAGAAAACAGCAACTTTGATGATACGCCGTTCATCAAGCATACTGCTGAAAAACGCGAAATTGACTTTGATTTAGCAGACGATTTAATACACTTTATGCATAACGATGATCATGCTTATCGTCGCCATTTATATCCCAACATTATGAAATGTGTAGAAGGTATCAATGCTAAGAAAACTCCTAAATCAGATATTTTTAAAACAGCAGTAGAAGAATCCTATAAAACATACCTAAAAAAGTTTCCTATAAGAGAATTACCAAATCATCTCGATGAGCAAACATGCGAAGATATTTGTAAAAAATTAAAAGAAGATATTCTCAAGCACATCGAAGATGGTGTTTACAAGGACTAATAGTGTTACTTAGAGAATTATTTCTTTTTGAGGCTAAAGCAAACCCAGCTGTTGAAGATGACAGTATGGCCAAATACGGCCGCCCGTTTAATCATCCTGAACATTTAGTATTTTTTAAAGGTGCTAGCGGAACATTAGAAGCTCTTAATCATTTTAAAGAAATGGCTGGTGAAAAAACAGGCAACACTACCGTAAGAAAAAAGTGGGATGGTAACCCACAAGTATACTGGGGACGTGAAAAGAAAAACGGTCCACTTATACTAGCTGGACACAATCAATGGAGCCGAGGTGTAAAGTCAGACAGCCCTGAAGGTGTTTACGATTTCATTGCTAACCAAAGTGGCAATGTTAAGAGTCCTGAAGAACAAGAAAAACGCAATAACTTTGCACAAAATTTTGCAAACCTGTATCCATTATTTGATGCCGCTACTCCTAAAAACTTTGTAGGATTTGTTTATGCGGATGCACTATACGGTGTCGATCCAGGACTAAACAAAAAACTTGCTAACGGCGTGTGGACATTCTGTCCTAATCCATTATCAAATACTTGCTATCATGTAGATGCCGCCAGTGAATTAGGCCAGCGTATTGCACAATCAAAAGTTATGGTAGTAGGTCATGCGGAGTTTCCTTCATTCGGTGCTGGTGACAGGGAACAAGTTCCTAAAGATAACTTTGACGAGTTTAATCAAACTCCGGGACTTATTGTACAGGGTCCAATCTATACAGAGTCAGCACCTGACATAGACACGTCTGCTGTTGATGCTATGATCAAATATGTTAATACACACGGCGGCGCAATTGATAATTTCCTTAACAGTTTACCCGACCCTGATAAGAATGGAATTTTCTATCCGTTCTTTAATGACATGAGTAATAAACATGCTAACGCTGAACAAGACTTTGGTACAATCTCCGGTCATACGTTTATCGAATGGATGCAAAAGAAAGGCAAAAGTCCTAAAAAGATACAACACATCATTGATATGATACAAGCACATCCTGGTGGACTAGACGCTATATTCTATCTAATCAAAGGTATACGCAATATGAAGGATACTGTGGATGCGGCAATTAAACAGCAACCACGTAAAGAAATATGGGATACACACGGTGAAGGACATGTGCGTTATGCACAACCACAGCACAAATATGGAAACATTAAAATTGTTCCAACTAGCTGGGCTCCTGGTAAGAAGCCTATAGGAGCTCCACAATGAGATTAAGACAACTGCTTAATGAATTAGAATTTGGTAATATCATACCATCAAAGTTACCAGCCGGGCCTGGGTCTGCAAATAGTAAAATTGACCAACAACTTGCGGCAATGGATAAAGATACTGCTCAAATACAAGCCCAGGCAACCGCTAATAGAAAGAAAACTTATACTACACCGGCAAGCAAAAGTTACAATGATCAAATGGCGGATTTAGACAGAGAAGAACAAGCCGCTTTAGATAAACTTTCTAAAACCAGTCTCGGTAAAGGACCCTTGTTAGGGGGAAGTAAATTATTTGAAAACAAACACAAAGCAACTGCGGCATTTTGTTTTGGTCGTTTTAATCCTGCACATCAGGGTCATGCTCGAGTATGGGAAGCAGTAGCTCACGCTGGACAACACTGGTACATAGGTACTAATCCTTCTACTATTGGTCCAAATGATCCTTTACCGTTTGCAGTTAAATCTGCTTGGATGACAGCTATTGATCCTCATGTAAAAGGTCATATTGTTGGAGAGCAAAGTGTTGTTACACTTGCGGCTAAAATATTCCAAAAAGTGGGCGAAGGCGCTACCATTGCTTATGTTACAGATCATACTGACTGGGCCTGGAGTGGAAAGCTATTGAATGATTACAACGGTAAAGAAGGCAATCATGGTTATTACAATTTTGCTAAAATTATCCACGTTGAAAGTCCCCGTGTAACTAGTGCTACAGAACTACGCAATGCCGCAAGAGCTGGTGATGAAGAAACATTTTACAGATTAGCCGGAGTTGACCCTAAACTAACAGTACAAGGTAAGACATATTTTCAAACTGTAGCAGAAGCATTGGGACAGCACCCTGAAAAAGTTAAACGTGCTAAGAAGGAAAAAGCCACAGCAGAAGACGCCGCAGGCGTGGGTATTATTACAAAACAGAATTCTACAGTAGACGTAAATAGTAGTACACCAAAAAAGAATTTAAAAGCCTTTAACTTAATTAAAGAAGCTAACAAGGTACTAAGAGAAATGAGAGCACAAGAATTTATGCGTAAAAATCTAGCAGAAGGCGATGTTCCTTATGCTGGTAAGGGTTCCGAAAAATTACATCACGTGCATATTCAAGCACTTAAAAATGCTATGAGTATTCCTAATATTAGCATGAATAAAGCTAACGGTAGTCCGTATATGCAATATCGGTTTGGTATGGCAATGGCTAATCCTAATATGCCCCGTGCAGGTGCTATGAGTGGTGATCCGTTAATTACTGCTTATACAGATGCAGACATGCAAAAAGTAAAAGATGCGGCTAAATCTATTGGTGCTGGTGCTATTACACATCTTACAGACGGTGATAGTAACGAAGCAGAAGGCGGAAATATTGTCAGCCCGGTAGCTACAAGAAAGAAAAATAAGTACGGTATATAATGAGAGCAAAAGAATTTATCGTTGAACGTACTGGACGACCGCATCCACATCATGATAGTGTGCATCAAGGGTTTAGTCGACAGCGAGATCCTGGTGGTTACTATCCAAGTTATCATCAGTACCGTACAGGTATGGCATTAGCTATGGCTAACGGTGGCAACAACAAATTGGACATAGATCACGAAAGCTGGATGGGACCGTTTTGGACTTTGCATCCATTTACTGATATAGAACATAAAATGATCAATCAAGTTAAAAAAGTTATACCTACAGAATATGACCAAGTTCGGCCGCATACTCCAAGTAGAGAACCTAAAGACACAAGCACAGTGAGTCCGGTAAATAAACCTAAACGTAATAAGTACGGTATCTAATATGAGAGCTAAAGAATTTTTATCCGAACAAGGCGGTAAGGCTGTAATTTATAAAGCTAAACATTTTACTCACGGCAAGTTTGGGGTGCCTAACGATCCATTAGAAGCTCATAATACACATAGCCGAACACAAGATGCTAACGAATACGGTAGCCATAGAGATAAATTAAATCCAGAAGCCGAATTAGTAATGCGAGGTGCAATAGGTATTCCTAACGAAAATCCCTACGACTTATATAGATTAGGCATGGCCATTGCCGGCGGTGAACGTAATATTCCTGGAGTAGATGCGCTTGGCCAAACTGGTATGATATTACCATTTAGTGAGCAAGAACATGCGACTATAAACACACATATCAAACGTCAAGGTCTTAAAGCAGAAAAACTCAGTACGCATGGTAGCGAAGAACCCTTACAAAATAATAAAGTTAGCCCAGTAGCTAAGATTAAACGAAATCAATACGGAATTTAACATGGACGAGAAATATCATTTAGCACTTAAAACAGCGTTTGCTAGTGAATTTAGTTTTTATCTAAAGGCACATAATTTCCATTGGAATGTTGAAGGTCCATTATTTGGACAGTTACATGAATTGTTTGAAAGAATTTATACAGAAGTATATGGTAGCATTGATACATTTGCTGAACACCTTCGTGCTCTACAAGTATATACTCCAGCAAGTTTACAAAAATTCAGTATGCTGACTACTGTGCAAGATGAAAATCGTGTGCCAGAATGGAGCGACATGCTGAAAGAATTATTAACAGACAGTGAAAGAATGGCAGAAATTTTTAAAATTACATTTTCCATGGCTGAACAAAACGGCGATCATGGATTAAGTAACTTCTTAGCCGATCGTCAAGATGCACATAAAAAACACAGTTGGATGTTAAGGGCTAGTTTAAAATAATGGATGATTTAGCACGTCTTAAGAAGTTAGCAGGTATTACTGAATATGCAGGACTGCAACCTTATAGCGGAAGTAATATCAGTATAACTGGTACAGAGAAAAAGATTATAGAACGAGAGCAAAACATACAACCTGGTACAGACGAATGGTTTAAATTGTGGTTTAGTTTGCCAAAGTTTATGGGCGGTGAAACCGCATACATCCCTGGCAGTCCAGGTTTTAGAGGAAGAACACGATGAATATTAAAGATTTAACAGGATTTAGTCCTAAAGAACTAGTGGAAAATAGACACGGTTACGATGACAGCGGCATGAGCCTTGCTCCTGGTAACGATGAAGGCGAAGATTCATGGGATTACAGTGCGGCACATGATAGAATTGGTGCTGGCGATCCTCGTAGACATCGTCAACACCAAATAGATGTTCCGCACGATGTACATATTAACGGTAAAAAATGGAAGACATTTGGTTCTCATGGCCATGCTAGTAATGTTGCTAAAAAAATTAAGGGTGCTACTGTACATAAATCATTAGAAGAAACTAGTCATATTAATGGCAAAATTGAAGATCCAAAAAGCCTACGCTGGAAGCAGACTAGTCTAAGTTACGAAGAAGCTGTAAAAAAATACGGTAAAGATAAAGTAAAAGACGATGGTAAAAATCGTCATGGACATTCGATAGTTTATGTTCATGTTCCGCTAGGTGAATCAGCATCTGTAGGTGCTACAAGTAGTGCTAACATAGCTACTGTTGCAAACCCAAATTATGCGAATAATGCTAATAGCAAGCCAGTAAAAAGTGTTAATGCATTAGATCAAGATGATGTAAGCCTGTTCGGAGCACCTATGGAAAGTATGAAAAAAGCGTCCGGTAAGAAAGCCGCTATCATCAAAAGACGCTAAATATATATAGAAAACGGAGTATACTCATGCCAGCAGATTTAGACAACACAAGACCACAAACAGACGCCTCAGCCGAATACCAACCAGAGTTAGGATCATCTGATCCAATCGGAGCACACGGCGATAGCGATCGTGAAGGTGCAATGGCTAAAGCAGATTTATATAAACTAGCCAACTATTCACACAAATTGTATCAACAACTAAGTGATCAAGATCAATTAGAATCTTGGGTACAGGCTAAGATTACCAAAGCCGCTGACTACATTGCCAGCGTATACCATTATTTAGAATATGAAATGAAGTTTACTGAGTATGCTCATCATTTAGATAATAGCGACACATTAAGCGAAGGACAAAAAATGAAGATCAAAGAATTATTAGCTGAAGCTAAAGATAAGATGAAAGATCTTAAAAAGACCCAAGCTGAAAAAGTTAAAGAAAAGAAAATAGAAGAAGGCATTCTAAGTGGTGGCGAACGTCCTTGTTCAGAATGTGGCGGAACAGGTATGATGTATGAAGAGCCAAAAGCAATTCCCGATCATGTTAAATCCAAAGTTGAAAAATACAACAAACAAGCCAAGGCATTCCATGCCGCTAGTAAGCGTCTAGACAAGAATCACAATGGTATTCCAGATGACGAAGAAGTATCTGAAGACTTTGATTCTTTAAAGAAGACTGGTGACTCCACTAAAACCCACAAAGGTAACACAGTAACTAAAACTGAAAAAGGTTTAAAGCACGAGCGTCCATCATCGACTTACGATGACGGCGGCGATGAGTTAGATTCAATTGCCAAATCAGGTAAAGGTGTTAAGTCACATGCCAAGGCTAAAGATTCTGCTACTAAGAAAGCTGAAAAAGGTAATGATATCAAATTACCTAAGCATACAGGTAACACTTGGGGTATGAAAGGCGGAGAGAAGTTTGGCAAGAAAGAAGAGTCTACAGATCAAGGTGTTTACGAAGCTAAAAAGAAAGGCGACGGTAACCTAGCCAACAATGCTAAACCATATGATAAGATTACACGCGGTGATGTTATCGCTGGACGTCTTGGTAAAGATGAAAAAGGCGGCAAGAATAACAAAAGTTTAAATGAAGATGGACATCCAGGATATCCTGTAGACCCTAATACTCCTTGTAGCAGTTGCAAAACTCCTTATAAGAAACATTTCCGTTTTGATGAACAAGGTAATATATTAAGCACAACTATACGTGGGTGGTGCGGAATGCCACAAGACTTTGGCGTTAAAGAAGGTGTAGCAGAAGGCGGTAAACCAAGCGCAGGTCTAAGCAAAGAGAAAAAATCTGCTGTAGTTAAGAAAGCTAAAGCAGGTGGCGACATTGGTAAACCAGGTAAAGGTTTTGATAAGCTAGCTAAGAAAGCTGGCGGTGGCGAAAAGGGCGAAAAGATTGCCGCAGCCGCTATGTGGAAGAACATGAAAGAAACCGTTGCTTATATGGCCGAAAAGAAAGCCGCAACTAAAAACTTGCCAGGCAATCAAGAAAAAATTGATGTAAACAAGAATGGTAAAATTGACGGTGATGACTTAGCTAAACTACGTGCTAAGAAAGAAACTGTTAACGAGTCTTCTGAACTTACACGTATGCAAGAACAAATGGCTCGGTTGAATCGTAATGAAAAGCCAGCACTAGTTGAAAACCGCGAAGTTGATCAAATCCGTGCATTGACAAAACGTCTATTGGGATAAACTCCAATGGATATGAAGCGCATACTACAGGCGATGGATGGCGTTGCTACTAAGCCTGTAGCAGGTGCTAATGACATGGCAAAGTTTCTTCGTGTGGTTAGCGAAGCAGACATTAATCAATCAACTCCGCAATACGGTGATCCTAAAGAGCAAGCATCTGAATATATTAGATTTAGTTCTGGCTTGTATAACAAATCAACATTACCACCAACTATGTCATTCGGGCCAGGTATAGCACCATTACCTGTTACATTTACACCATTAGTACAAGGTGTAGATATTAGTAAAACTGTACAAGCAAACATAAATGCGGCCAATGCACGTTTACCTAAAGAATTACAAAAAAGTCCAGAAGAAATGTCACAAATAGTAGGTGGTGCTGATAAACCTTATCAAGGCCCTAGCATTAATGATATTAATCAGCCTGTTGGAACTCCAGTACAAGAAAATAGTCTAGATAAATTTTTATCTATAGTTAAAAAGAACGATGTTAGTATTCTTAACGAAGGTGCTAATCCGCACAAAGTTAGTTTGCCAGTTCAGATGGCAATGCAACACTATCAAAAAGAAGAATCTACACATAAACCTGTTGGGCGCGATAGTGTTATCCGTAAATATTTTAAAGAAGTAGAAGAAGAATTAACTAGTGAAAAAACTGAAAAGCGTCAGCTAATCAATCAATATGCCAGTATCATTGCTGAACGTGTCTTGATGAAAGAAAGTTTAGACGAAGCCTGTTGGGACAAGTACAAGCAAGTAGGTATGAAAAAGAAGGGACGTAAGATGGTTCCTAACTGCGTACCTAAAGAAAGCACAGTCAACGAAGTAAGTACTACTGAAAAACAAGCACGTACTATGGCAGCGGCAGCACACAATCCAGAGTTTGCTAAGAAAGTAGGCATCAAACAATCAGTTGCTAAAGAATTTAATAAGAAAGATAAAGGCACTGCATTGTTAAGTAACGCAATGAAGGGCAAAAAGAAAGTTGTAAACGAGTTTGATTTTAATCGAGATCGCAGAGAAGAAAGTCCGTTAGACAACTATCCTTGCTATGATTGTGGTAGTACAATTTTTCATCATCATACAAAACATTGCGAACTAGCTGAACCTAATGCAGTTAGAGATTTGCCTTCTAAACATCATAATACACAGCATTGGAACGGACATGTGCCGCATGGACTACATCCTATCCCAGGATTAAATGAAAATGAAATTCCTGGACATAGTATGGGATTTACCGGCGGTGTTGGGCCGGGTATGATTGATACAGTTATTGATGAAATGCCGTTGGGGAAATTAAATACAGCAAATCCTATTCAAACAGATGTCGGTTTGCCTGGACTTAATCCTGGAACCATTGAATATCGTATTATGAGAGCTCGTGCTCAAATAAAAGATTTAGCAAGCCGTGTTGATAGTAACGAATTAATCGTATGGGAATCTATTGCTCGTCAGTTTCCAGAACTAGCTGATAATATGCGTTTAATTGAACATGGCATTGCAGAATTGGCTAAAATACGCAAACAAGGTGGACGTAGAAGTCGCAACATAGACAAACACATTGGTGAAGCTGTAATGCCATCAATCAAGGCTTCGAAGCCTACTGCATCAAAAATAGTTAAGCCTAAAGCAAAAACAAGTGTGTGTCGTGCAGGGCAAACACAAACTGGTACACAAATTAAAAACGGCATGTCTGTACCCAAGTGTTCAGTAACATCAGTCAAAAAAAAAGTAGCTGAAGATAACATCGGCTATCTACCAAAAATTGCAACAGATGCTGGAGGCATAGCAGTATCGACAGCCATGTTATCCACTATATGGGATAAATTACAAACTCCAGTTTTTGCAGATTTTAAATATTACACATACTTAGATTTAATCAATGACCTTGGAATTGTATCTGCATCATTTATTACAAGCGTTCTCACAGGGCCAGAAACATTAGGTGCTGGCCCTGGAATAGCTATTGTCAAAGCATGGCCTTCTGTTGAAAGAATTGCTAGTGTTCTTAGTAAAGTAATCAAAGCACTAAGACTTTTCTTACCAGATGTGCCATCGATGATGATTGCTACTAAAAAACTTGCTATTGCTTTATATAAATTGAATGCAGCCGAACTGGCAAGATTTGCAAGTATATTAGTCAAAGATGGATTACCAGCCGCATTAACTAATATTGGAATTAACTTTGGAATGGAAAAACTAGATAAAGCTCTAGATGATGAACCATCCAACGTAAAAAGCTATACTCCTAACAAACAACAACAAAGCTATCGAGCAGGACAAGTAGGTATGGACACACCTAATAATCCAGATCCTCGCAAACACCCAGAGCGTTACCCTACTCAATAATTTGATTAAATAAAATTTTTTAGCTATTGACCTTTAGGCATAATTACTATACAATAGGCATATTACTAGGAGATTTACATGTCAGGACGCAGTTACGGTGCAGAAGAAAAGGCAAAATTAGAAAGATTAATTAGCGAAGGCTCTACAGTACTTCGTGAAGTAGAAGACTTAACAGAAGGTCTTAAAGAAACTGTCAAAGCAGTTGCAGAAGAACTGCAAATCAAACCCAGTGTTATTAACAAAGCAATTAAGATTGCCCACAAAGGTGATTGGCAAGCTCATAATTCTGATTGGGAAGAAATTGAAGCAATTTTAGATATTACCAAACGTATCTAAATAAGTATATAAAGAAAGGTCGGCGGGCCATAAACCGCGTGAAGGTATTTGTCAGCCTCAAATGACAAAGGAGAAGAAAATTTATGTCGTATGTAGACGCATGGTTTGACCGCGAAAACGATATCGTTAAAGTAGTCGAACGCAATAAGAAAGGCGATAGGGAATTTAGAGACATTCCTGTACGTCATACATTTTATGTTAAAGACCCACGCGGCAAATTTCAATCAATCTACGGAGATGCACTAACTCGCATTGTCTGTAAGAACACAAAAGAACTACGCAAAGAACAAGCCATTAACAGTGGCAAGGAAATGTTTGAATCGGACATTAATCCAATCTTTACAACCTTAAGCGAACACTACTTAAATCAAGATGCTCCTAAACTGAATGTAGCGTTTTTCGATATTGAGGTAGACTTTGATCCAGAGCGTGGCTATGCTAGTCCGGACGATGCGTTCATGCCAATTACTGCGATTGCTGTCTACCTACAATGGTTAGAAACAATGGTATGCTTGGCTATTCCTCCTAAGAAACTTAAGATGGAAGATGCCAAGGAAATGATCAAAGACTTTCCCAATACATATTTGTTTGATAACGAAGCAGACTTGCTAGATATGTTCTTAGATCTAATTAAAGATGCAGATATTATCAGTGGTTGGAACTCAGAAGGCTTTGATATTCCCTATACTACCAATCGTGTAATCAAAGTATTGAGCAAAGAGGATACAAGACGTTTCTGTTTGTTTGATCAATTACCAAAGAAACGTGAATATGAAAAATATGGTCGTACTAGTACTACATATGACTACATTGGTCGAGTACATTTAGACTATCTTGAACTATATCGCAAATACACATACGAAGAACGTCATTCATATCGACTAGATGCTATTGCTGAATATGAACTAGGTCAACGTAAAACACAATACGAAGGTACACTAGATCAATTATACAACAATGACTTCCGTACATTTGTCGAATATAACATTAACGACTGTAAACTCCTAGACGATTTAGATAAAAAATTAAAATTTATGGATCTTGCCAACACACTGGCACATGAAAATACTGTATTGTTACAAACAACAATGGGTGCCGTGGCTGTTACTGAACAGGCTATTATTAACGAGTCACATCGCCGAGGTTTCCAAGTTCCTAATAGAACTAAAATGAGCGATCGCGAAGAAAATACTGCGGCCGCTGGTGCGTATGTTGCTTATCCTAAAGAAGGTATACATGACTGGATTGGATCGTTAGATATTAACTCACTGTACCCGTCAGCTATTCGTGCGTTAAACATGGGGCCAGAAACTATTATCGGTCAGCTACGTCAAACAATGACCGAAGAATATATTGACGCACAAATGGCTAAAGGTAAAAGTTTTGCGGCGGCTTGGGAAGGTATCTTTGGTTCGTTAGAATATACAGCCGTTATGAATCAAGAGATTGGCACTGATATTACTATTGATTGGGAGAACGGAGATAGTGATATTCTAAGTGCGGCAGAAGTATATAGATTAATTTTTGAAAGTAATCAGCCTTGGGTATTAAGTGCTAACGGCACAATTTTCACTTATGAGAAAGAAGGTATCATTCCAGGTTTATTAAAACGTTGGTACGCTGAACGTAAAGAAATGCAAGCCAAGTTAAAAGATGCAATCAAGGCAGGGAACAAAGTTGAAGAAGAATATTGGGACAAACGACAACTAGTTAAGAAAATTAACTTGAACAGTTTGTATGGTGCTATTCTTAACAGTGGTTGTCGCTTCTTTGATAAACGCATTGGACAAAGTACTACTCTCACAGGCCGTCAAATTGTTAAACATATGGCGGGTAAGGTGAACGAGATTATTGCTGGCGAGTATGACTATCGTGGCAAAGCAGTTATCTATGGTGATACAGACTCTTGTTATTTTAGTGCTTACAAGACATTACAAAAAGATATCGATAAAGGTCTTATACCTTGGACTAGAGAAAGTGTAATTCAATTGTATGACCAAATCGGTGAAGAAGTTAATACTACATTCCCACAGTTTATGTTAGATACATTTCATGTACCTAAGGCACGTGGCGAAGTTATCAAAGCTGGTCGTGAGATTGTAGGTAGTAAGAGTTTATTCATTACTAAAAAACGTTATGCAGTATTGTACTATGATAAAGAAGGCAAGCGTACTGATGTAGATGGCAAACCGGGCAAGATCAAGGCCATGGGATTAGATCTCAAGCGTAGTGATACTCCAGAATTTATTCAAAACTTCTTGAGTGATATTCTTGAAATGGTATTGATGGGCAAGCCAGAACAAGAAGTTTTAGATGCTGTTAGTGAATTCCGAATCAAGTTCAAAGCTAGACCTGGCTGGGAAAAGGGTAGTCCTAAACGTGCTAACAAGATTACCGAATATCAAGGTAAGGAAGTAAAGCAAGGTAAAGCTAACATGCCAGGACATGTTCGTGCTAGTATCAACTGGAATACACTAAAGCGTATGTATAACGACAAGTACAGTCTGGCAATTACCGATGGTGCAAAAGTTATTGTTTGTAAACTTAAACCTAATCCGTTAGGATTCACCAGTGTTGCATATCCGGTAGACGAACTAAGATTGCCTCAATGGTTTAAAGATCTTCCATTTGACCATGCTGAAATGGAGCAGACAATTATTGATAATAAGTTAGATAATTTAATCGGTGTATTAAATTGGGACATTACCAGTACCGAAGAGAAAAATACTTTTAACAGTTTATTCGAGTTTTAATATGAAAGAAATTATAATTGCAGGATATGGATTTGTAGGTAAGGCAGTCGTCGAAAGCCTTAAGAGTACAACGGCTGTACACATAGTAGATCCTAAAATAAACGATAATCAAATAAGCGATTTCAAATATGCAGATGGTATCATTATATGTGTAGGTACTCCTAGTGATGCTGTCGGGGATTGCGACATCAGCCAGGTTATAAATGTTTTAGATAATACTCCGATTCATGTACCTATATTAATTAAATCTACTGTTCCGCCAGACTATTTAGAAAAACTTGTAAAAAAATACGAGCATCATTCTATCTGTTACAGTCCAGAATTTTTACGTGCGGCCACTGCTGTAAAAGATTTTGCCGAACAAAGGTATATGGTAATCGGTGGAGAGGATCCAGAAGGATTTTGGCATAGTATATTTAAAAAAGCATTGCCTGACTGTAAACTAGTATTCAACACTAGCATTGCAGAGGCTAGCACAATCAAATATGCTACTAACTGTTTTCTAAGTCTCAAGGTTTCATTCTTTAACCAACTTTACGATATTTGTGAACAAAATGGTGCCGACTTTAACATAGTTAGACAAGTACTAGTACACGATAACCGTATTGGAAATAGTCATACGCTAGTTCCCGGCCCGGATGGTAAGCGAGGCTTTGGTGGTGCATGTTTTCCAAAAGATACAAATGCCTATATGCACTATTCAGATCGGATGAATCAATCACATACATTGGTAGAATCCGCTATCAAATATAACAAAAAGGTTAGGAAAAATCCTTGACATTGTCAGAAAAACCTATATAATAAACAAACATGGAGAATCATATGAAAGACTTTTTACAAGACCTAGTAGCACATACACATAGCTTGGGCTTTTTGCCTTTAGTTAAAGTAACCGCAACAGAAGAAGAAACAAAAATCGAATCGATGGCAGAAGATCGTAGCGTTATTTTAAATGCTAAATCAAAAACTCCTGTTGAAGATTTCGAAGGCGTATTTGGTATGCCTAACTTAAACAAGTTAGATATTCACTTGAAGTGCCCAGAGTACAAAGAAAACTACACTATTAATGTAGTTAAGCAAGAACGTAATGGAGAAGTTATTCCAACAGGACTACACTTCCAAAACGGTGCTGGCGACTTTGAAAATGACTATCGCTTTATGAATAGCGACATCATTAATGAAAAGCTAAAGTCGGTTAAGTATAAGGGTGCCAAGTGGGACATCGAGTTTACACCAGCAATGGCTAGTATCCAAAAATTAAAATTCCAAGCTAGTGCTCATACAGAAGAACTTACATTCCAAGTTAAAACAGAAGACAGCAATTTGGTATTCAGCTTTGGTGATGCAAGCACACACGCAGGTTCTTTTGTATTCCAAGCAAATGTTGAAGGTAAACTACGACAGACTTGGGCATGGCCTGTTACACAAGTTCAAAGCATTTTAAACTTGAACGGTGATAAAACTATCCGTATTGCAGATGCTGGCGCACTACAAATTACTGTAGACAGCGGTATTGCTGAATACGAATATATTCTCCCAGCACAAAGCAAGTAATGGAAACACATAAAAGAACTGTTGTTAGGGCAATAACCTATCGCGTTATAGCATTGTTAATCACTGCATTGTGGACTGGCCTTGCAAGTGCAGTACTAATACATATTGTGTTAACCGCAGTTCACTATTTTCACGAGAGAATCTGGTTGAAAATTGAATGGGGTAAAACTGAATGACATTGGATCAAATTTTATTAGCGGTAGGAATTTGGTTGGTACTTATGGCCATTAGCTATACACATAGCGGTTGGCGTAATATGCGCGACTGTTATGCTATGTGGTTTACAAAAGAATACTGGACAGGATATAATACAGTAGAATTTATTAGTTGGTTAGCAAAGGCTATCATTATTATTCCTGGTTTAATCTTTGGTATTCAAATTTGGGAATTGTACTACCTAACACTCTTAACTAGTGTAACACTGATATGGGCAAGTCGTAAAAAAGCATTGCCAACACTAGTAGGATTTAACACCATGTGGGCTTGGTTGAGCTTAATGGTACTAGCACAGCATTGGATAAAATGAATAAAAACTTAACTGCTACACAAAACGATTATGCATATTTCCTGCCAGCAACATCAGGATTTTATAGTACATACATAGGTAAACAACGTTATAATAACTATGTAGATCCTGCTCGTATTCCTGCTAGCTTTGGGCCCATAGGTATCGAAGCTATGAACTATCTAAATCCAAATGCGTCGTTTTACTTTGATCATTGTTTGTATTCAGCAGGACACGCTAACTTAGATTTGTCTAAACCAGATCCAAGTGAAGATATGTTCCGCAACAGAGATCGTAAAACAAGTTGGGTGTTAGGCGATTCAGGTGGTTTCCAGATTGGTAAGGGCGTATGGGAAGGCGAATGGAACGATCCAACCGGTCCTGTAGTTGCACAACGAATGGCTGAAGCCATTGCCAAAGGTATTGAACTAGTACCACAACTACATCCTACTGGACATCCTAAGACAGATAAGAACGGCAATCCAAAATATACTAAAGTTGATCACGTTAAAATTTATCAAGCTAAATTGGATGCGGCACAAAAGAAACGTGAGCAGGTACTAGCATGGATGGATGCCTTAATGGATTATGGTATGGTACTTGATATTCCGGCATGGGTTGGTCGTAGCCCAGTTGGTGCTAAGAATAGTGGTGTTGCCGATTACGATCAAGCTGTTGCGGCTACAAAGTACAATAACGAATACTTTATTAAACATCGTACCGGTGCTTGTAAATTTTTAAACGTGTTACAAGGCGAAAATCACGGACAAGCAGAAGATTGGTATCAAAAGATGAAAGACTTTTGCGATCCAACAAAATATGACAAACCATTTAACGGATGGGCAATGGGTGGCCAGAACATGTGTGACGTAGACCTGGTACTACGCAGACTAGTTGCGTTAAAGTTTGATGGACTATTGGAACAAGGACATCAAGATTGGATGCATTTCTTAGGCACAAGTAAATTAGAATGGGCTTTACTACTAACAGATATTCAACGTGCTATTCGTAAATATCATAATCCTGACTTTACTATTAGCTTTGATTGTGCTAGTCCATTTCTTGCTACAGCTAACGGACAAATTTATGTACAAACAGAAATTAAAGATCGTGAAAAATGGTTGTACAGAATGTTGCCTAGTCTAGATAACAAGAAATATTCCAAGGATACAAGACTATTCAAAGATGTTGTTGTACAAGACAAACATTTTACTAATTTTGAATCTAGTCCACTAATGGACGGTGTTCAGGTTAAAGATATTTGTATCTACGGGCCTGGCGACCTAAATAAGATAGGCAAAGAAGGCAAAACAAGTTGGGATAGTTTTACCTATGCTATTATGATGGGTCATAATGTTTGGATGCATATCAATAGTGTACAAGAAGCTAATCGACAATACGATGCTGGACTTTGTCCTGCTATGTTAGTAGATGAAAAATTTGAACGAGTGTACTTTAAAGATGTAGTTGATGCCATTTTTAGTGCGCCCGATCGAGAAACTGCTATTGCTATTATTGATGGATTTGATAAATTTTGGCAAGCTATTCCAGGTACACGTGGTGCTATTGGTAAGAAAACAGTCAATGCTAGTGGTAAATTCTCCGAATTGTTTGAAGAAGTAGACGGGGATAGTGTACAATTAGAAGATGAAGCAGATTTTGACGATTCTGCAATTGATAAACTAGATGCATTAGAAGCAAGCGTACATGACATTACCTGATGAAAGATATCGAGCAGTAGTACAGACTCAAAGATTTTTATTAAAAATCTTAACTACTCCTAGAATTCCTAAGGCTGTTAAAGATGAAGCAAGGGCATGTCTACGTCATTACCCTAACGAATACGATATGAATCATGCGGCAGAAGGTGCTCCGGACATATTTGCTAAACGTATGGAAGATGTAACTAGATTATTCCAGCAATACGAACAATCAAAGGTAGATAGTAATGAAAACTAGTCTAGTTGTAGGAATGGGTATTGGAAACTTATATGCTACTGTGCTGAATAAACTTGGTCACGGTGTTATTACTGTAGATCAAGATTCTAATAAAAATGCAGACTTCTTAACAGTAGATGCGGCTATTGAAGAATGTCGCATGTTTGATACTGTTCACATCTGCACACCTAATTTTACCCACGAAGAAATCGCACGTAAATTGGCACCAGTAACTAAAATAGTGTTTATCGAAAAACCGGGTGTTGTTAATAGTAAGTCTTGGATTAAACTAATAACCGATTTCCCCCGCACACGATTTATGATGGTTAAAAATAACATGTGGCGTGACAATATTGTTGATTTAAAAGCATCAGCAAGTCGAGCAAGGATAGTAAACATTCGGTGGGTTAGAAAGAATTGTATTCCTAGTCCCGGTAGTTGGTTTACTACACGTAAACTAGCTTTTGGAGGTGTTAGCCGAGACTTGATGCCACATTTATTAAGTTTATATGTTGCTATGAATCCTAAATGGAGAGCCGAATCAGTCAACGGTAGCGGCTCACAAATGATGTGGAATTTAGAAGATATCAAAAGCACCGACTACGGGGTAGTTAATCCTAATGGTGTCTACGATGTAGACGACAAGTGCCACATTGACTTTGGTAGCAAATGGGGGTGTCAGGCAGATTGGCGAAGTATGACAACTGAAGATAGTTCTATACAGTTTATTATGCAGGATAATAGTGTAGAAGTATTCAATTTAGGATGGTGCCCAGAAGAAGCATATACAGCAATGATCAAAGATGCCTTAGATAATGTAGATAACTATCAGTTTTGGTTAGATCAATTTGATATCGATACTTGGATACACGAAAGAATAGAAAACTTATGAAAGTAAAATGCTTACAAACAACTGGTCAAGGCTATTTTGAAGAAGTAGAATTCGATAAGCCCGAGCCAGGACAATATGAAATTGAAGTAAAATCAATAATGACTGGTGTTTGTCGTAGCGATATTGATATGATGCAAGGAGACTTTGGCCCGTTGCCATTGCACATGCAAGGTCACGAAGGTCTAGGTATCGTAACTAAAGTAGGTATGGGTATTGGCAAAACTCAAGTAGGTGATATTGTTGCTACACGAGGCGAGCCTGCTTATGCTGACTATTATAATGTTAAGATTGAAGAATATGTTGTAGTTCCTGAAGCAGATCCAAAATATATTCTTGAGCCGGTAGCTTGTGGTATTAATCTTATTAATCAATCTAAAGAATACTTACAAGATAAACAAGGCAGGCACGAAAATAATCGTATGCTTATTATTGGTAGTGGTTTTCTTTCCTGGGTTGCGTATCATACTATGAAAATAAATGGCTATATCTTTCATGTGGATATTTTAGGTAATAATAACAAAGAACTTTGGGGGGATAAATTGCAGACTACTACTTCAGAAAGTTATGATGTAGTTGTAGACCTCACTGGAAAATATCGATTAGGTATAGACATAAACCTAAATAACAACGCTACTATTATTGATGGTGTAGGCAAAGCTATTGATAAGGAAGAAGCACAAGTACAATTATGGAAAGCTGTTACTACAGTTCGTCCAAGTCCTAGAAATCCAGCATTTATCGATTGTATGCAAATGGCAAAATACTTTATCGAAAAAGACTACTTAAAGGTTGATTCTTTTTGGACAAGGTGTTACAATCGTACTACTGAATGGGAACAAGCGTTTGCGGACGGCGTTAATCGTCCGAGTGGTTATAGTAGAGGTTATATTAAATGGGACTAAACACTGAAGAGCGGCAAGATGTCGTTTACTTTACAGGCTACGAAGTCGAACATACTATTTGTCACGGTATGTTTACATTATTTGTTGTAGGTACTCCTCCATTAGAAGAAATCTTACGTAAGGCAGATGATACCCAATCATTCTTGGATGAGTCTAAACGTATCAAACATATCTACTTTGGTACTAGTCAGAGCTTTAATCCAAAAGCAATTAGCCACGAAGAATATCGAGCATGGGATGAAGTTATCATTGGTTGCCTTAAAGCAAACTATTGGGTAACTTTAGACTTCGGTGTTGAACATATCGAAGGTGTATTAGAATCTTCCTATAATGAATACCCTAGATTTGTTCCCATGATCAGTATTAAGTTACCTTACATTAACCAACTCAACTACAATGCTACACTTAAACTGGATGATCGCACCTGGGGTGCTACTAATCCAGGTGTGTGGACTCATCAACTACATGATTTAATGAGTAAAGACAAATATACTCACTGGGATCAATATACACAAGATACACCAACATGATTATTAGACAAGACATTCGACCAAATAAAATGATCTGGGTTACTTTCCGTAAAGAAGGTATACATTGCTATCCAGCAGCCGCAACAGATCCAAATTTAGCTACAGGAGATGAATATGATGTATCGTTTCTTGCTAGTCCTCATCGCCATATTTTTCATTTCCGCGTTTGGATTAGCGTTACACACAATGATAGAGATATTGAGTTCATTCAGTTCAAGCGGTGGCTTGAACGGTTGTATTCTAGCAACGAAGGCGTACTGTCGCTAGATTATAAAAGTTGCGAAATGATGTCAGACGAATTACATGACATGATTTCACAAAAGTATCCCGACCGTGAGGTTTGGATTGAGGTCTCCGAAGACGGAGAAAATGGTTCGTTTATCAAATATTAAAAGGAAAGCTATAATGGCTAAGAATTATAAGGACTACGCTTATTTCGAGAACCGTCCCGATGTTGTCAAATTGTTTGACGACTTAGAGGCATTTCGTGATTGGTGCCGATTAGAACTGTGTGAGTTCAATGAATCTCATCTTTACAACAGAGAAAGTTGGCAATGGCGTAACTTTGACAAATCACGTCGTCCTAAGAAACCGTTCACTGGTGAACGTAAACCTTATTTAGGCAAGAATCCACGTCCTTACAACAATGAACGTATTTCTAATTGATCTAGAAGCTGTAGAAACTAGGTACACTGGCGAATGGAAACGCCATGTACCTAATCTCTTACGAAAGGCAGGACATAATGTTCAAGTTATCTGTGGCCCTGAAGATATTCCTTCAGCCACTACTCCTGGTGCTTTTCTTAATTTTGGTGGCACCAATATATATAAGTCTAAGCAAGTTGAAACCCTGGGTCGTCTATTTTGTGATGGATCCGTTCATGCTGGCGACCACTTTATTTTTACTGACGCTTGGCATCCAGGCATCATAAATTTAAAATACATGAGTGAACTACTGGATATTCCAGTAGTTACACATGGACTTTGGCATGCCGGTAGTTATGATCCTCAAGACTTTCTTGGACGCTTAGTTGGTAATAAGCCCTGGGTACGTCATGCAGAACAAAGTTTCTATCATGCATTTGACCATAACTACTTTGCTACACAATTTCATATTGAAATGTTTGGTAAGAACTTACTAGGCAAAAGTGCGTATGTTCCAGAAGCTAATGTAACTAAAAAAGTAGTACGCACAGGTTGGCCAATGGAATATATGGATGATACATTAACTGTGTATAAGAATATGCCCAAGCGAAATCTTATTCTTTTCCCGCATCGTATTGCACCTGAGAAACAAGTTGATATTTTTAGAGACTTGGCTACACGCTTACCGCAGTATGAATTTGTAGTATGTCAGGATCAACAGCTGACAAAAAACGAATATCATAACTTGTTAGGCGAAGCAAAGATGGTGTTTAGTGCTAATCTACAAGAAACACTAGGCATCAGTTGCTATGAAGGTGCGGTGGTTGATGCTATTCCCATGGTTCCAGATCGTTTAAGTTATAGCGAGATGTACTACGATACATTTAAGTATCCAAGTGTATGGACCAACGATTACGACACATACACTGTATACCGTCCAGATTTATGCCGTAAAATAATGGAACATATGGATAATTACTCTACAAGAATACCATCCATACGTAAACAAGCAAAGGATTTAAATGACAACTTCTTCAGCGCCAACAATCTACTCAACAACATTAAATGATACACTTACCATAAGCAATAGTACAGGTAGTAGTTACTACTATACCGGTGCAGGTATAGGCGGTAATAGCGGAACTATAACAATTAACAACGGCGGAGCTGTCAGTGGTTCTATTGGTATTGGAACCGGTAATGTAACTATTAGTTCTATTGGTGGCGCCGGTACTGGATACGATTGGAACTTTAAACTTCCGGAAGAATTTGTAGATACTATGCCAGATTTTGATAGAATTCAAAAAATGTGCAAACAATATCCTGGATTAAAAATAGCATTTGAAAAATTTAAAACAACTTATTATCTAGTAAAAGACCACTATGACACTCCAGAAGATCAGAGACCGCTTCCTTAATTGGCTAGAACGCAACGACCGTAAACGTATTATTATGGATCGTGTTGATAACGAGCCATATCTGGAACGTTATTATATCTTTTTGAAAGATCGTAAAAGTTTTCCGTTTAATATTTTTCTACACAAGTTCTTAAAAGGTGACCCGGACGATGTTCATGATCATCCATGGCCTTATGCCACATTAATTCTAGCAGGTGGTTACTACGAATGGATTCCACAATTTAATGAAGATGGTACACTGAACTGTGAAGTACGCAAATGGCGTGGACCTGGACATTTCCGTATTTGTAGCCCAAACAGTTATCATCGTATTGAATTAAAAGAAGGTGTGACTGCTTGGACTATGTTTATGCCGGGACCACAACGTCGTGAATGGGGATTTTGGGTCAACAACGAATGGATCCACAACGACAATTACTTGATTAATAGAAAGAATGGCATACTTTAAAACAATAACGCAATCTAACGGAACATCGGGTCAGTTTTTAACATCCATCCCTAGCACAACTACTGGTCCAGTCTATACCACTGGTACTTCCACTTGGTCTAACCCAGTTAGTGAAGTAATGAAGATTAATCAAACTAATCCTCCTACCATAGAAGTTAAAGGTAACATGGTTATTAATGGACGAGATTTAGAAGAACGGTTAGAGACAATTGAAAAAGTCTTGCAAATTCCAGAAAGAGATGTTAAACTAGAAGCTAAACATCCAAAACTTAAAAAGATGCATGACGACTATATTAAGGAATTGTCCAAATATAGAATGTGGGAAACTATTAAAGGAGATGAAGATGGAACTACATGAATCAATTAAAGATACTTATACAGAACAAGTAATCAAAGAACACGAAGGTTTTCGCCTTGTGTTGAAAAAACACGAAGTACTAAGCCCTAAAGGCTTGTTCAGTGTTGACATGGAACAACAACATTTGAAAGATGGTGTAGTACAAGATACTGCCACTTACAACTTTTTTATGACTAAAGAGGAAATGACTATTTTAGCGTCAGCACTAACAGCATGAAGAAAATATATTATACTTGGCAACAAGTAGAAGGTGCTTGCTTAGATCTTTCTCGCCAAATGGTTCAAGATAGCTGGTTACCTAAATATATTGTAGGTATCAGCCGTGGTGGATTAACGCCTGCTAATTTAATCAGTCAGTATTTAGATATCCCTATGGCTACACTAATGGTTAGCCTTAGAGATGGTGGTATTAAAGTAAGTGATTGTGGTATGGCCGAAGACGCCTACAACGGTGTTAACATCTTAGTAGTCGACGACATTAACGATCAAGGCTCTACTATTGCTTGGATTAAACAAGATTGGCAATCAAGTTGCTTACCCGGTGAAACACAATGGCAACAAGTATGGGGACAGAATGTACGCTTTGCTACACTTACTAATAATCTATCTAGTAAAGAAGACGTTGATTATACATACTGGGAAGTTAATAAAGCAGAAGAAGACTGTTGGTTAGTTTATCCTTGGGAGGAATTTTGGAAATGACATCGGCATTAATTAAACTTATTTTTGGTATTACATTAATTGTAATTGCTATAACACTTGGGCCACTAGCCGGTATTTGGGGTTTGAATACGCTGTTCCCAATGTTACATATTCCGTATACATGGGAAACTTGGCTTGCATATTTCCTAGTATTTGGTAGTTTAACTGGTTTACGTTTTGGATCTAAAAAATGACATTGACTGCACAAGAATATCGAGACAAAATTGAGATGGTTAAGAAAGACATGATCAAAGCAGAGGGGCTCGAGGGAGGAGATCGGAGAAAGATTTTCTTATCCGACTATATTGCATATTTAGAAGACGAACTTAAAGAGGTAGAACTTGCAGAACGATCTAATAAAGGCACTTGATGAAAAACTTGCACCGTGGACAGAAATCGAATATCGAACAAAAGACTTCTGGGTCTTCCGAGATGCGTATCCAGTTACCCAAGGGCACTTGTTATTTGTGCCTACCTACAAAAAATCTGAAAACTTATATGAGTGTTTCAAAGCCGCTTACAAGTTCGGGTATGATGGTGTTGAAACAGAACAATGGGAAGGCTTCAACATCGGACAAAATGTTGGGCAGGTTGCTGGCCAAACAGTAATGTATCCGCATGTCCATATGATCCCAAGACGTAAGGGAGATATGGAAGATCCTCGTGGCGGGGTTCGCCACGTTATTCCAGAAAAGGGTAACTATAAAAATGGAAACAGTTGATACTATATGGGAAATTAAACTCCTTTGGGATAACCAAAACAAGTATTGGTGGAATGAAGTTTGTGCAGATGTAGTAGAAATATTTGGATTACCCGGAGATCGTTTTACAAGTCATCCGTACCACGATTGTATGCTGTTTCGTTTTAAATCAAAAAAGGACTATCAATTATGCAAGATTCTACTTTCAGACAAAATTTAGATTTTTATAGTGTACTAATACTGGGAATACTATTAGTAGTATTTGCTATCTACTGGAATTACACACATCCGCATATAACTGTCAAATATGATTGCTCCATTTCGGAAATAAGTCCGGACTACCCTATTCCTGTTAAAGAAGCTTGCCGGAAACTTCGAGCAGATAATTCCTTGCAAAAACCTAAATAAACCTATATAATACTAACATAGGAGTAATAATGACTGAATCCAGAATATACGAACACGAAAACATTCTTGCTGGTGCTAACCAGCAAGGTGATGATGATAAAAATTATCAAGAAGCAAATCTAGCGGATGTATTGCGTTTTAAAATGAAACGTGATCAAAAACGCTTTTGGGCGGGTGATAACATTAGTGAATACGTTACAGAAGAACATAAAGAAATTCTAATCAAAGAAGCTACAGAAGCATTTGAACGAGTCTTGGATACACTATTCATTGATCGCGAGAATGATCCTAATAGCAAAGGCACAGCTAAAAGA